>PPYE01777106.1_pt1 | contig 11570 bp, 6 predicted proteins | sample 1559881 | NCBI WGS metagenome assembly PPYE01 (sample SAMN08240022, study PRJNA423297) | Human gut metagenome, whole genome shotgun sequencing project.
ACCAAATGAATCAACTAAAGAAACTATTTGCAGTGGCAGCATTGACTGCATGTGTGTTGCCTGTGGCGGCACAGTATCCTGTAATTCCTGATTCGGTAAAAATCAGAGGAGAACAACAACAAAAGGAAATAGACCGGAAATCGGATGAGGCATGGGCGAAAGCATTACCTGTAGTAATGTCTGAGGCTACTCAAGGACGTCCTTATAAACCATGGGCATCCAAACCTGAGGATTTAATAAAGAGCAACATACCTGCCTTTCCCGGGGCAGAAGGGGGAGGGGCCTATACTCCCGGTGGACGTGGAGGAAAAGTAATTGTGGTCAATTCGCTGGCTGACAGTGGGCCCGGAACGTTGCGTGAGGCATGTGAGACCGGTGGTGCGCGTATTGTTGTGTTCAATGTTTCGGGTGTTATCCGGCTGAAAACTCCTATAAACGTCCGTGCTCCGTATATCACTATTGCAGGTCAGACAGCTCCGGGGGATGGAGTTTGTGTAACAGGGGCTTCTTTCTTGCTTGATACGCATGATATTATTATCCGCCATATGCGTTTCCGTCGGGGGGCGCAGGATGTGTTCTTCCGGGATGATGCTTTGGGAGGTAACTGTGTGGGTAATGTTATTATCGATCATTGCTCCGGCAGCTGGGGGCTGGATGAGAATATGTCTCTTTATCGCCATGTATACCATCGTGATTCCACAGGACATGGTTTGAAGCTTCCTACTGTCAACATAACTATTCAGAACTCTATTTTCTCGGAAGCTTTGGATTGTTACAATCATGCTTTCGGGGCGACTATAGGTGGGCATAACAGTATGTTTTGCCGTAACTTGTTCGCATCCAATATCAGCCGTAACTGTTCCATTGGCATGAATGAGGATTTTAATCTGGTAAACAATGTGACTTTTAATTGGTGGAACCGTTCTGTTGACGGAGGAGATGAAACCAGCCGTTTGAATATTATTAATAATTATTTTAAACCGGGTCCTATCACTCCGAAAGATAAGCCGATTGCCTACCGGATTGTGAAACCCGAATCGAGCCGTGACAAGAAGAAACCGGATACTTTTGGTAAAGCGTATGTTGCCGGAAATGTAGTGGAAGGCAATGCGCGTGTGACAAAGAATAATTGGGATGGCGGCGTGCAGGTATACGATATGCCGGACGCAGGGAAGTTTACAGATCAAATTCGTGTAAACGAGCCTTTCTCAATGCCCCATGTGACTATTATGGATGCCAAAACTGCCTATAATTATGTATTGGAAAATGCCGGGGCTACTTTCCCTAAAAGAGATGCGGTGGATACCCGTGTGATAAAGACGGTGAAGACAGGGAAAGCTATTTATGTGAAAGACGCTCCTGAATTCGTTAGTCCTTATGTGAAAAGACGTCTTCCTGTTGATTCTTATAAACAAGGTATCATTACAGATCCTCGTCAGGTGGGTGGTTTGCCCGAATATAAAGGTACTCCTGTGGTTGATACGGATGGTGATGGTATGCCGGATGCCTGGGAGGTGAGATACGGACTCAATCCTAATGATCCGGGTGATGCGGTGAAAGATTGTAATGGTGACGGGTATACTAACATTGAAAAATACATTAATGGCATAGATCCTGCAAAGAAAGTGGATTGGACGGAAGTAAAGAACAATCACGATACTTTGGCAAAACGTAAAAGCTTGATGTAAAATGAATTATAAGTTATTATTATTGGGATTTTTAAGTTTGGGGTTTGCGCGGATTTCTGCGCAAACCTTTCCTTTACAGGTGAAGGACGAAAAACTGACTTATGTGACTGATGAACGTGGAAACCGTATTCTAGATTATTCTTCTTGCGGTTACCATAATTCGGAACAGCCTATACCTGATGTGGCGAATGCCGTTTTTGTTTCATGGCAGCCTGGAGATAATTCCTCTCGTATCCAGCGTGCCATTGACTATGTATCTTCATTGGCTTTGGATAAAAATGGTTTTCGTGGGGCTGTTTTGTTGGATAAAGGAACTTTTGAATTGAATGAGAGCTTGCGTATCTCTGTGTCGGGAGTCGTGCTGCGCGGCAGTGACAGGGAACAGACCGTATTGTTGAAAAAGGGAGTGGACAGAGGGGCTTTGCTTTATATTGAAGGACGGAATGATTTGGCTGTTACGGATACCTTGGATGTACTGACATCATACGTTCCTGTAAATACTTGTACTTTTCAGGTAACCAATAATGTACAGCTGGTTTCCGGAGAGCGGGTCCGGATTGTCCGCCCCTCTACGAAAGAATGGATTGCTTCTGTCGGTTGTGATATTTTTGGCGGAGGTATTTCTGCTTTGGGCTGGAAAGAAGGAGAGATGGATTTGGTTTGGGATAGGTCAGTAAGTAAGGCGGATGGAAACCAATTGACTTTGGATGCTCCTTTGACAATGGCTTTGGATAATAAATGGGGAACTGTCAAAGTGTTACGTTATAGTTGGCCGGGCAGAATCACAGAAGCAGGTTTGGAGAATCTGACATTGGCTTCTGACTATAATAAGAAGTATCCTAAAGATGAGGATCATTGCTGGACGGGGGTATCTATAGAAAATGCCGAAAACTGTTGGGTACGCAGGGTAAATTTTAAGCACTTTGCAGGAAGTGCTGTGATTATACAGCGTACCGGTTCTAAAACAACTGTAGAAGATTGTGTATCCACAGAACCTGTTTCAGAGATAGGTGGAATGCGTCGCAGTACATTTTATACTATGGGGCAGCAGACACTTTTTCAGCGTTGTTATTCTAAACAGGGTATTCATGATTTCTCAGCCGGATTTTGTGCGGCAGGTCCGAATGCTTTTGTACAGTGTGATTCGGAAGAGTCGTTAGGATTCAGCGGTTCTATTGATTCCTGGGCCTGTGGATTATTATTTGATGTGGTAAACATTGATGGCCATGATTTGGTATTTAAGAATTTGGGACAGGATAAAAATGGTGTCGGTTGGAATACAGGCAACAGTCTTTTCTGGCAATGTACAGCTGCCGGGATAGAGTGTTATTCACCGGCAAGAGATGCGGTAAACCGTGCATACGGTTGTTGGGCGCAATTCTCGGGTGACGGCCAATGGGCGGAATCAAATAATCACGTACATCCCCGCAGCTTGTTTTATGCACAGTTGGCGGCACGTTTGAATAAAGATTGTTCTGACCAGGCACGTATTCTTCCCAGGGCTACCAACGCAACCAGCAGTCCTACCGTAGAAGCGGCAATGGAGATGGCAAAGGAAGCTTATACTCCCCGTCTTACTATGCAAAAATGGATTGAGGAAGCACCCTATACAGCCTGTGTGTCTTCCGGGAAGCTGAAATCTTTAGAACATTTAAAGTTTAATACACCTATATATAAGGACAAAAAGGATCATCTGTTTGCCATTATTAATGGGCGTATGCAGATGGATGGCCGGTTACTGGTAGGCGGCAGACAGGAGGTTCCTTGGTGGAATGGGAAACTGAGGACCAGCTTCTTGTCTAAAGCCAAGCCACATGTTACCCGTTTCGTGCCGGGACGCGAAGGACTTGGGCTGACAGATAGAATTGATTCTACGGTGAATTATATGGTGAAGAATCAGATTTTGGTTTTAGATCATAATTACGGTTTGTGGTATGAGCGTCGTCGTGACGATCATGAGCGCGTCCGTCGTCGTGATGGAGATGTGTGGGGACCATTCTACGAACAACCGTTTGCCCGCAGTGGAAAAGGTACTGCTTGGGAAGGATTGAGCAAGTATGATTTGAACCGTCCCAATGCATGGTATTGGAACCGGTTGAAGCAGTTTGCCGAAAAAGGGGCGGAAAAAGGTCTTTTGCTTTTCCATGAGAATTACTTCCAGCATAATATCTTGGAAGCGGGAGCACATTGGGTAGACTGTCCTTGGCGGTCGGCCAATAATATCAATCAGACCGATATGCCTGAACCTGTTCCTTTTGCCGGTGACAAACGTATCTTTGTAGCGGATATGTTTTATGATATCAGTCATCCTGTACGTCGTGAGCTTCATAGAAAGTATATTCGCCAATGCTTGGATAATTTTGCCGATGATGCAAATGTGGTACAACTGATCAGTGCGGAGTTTACCGGTCCGTTGCATTTTGTACAATTCTGGCTGGATGTGATAGGAGAGTGGGAGAAAGAAACCGGTAAGAAAGCAACTGTGGCGTTAAGTGCGACAAAGGATGTTCAAGATGCCATTCTGAATGATACGCAGCGTGCGAAATTAGTTGACATTATTGATATTCGTTACTGGCACTATAAAGTGGATGGTCTTTATGCTCCCGAAGGTGGAAAGAACTTGGCTCCCCGTCAGCATGCCCGTAAAATGAAAGTAGGTAAGGTTACTTTTGATGAAGCTTATCGGGCGGTGAGTGAATATCGTAAGAAGTTCCCGGAAAAAGCGGTTACTTACTATGCGCAGAATTATCCGGATATGGCTTGGGCTGTCTTCATGGCAAGTGGGTCTTGCCCGGTTGTTCCAGTTGCTGATGAAAGCTTTTTAACTGATGCGGCTGCTATGGATATGGAGGATACTGGTACAAATAAGTATCAGAAATTGGTAAAATCTGGTATTGGAAGTATCATTTATTCCCATTCTGCAACAGATATTCCTGTTCATTTATCACCTGGAAAATACATATTGAAGTCTGTTGATCCGAAGACCGGAGCAATAACAGTGATTGCTAAACGGTTGAATATTAAAGATGTATATATGCTTAAAGCAGAGAAAAACAAAGATTGTATTTATTGGTTTCATAGAATTTAGTACATGGAAGGAGAACCGGATTTATTTTGGTTCTCCTTTTTAATGAAAATCTGTAATATTTAGCATATATGTTTTTCAGCAGGTTATCTGTTTTTTCGGTCCAATAATCAAATATTACCTAAAAAAGTAGCGTATCCTCCCTAGTTTTGCATCATCATCAAAACAACCTATAATTAGTATACTGTGATGGAACAAAACTTAAATGATAAGACAGCTTGCTTGGTAACCGCTTTCCAATCTGGAGATGTAAGTGCATTCTCTACATTATATGATATGCATATTAATCTTCTATTTAATTATGGATGTAAGTTAACTACTGACAAAGAATTGTTGAAGGACTGCATTCATGATGTCTTTGTAAAATTGTATACAAAGAAGGCTGAATTGGGTATCATTGACAACTTCAAATCATACCTCCTCATTTCCTTGAAAAACAAGTTATGTGATGAACTTCGCAGACGGATGTTCATGTCGGAAACCGCTGTTGAGGAACTGAATCCCGTTGCAGCAGGTGATGATGTAGAGAATCAATATTTGGAAAAGGAAAAAAGTTGTTTTGAAAATATAAAAGTAAAACATTTGTTGGCTCAATTATCTCCGCGCCAACGTGAGGCACTTACCTTATATTATATAGAAGAGAAGAAATATGAAGATATTTGTACCATTATGGATATGAATTACCAGTCGGTACGAAATTTGATGCATAGAGGTATTACAAGATTAAGGGAATTGGTAGGATAATATTTTAAGTTTTCAGGTGAGTACAACTTTGAACCACTATCCGTCATAATGAAAAATGATTGTAACGTGGATACAAAAAAGGTGTATAGCAAGGTAGAAGACTTTTTGAAGGATGACGACTTTATCAAGTATGTTCTGGATGATGCTCCTGAAATGGCTTTTCATTGGGATAAGCTTTTAAAGGGGCATGCAGAACTGCTGAAAGTCTTTGAAGAGGCCAAGAATGTATTATTGGTTTCTGATGAAGCGATGGAAGTAATGACTTTATCTGAAGAGAGAAAACTAAAACATCGTATTTTTACTACATTAGAGATAAATCATATGGATTATTAATTAATTTGTTAACCATAGAAAAATGAGAAAAGACATGAAGAAATATTCGAGTACTTTGGGATGTGGTATGAAACAAGCACCTATGGTATTGGGATTATCAGTCGCATTATGTATGCCTGCTGCATTTTCGTATGCGAGTGCTAGTGAAGGAATGGGTACTAGATCCATTCAGTCTGTTATGCAAGGACGAGTCGTAACAGGACAAATTTTGGATGAGTTAGGGGAGCCTATGATTGGGGTTTCTGTATTGGTAAAAGGTACTACTGTGGGTACTATCACTGATTTTGATGGTAATTATACATTGGATGTTCCTGCTGGGAAGAATATATTAGTGATATCTTATATTGGTTATAAGACAAAAGAAGTCACTATTGGTAAGAATAACCAGATGAATATTAAAATGGACCCTGATACACAAGCTTTGGATGAAGTGGTGGTTATTGGATATGGTGCGGTGAAGAAACGTGATTTGACTGGTGCTGTTGTATCTGTAAAGAGCGAGGAAATTACAAAGAATCCGGGTTCTAATCCCATGGAGGCTTTGCAAGGTAAGGTGGCAGGTTTGGATATAACTCGTACTTCAGGCCAGGCAGGTGAAGGGGTCAAAATGCAATTGCGTGGAACACGTTCGTTTACAGCCAGTGGTGATCCTACTTTTATTATTGACGGCATGCCCGGTGATTATTCGACTTTGAATCCTAATGATATTGAATCTATTGAAGTCTTGAAGGATGCTTCTTCTACGGCTGTATATGGTGCGGCGGGTGCAAATGGTGTTGTCATTATAACAACAAAAAGTGGAAAAGCAGGAAAAACTAATGTAAACTTTAATGCTTATGCCGGATTTAATGGTTGGTCAAAAACTCCTAAAATGCGCAGTGGAGAAAGCTATATTCAAGGTTTGCGTGACGCCAATAAAGCAACAGGAAACTGGAATTCTGCTGCTGATGACGAACGTATTTTTGCATCACCCGAAGCTTATCAGGCACACTTGAATGGTGATTATATTGATTGGGCAGATGAATTGATGCAGAATGGATATACCCAAAACTATAGTTTGTCAGTATCGGGTGGTACAGAAAAAACAAAAGGGTATATTTCTTTGAACTTTTCAGATGAAAAGGGACAGTATACTGGAGATAATTATAAAGTATATTCTACTAATATCCGTATAGATCATACAGTAAGAGATTGGTTAAAAATAGGGGCCAATATGCAAGGATCTTATGTTCATAGAAATAAAGCTTATGCTAAGTTGGAAACAGCTCTTTCTGCAGAACCTTTAGGAAAGATTAAAGATGAAAATGGGAATTTTAATGTTGAGCCTGTAATAGGCAGCACTATGATTAATCTTTTGCTAAATACACAGAGTGGAGTGTATAAAAATCAGGATCAGAATTTTAAACTTTACATGAACCCTTATATCGAACTTACTCCGATAAAAGGTTTATCTGTTATTTCCCGTTTGGGAGCTACCTTAAATTATTCTCGAAATAATTATTTCCAAGGTCAAGGATCATATCAATATTATTATTCTTCAGGACCTGCTTCAAAAGGTACCAATGACAATGTATATGCTACTATAACGAATAAGCGTAATTATAATTATAAATGGGAGAACATAATCACTTATAATTTTAAAGTAAAGGATGTACATGATATTACCGTTACAGGTGTCACTTCATGGGAACATAATCAGTATGATGAAGCGTATATGAAGCAAACCAATATCGAAAACAATCGGTATATGTGGCATAATATGGATGTTGGTTCTAAGAATTCCAGCAATTCTTCATTGTATAACATGTCAAAAGGAATGGGCTTTGTAGGACGTGTGAACTATTCTTATATGGGTAAATACTTGTTCTCAGCTTCAGTACGTCATGATGGCTCTTCACGATTGAACCCAGAGAACCGTTGGGATACATTCCCTGCTTTCTCACTTGGATGGAGAATGTCAGATGAGAAATTCATGGCAGGCACACAAAACTGGTTGAGTAACTTGAAGTTGCGTGTTGGTTATGGCGTGACCGGTACTGCTGCTATTGATCCATATACTTCTATTGCAAGCCTTGATTATTTTGGAATGGCTTTAGGAGGTGAATTGCAAAATGTATATTCATTCTCGAAAAATTATACGAATCCGGATTTGGCGTGGGAGAAATCTTACAATACTAATGTGGGTGTAGATGCTTCTTTCCTAAATGGACGTATTGATTTTACCGGTGATTTTTACATTACAAAAACAAAAGGAGTTATTTGGTCGAGAAACCTTCCTGTAACAAATGGTGCGTTTAGTCCGACAGAATATTATTTTGTAAACCAAAATATTTGTGAAACTAAAAATACAGGTGTCGAATTTGCGATTAATACACGTAATATTGAAACAAAGGACTTTAAGTGGAACTCTACAGTGACATTTACATACAATAAAGAAAAAATTCTTTCTTTAATTGATGGAACCTCTGATAACATTTCTAATGGAAATACTGGTTATTCTTTGTCAAAAGGACATCCTGTGAATTCTTTCTATCATTATAAATTGGATGGCGTATGGCAGCTTGGTGAAGAGAAGGATGCGGCTGTATTTGGTGCGAAACCAGGAGATTTGAAGATTAATATTCCAGGAATGGAGAGAGAAGCGGAAGGTAAATATTATAAAGTAAATGATAATGGAGAAAAAACTTATTATGATTCTACAAATAAATATACTCCTAGTAACAAGGATTATCAAGTTTTAGGTCATAATGCTCCTGATTGGACCATGGGATTTCAAAATACATTTACTTATAAGAACTTTGATTTAAGTGTATTCATGTATATGCGTTGGGGACAAATGATCAAGTACAATATGTTAGGTCGTTATGATCCGAGTGGCGTTCGTAATTTCCCTGAATATTTTAATTACTGGACTGAAACAAATCCTTCAAATGATTTTCCTGCAATTTATGCCAACAGAAGTCTTACAAACTATGTAGGAAGTGCAGCTTTGTCTTATGTTGATGGTTCGTTTTTTAAAATTAAAAATATTACATTAGGATATACATTGCCGACAAATTGGTTGCAGAAAGCTGGAATCGGGAAATGCCGTTTTTATGCAACAATCACTAATCCTTTGGTAGTGGCTAAAAGTCATTTGTTAAAAGATTATGATCCGGAAATGAATGGAAGTTTGGATTATCCTTTAACTAAACAGATGGTATTCGGTGTGAATTTATCATTCTAAATTTTTAATAATTAAGTAGTATATAACAATGAAAAATATATTTAGCAAAGTTGTTTTAGGAGCTTGCTTGATGACTTCTTTCCATGCTTGTTCGTTGGACGAGTATAACCCCACTATGGTAGAGGCTGACGAAACTCTTTCTACTTTTGATGGATGGAAAGGTATGCAATCTTATTGCTATCAGACTTTATCGGGATATATGTTTAATTTTGAGTTCTTGGCTTTGTGTGAAGGTGGTACTGATACTTGGATCACTTCTATGAACAAGACATGGGCTCAGGAAGTTTTCTATTATGAAGGTCTTGCACCCAATACTCAGTATCCTAATACTTCATTTAAGTATGCGTATTCAATGATTAATAATTGTAATGCGGTTATTAATAGGGCAGTTGAGGTGAAAGGTGATGGTAGTGATCCGAAAGTTATTGAAAGGCTGGTGGCTGAAGCCCGTTGCCTTCGTGCCTTTTATTATTCAGTATTGGTTACTCATTATGGAAATATTACGTTGAATTTGGAAGAGGCAAAAGGAATAAACACGCGTCCGCAACGTAATTCTATAGAAGAAATCTATGCTCAAATTGTAGAGGACTTGAAGTTTGCGGCAGAAAAGCTAGAAGTAACGCCTTATGAAGATAATTATGCTCGTTGTACCAAAAAAACAGCTTTAGGTCTGTTGGCGCGTGTATATGCACAAGGTGCCGGTGAAGGCTTGAGTGAAAATGGTGTTTCTTATTGGCAACGTGCAAAAGAAGTTTCAGAGGATTTGATCAATAATGCTTCTGCCTATGGGGCTTATTTGTATGATGATGTAGAGGATGTTTGGGCGCAAGCTAATAACCGTAAGAATAAAGAAGCTCTGTTTGTTGCTGCCGGTCCAAATCCTTATGATCCTTCTTGTAAAGTGGGAAAACAAACAAATATTTTTTCATTTTTCTTCCCTAATCCTTCTAAATTGAGTGAAATTTATAAGACAAATGATAAAGGCAATTATTATTTAGGTCGTGTGAATAACAATATTTTGGCTCCGTCTAAATATCTGATAGATTGTTTTGATGCTGATTATGATAAGCGCTGGGAGAATTCATTTGTTACTGCTTTTGGTGATTTTTCAATGGAACAAACCAATTGGGGAATTACCTATGGGAAGAAAACAGTGGAGTTAACAGCGGATATTTGTTCTAAATATGGTATCAGCAGTGAACATATAGGTAAGAAAATTTATCCTTATGTAGATGCTACTTATATACCTACATCTAATGGTGCCGGTAATCAGTATCCTGCTAAAATGTGGCCTAAAGGAGATCATTCGGGCGATATAGCTCATTTGGTAGATGTAAAGAATGTATATGTACATCCTTATCCACTAACTGAAGACGAAGACCGCTTTTCTATTTATTTGAGTAAAGATAAGTTGTCTGATACTGATAAAGCAAAACGTGCTTATTTCTGTATTAATATTGATGATTTGTTTGATGTGGAAGGTAAGTATAAAGAAGCAAGTTTTGATGGAACAAATTCATTTATGATGTATCCTGCTCTGTCCAAGTATAATTGGAATTATGATGGTGCTTTTAATGGAAGTAATTTGCAATATAAGTGCGGTGATATCATGATTATGCGTATGGCTGAAGTTTATTTAATTGCGGCAGAGGCAAATCAACAACTGGGTGATGGGGCGAAAGCGGCAACTTATTTGAATGTTCTTCGTAAACGGGCTTGTCGTAATGCTGATGACTTTGAATCACATATGAAGTTGACTACAGCATCGGAAAATGATATTTTTGATGAGTATGCTCGTGAGTTATGTGGAGAATATGGTCGTTGGGCTTTATTAAAACGTCATAAGGCGTTTGAGAGCCGTTTGGCTATTGGTAATCCAAGAGCTGCTAAATCATTTACCCAAAAACATTATCTGCGTCCTATTTCTTATGACTTCCTGAGTCAGATAGATAATGCTGATGAATATGGAACGAACGGATATTAATTAAAAAAACGATGATAGAGGGCTTCACAGATGTTTCTTAGGAGACATTTGTGAAACCTTTTGTGTACCGTGTGTCGATGGTTATTGTTATATGTAATTGATTTTGCAGTTTTATAATCACAGAAATAAGTATTGTTCACGACTTCTAGTTGGGGAAACAATAGAATAATTTTATAATGTAAATATATAAAGTATGACACGATTTAAAAATATTTTTTTCCCCCTCTTATTGTTGACAATCATCGTTGGAGGCTGTACTGATTTCATATCAGATGAATTAAATTTTGAAAATTCTACTATTACACGTTCGGTAGATTCCAAGATGAGTTATTCTGATTATTATTGGCTTGAAAAAGAAAAAATACCTGTTCAAAAAGTAGAAGGAAAATATCAAATAATGTATTATGCTTCAGATGCAAATATTTTTTCAGAAAAAATCGGCATAAGGCGCAAAGAAAAGCAAAGTTCTACATAAATAAATGCAGGTCAGCATCTTGTATGCAGAGCGGG
>PPYE01662795.1_pt1 | contig 11569 bp, 11 predicted proteins | sample 1559881 | NCBI WGS metagenome assembly PPYE01 (sample SAMN08240022, study PRJNA423297) | Human gut metagenome, whole genome shotgun sequencing project.
AAGCTGCTGTCCGGCAAGGGCGGCAACGTTCTGGATCCCACCGGCACCGCCACCCGCGCGGAAGTGGCGCAGATCTTCATGAACTTTGCGCAGGGTCTGCAGAAGTAAAGATCCATGCCGGCAAGGGCGCGCTGCATCAGCAGCGCGCCCTTGTTGTTGCCAAGAACGTGGTCTGTCCCCCTCTGGACAAGATGTCCACCACTGAAGGAGACCGCTAACCCTGGGGCATTGGCGATACCATTCAGTCAGACAAGGTGGACCAGGCCACCCACAGCGGCTGCCCGCCTCCGGTATCGGAGCGGGCAGGCAAGCCGTTCCAACGTCTCCTCCGCCTGCCGGAGGAGCTTTAAGGACAAAAGCAGCCCCTCCGTACCGAACGGAGGGGCTGACGGTTATGTATGCAGTTCAGTCCCGGGTGCACAGCGCCTGGGCGCCCTTGATACACAGGGGGAAGAAGATCAGCGCGGTTATATAGGCCACCAGGAAGATAGCGGGCACTTTGGTGATCCAAAAACCAAAGAACCCCGTACCCAGCAGAAAGCCCACTTCACAGAACATCAGGATGGAGCTCATCAGCAGCACCAGCAGCAGCACGATGAAAAAGATCCGCACAAAGTATGCTCCGATACTTTCCATTTTCAGGTGAAAGGCCTTGACAAAGAAATTGCCAAAGGCAGGCAGGTCAATGAGCGTCTCCAGCGTCAGATTCAGGCAGAAACCGTAAACCATACCAACCACCAGGGCGGGAACATTCAGGTTATTGTTGACTGCCAGGTTGAAGATGGTCACCGCCAGGGTAATGAAAAAGGCCAGAAATACATTCATTACTACAGGAAAATCTTTCTTCTTACACATAATTCTTCTCCTTTTCCGTCTGTTCCGCTACCAGCGGTCTTTCTCTTCGGCGTAGAGGGAGGGCAGGATGGCGGCCAGATGGCCGAATTCCTTCAGATTATGGGCAAACAGGCCCATGGGCACCACCGGGGGCACGCTGACGCCGTCGGGCAGCAGCTTGACCACCTGGCCTTCCACCAGGCCGTAGCCGATCCAGAAGCGGGAACGCAGCTCGATCCCGCCTTCGATCTCCCTAACCATGTGGGTCATGATGGCGGCCACACCCTGGCCGGGTACCGGTCCATGGCCGTTGGCGCACATCATAGTGGCGCAGGCGGGGGTACCAACTTTGGACTCGTCGTATCCCAGCTCATGGGGATAGCGGAAGTTCAGGATCAGCTCGTCGGGACCGCCTCCTATGTCCTCCAATACATGGTGAACGGTGCCCCAAGTTTTTTCCCGCATAGGCACGCTGGGGTCCAGCACCTTGTCCGGATTCTGCTGACGGGCGTAGAAGTGGTCCTCCGGGTCCCAGATGCGGTAGCGCATATCGTTTAGGCCGTGCCAGGCAAACCACCACTCAAACATCTCAGGAGTGACGCCGGGCATCTCAGTGCGGTTGGCCAGATAGCCGGTACCGTTTGGCATCACACAGTAGCCGGTCTCACAGGGCAGATAGCCGGGCAGGAACAAATCGTTGCGATCCTCAATCTTCAGGGCCAGAGAGGGATCAATAGGGCCGCCCTCCAAGATGGCAAGTTTCTCCTGGGGAATGGGAGTAATGGGCATATCATAGTACTTGGCGTAAGACAGCGCCCGCTCCTCCGGGGTAAGAACAGGTCTTTGGCTCATAACAGCTCCTCCTTTTTCTGTTTGTTCTGTGTGAAAAAGATAGCATAAACTACCTCTATTTATACACATCACACAAAAATCTACCGTACAGTAACTGAACAAACGGAGGCAAAGTGTCCATTCCCCTCCGGTTTTTTGTTGCAATTTTATTCTTGGTCAAATATAATAATAATTTAAGCAAAGTACCCCCTATTTTGCAGCAGATCCGCAAACCTTCTTTGATTTCTAATGAGAGGCAGTTGATGGATATGCCCCCCCGCAGGACGCTGAACCGCCAGCGCACTATTCAGGATATTGAATCCGCCTTTCTGGAAATTTACCAGCGGGACGGTATCGACGGCGTAAGCATTGCCGGCATCTGCCAAGTATGCGGTATAGCCCGCTCCACTTTTTACCTTTATTTTGAGGATAAATTTGCAGTATTGCAGGGTGTGGAGGACCGGCTGCTCTCCGCCTGTGGGAAATCTGCCGTAATCTGCCCGACATCATGGACCACAGCAGCGCCACCGACACCGCCCTGCGCACCATTACGCATATCCGGGAAAACCTAGACTGGTACCGGGTCCTGCTGAGCAACCGCGGAGATCCTATGTTTGTGTACCGCTGGAAAAAAGACATTGTGAAGAGCCTCCGCCGCAAGCTGGAGCAGCGCAACGTCAACGAGCTGGATGCGGTGATCCAGGGCGTGATGTTCTCCTCCGCCCTGATTGGACTATATACCCATATCACCATGGAATGCCCCGATATCCCCGATCAAACCCTGTGCCGCTATATGGACGACCTGCTGGCCCGCAGTCTGAAGCCCATTTCACCCCGATAATAACAATCCCCCGCTCCGGAAGTTCCGGAGCGGGGGGATTGTTACATACTTTTTTTCAATTCCAGGTTGCGCCGCAAAGGGGCAGGCCCACGCCAGGCAAAGGCCCGGCCGCCATACTGCTCCCGAAAGCTCCGGTTGGTCAGTCCCTCCAGATCGGCCCCGTCCAGCACATCCACCAGTCCCTCCCGGAACTCGGGTAAAGGAGACAACTCGGGAGAGGCGTTATAAGGACACGCCTGCTGACAGCAGTCGCACCCCCAGATCAGGGGATGGGCCTTCACCAGCCCTGCCTCCTCACCAGTCAGCTCCCCCTTCTTCTGGGTCAGCTCGGACAGACAGCGGGACAGATTTACCCCATCTTCTCCCAGGGCGCCGCCGGGACAGGCGGCCAGGCACTTGCCGCAGCCCACGCAATCGAGGGAGGCCGTACGGGGCTCCAGGTCCAGCGCCACGTCAGTGAGTATGGTACCCAGGAACACATAGCTGCCGTAGGGGGGTAAAATCACCAGCCCATTCTTCCCCCGCAGGCCAATGCCGCTCCGCCAGGCCGCCTGCCGCTCCGGCAGAGGAGAACACGGTGTGGGGGTTGGGACACAGCGCCGTCGCCTTTTCCACCGCCGCCTCTGTCATATCCGCCGCCAGTTCTGAAAACGGCAAGCCGCCCCAGGCGGCGGTGCCCGCGGCGGCAAAAGCCTCATTCAGCATGGTCACGGTCGTACTTGTCCAAAGCCTGCTGGGCCAGCACTCCGTCGGGGATACAGGGCTCGGGGCCGTTCTTCCGCTTCTGGGCCTCCTCGCAGCCCTTGCCCGCCAGCAGCACCACAGCGGGACGCTGGGCCTCCAGGATGGCGGCCTCCACAGCCCGCTCCCGGTCGGGGATGACGGTGTAGTCCTTATTCCACCGCTTGAGGAACACGCCGATGTCGGCGCAGATGTCCTCCACTTCTTCAGGACCGGGATCGTCCTCGGTGAGGATGACCCGGTGGGCCCACTCACCGGCGGCGTTGCCCATGCCCTCCCGGCGGTCGATGCCCTTGCCGCCGGTGCAGCCGAAAAGGACCGTCAGCTGGCGATCGGGGTACTCCGCCCGGACGGAGCGCAGAGCGTTCTGCAAACTCATGCCGTTGTGGGAGTAGTCCACAATGACCGAGATCTGGTTGTCGGCGCTGACATAGTGCTCCATGCGGCCGGGGACGAAGGCCTTCTCCAGGCCCTGCTCCACCGCCTCCCGGGAGATGCCGTAGGCCTCGGCCACCGCCACGGCGGCCAGGGCGTTCTCCACGTTAAACAGGCCGGGGGTGGAGATGGCCAGCTCCCCCTCGTACCGGGGGGTGCGGACGTGGAAGGCGATCTTGTTCCCCTCCTTGCGGACGTTGGTGCCGTATACCACGGCGGCGGGGTCCTTCTGCGAGAAGGTGATGACCTGCTCACACCGGGCGGCAGCCTGGGCCACCTCAGGGGCGTGATCGCAGTCCATGGAAATACAGGCGGTTTTCGCCTGCCGGAAAATCAACAGTTTGGATTGGAGATAGTCCTCCAGATCGGGGTGCTCTACCGGGGAGATGTGGTCCTCGCCGATGTTGAGGAACACGGCGCAGGACAGGTCCACCCCGATGACCCGGCCATACTTCAGAGCCTGAGAGGACACCTCCATGGTGAGGTAGTCTGCCCCGGCGGTGACAGCATTGGACAGGTGCCGCTGGAGGTCCAGGGGCTCCGGGGTGGTCAGCTTGGCGGGCTTGCGCTCCAGGCCATCGTCGGTGACGATGGTGGAGAGCAGGGCGCTCTCCCGGTGGCCCTGGGCAGCCAGCCAGGTGTCCACGATGGACTTGATATAGTAGGCCGTGGTGGTCTTGCCCTTGGTGCCGGTAATGCCGGTAATGGTCAGCTTGCCGGAGGGATGGCCATAGGCCAGATCGGCCAGCAGGCCCATGGCCTGCCGGATATCGGTCACCCGCAGGCAGGGCAGGGGCACGTTGGGATAGGGGGTCTCGCTGACATACACGAAGGCCCCCTTGTCCATGGCCTGGCGCAGGTAGTCCTCCTTGAACTTGGCGCCCTTGCAGATGAAGAGGGTGTGGGGGATCACCACCTGGGAGTCGCAGGACACCAGGGCCACCGGGGCGGTCAGGTCGGCGTGGACCGGCCCCTTGTCTGCCAGCAGGTCATGGCGCAGCAGCAGCTGCACATAGTCGCCCAGAGGGCGGCGGAAATCGGTCATAGTCATTCACCACCAGAAACTTGTAGGGCTGATGTCTCCATCGGGGCCCATTGCTTATACCATCCGCAGCTTGTAGCCGCAGGCGGTGATACACCGCTGAGCCAGCACGTCCATGGCGTCCAGATAGTGGTCGGGCAGGCCGTGATAGGTGCGGTAGACACTCAGCTCGGTGCAAGCCAGAATGGCGCTGTCGCACCCGGCCTGCCGGAGCCAGCGGTCAATGACGGCAAATTTTTCCCGGGAGCCCTTTTCCCCCCGCTTGATCTCGTCGTAGATGATGCTCATCACCAGCTTCTGGACCTCTTCCGGCGGGGAGACGGCCTCAATGCCCCGGGCGGCGCACTCCTTCTGGTACACGCTGGTACGGATGGTGCCGTCGGTGGCCAGGATGCCCACTCTCTTCCGTCCCTCTTCCGCCAGCACTCCCACGGTCTCCCGGGGCATATGGATGAGGGGAATGGAGATATCCCCCTGGAGCCGGTCGGCAAAGTAGTGGGAGGTGTTGCAGGGGATGGCCAGCACGGTGCAGCCCCCCCGCTCCAGCAGACGGGCACCCGCCAGCAGCCGCTGGTAGCAGCCCTCCGCATCGCCCCCCAGAATGGCGGCGGTGCGGTCGGGCATGGAGGTGTCGCTCCAGATCAGGGTAGGCAGGTGCTCCTGGTCTTTGGCCGCGTCGGTGCGGTCCAGAATCCGCTGATAAAAGTCCTGGGTGGCCTGGGGCCCCATGCCGCCCAAGATCCCCAATCTCTGTTCACTCATCGAACTTTCTCCATACAAGAGGCGTACCAGCCCACATAACGGCGCTGGCCCTTCATGATCCGCAGCTTGTGCATCAGGCCGTTGTCCGGCTTGTAGAACAGAGGATTGACCACGGCGTTGTGGGCCTGGAGGGCCTTCATTTCCTCATGATATCTGGGGTTTACATAATCATAGGCCACCTTGGGGGGGATCACCCACCACAGATGGCGGTTGCGGGTAACGGTCAGCGCACAGTCCCTGCCCAGCACCCGGTCCTCCACCAGGTACTTGGCCAGGTTGTAGCCCGCGCCGGTGACATAGTAGTTGGACCGGCCCTGGCGGCAGTTGATCTCAAAGGCCTTGAACTTGCCGTCCCGCTGGTCGTACTTGATGTCGAAGTTGGAGAAGCCGGTGAAGTGGATGGCCTCCAGGAAGCCCTTCAGCTTCTCGCACAGCTCAGGCTCCGGCTCGGTGATGATGACGGCGTGATTGCCGATGGCGTGGGCGGTGTGCTCCTCCAGCAGGACGTGGCCCACGCACATGAGGCGCACCTTGCCGTCGGCGCCGGAGTAGTTGGTGACCACCCGCATATAGCTGTCGTCACCGGGGATAAAGTCCTGGATGATGAGGGAGTCCTCATATCCGGCGTTGTAGATGTCGTCGATGACCTGGTCCACCTCTTCCCGGGTCTGGAGGACATAGGCCTTCTTCTGGGTGGGGAAGGGATGCTTCCAGTAGGTGTCCGACTCGGCGGGCTTGACCACAAAGGGGCCCTCGAAGGGCAGGGTAAAGCCGTGGCCCTCCCCCTTGTGGTAGACGTAGGTGGCCGGATGGTCGATGCCGTACTTGTCGCACAGGTCGTAGAACTTCTCCTTGTGGATCAGGGTCTCCAGCATGGACAGGTCCACATAGGGCGCGATGACGTTTTCCGGGTAGTTGGGCAGGTTGGCAGAGATGGAGTTGAGATAGTTGTCTCCGCAGCCCAGCACCAGGATCTTCTTGTCCGGGTGCTCTTTGGCCACCTCGGTGACGTTCTCCAGCACCTTGTCCACCCGGTCGTTGTGCTCACGCACCCGGTAGTCGATGATCTTGCTGCCGGCGCATACGCTGGCGGGGAACATTCCATACACCACGGAATGTACGCCGTAGGCCTCATGAAAGGCCCGGGCCATGCTGTAGGCGTTGATGTCCGAGCCAAGCAGCACGGGCACAAATTCAGTTGCAGCCATTGTAAAATGCCTCCTGGAAGGTAATTTCATACCAATGTTCGCCCATGGGAATGACCTGGGCGCAATAATGGCCCGCCACATAGGCGGCCTGGGCCTCGGTGAGCCGCAGTTCCCGCCGGAGCAGCTCTCCGCCCGCAAAGCACTGGGAGATCAGCCGGTCCAAGGTCTCGTTTTCTTGCAGTATCTCTCTCTGAATCATCATTCGTTCTCCTCAACAAGAGAAAAGGCAGTGGTCGTACCGCAGGGGCGACCCTTGTGGCAGCCCCTAGATTATTTTTTATCCTGCGGCGCGTTTCACCTGGTACACGCCCTGGATCTGACCCAGCTTGTTGATGACGGCGGTAAGCTCGGTGTGGTTCTTGACCTCCAGCACAATGCTGACGGTGGCGTAGCCGTCCGGCATGGACCGGGCGGACAGGCTGGTGGTCTTGGCCTTCATGGTGGACAGGGCCATGGCCACATCGAGAGTCAGGCCGTCCCGATCCTTGGCGGCGATCTCCAGGGAGGTGCGGTAGGTGGCCAGCTCCCCGGTGGCCCAGGATACCTTGATCCAGCGGCCCTCCTCCTCCGGCTTGCGCTTTTCAGGGGCGGCGTTGGGGCAGTCCGCCCGGTGAACAGAGACGCCGAAGCCCCGGGTAATGAAACCCACCACCGGGTCGCCGGGGACGGGGGTACAGCACTTGGCGAACTTCACCAGGCAGTTGTCGATGCCCTCCACAATGATGCCGCTCTGATCCTGCTTGCCGGTCTTGACGGGCACGGCGGGCTGGTTGCTGGTGGCGGGATAAATGGCATTCTGCTGCTGGGCCGTCTTTTCGGCGGCAGCCTGCTCAGCGTGGAGCCGGTTGAGCCGGGTCATCTCGTCCTTGACCCGCACCACCGCCTTCTGGGCGGACATACCGCCGTAGCCGATGGCGGCGTACAGCTCATCCAGGGTGCCGAAGCGCACCTTTTTCAAAATAAAGGGCAGCACATCCTCGGCGGTGATGGCAGTCAGAGACAGGCCCACGTGCTTGAGCTCCGACTCGAAGGAGGCCCGGCCGGTGGCGATGTTCTCCTCCCGCCGCTCCTTCTTAAACCACTGGCGGATTTTATTGCGGGCCTCGTTGGACTTACAGATCTTCATCCAGTCCCGGCTGGGGCCGTGGGCCGACTTGGAGGTGATGACCTCCACGATGTCACCGTTTTTCAGGGGGGTGTCGAAGGTGACCATGCGGCCGTTGACCTTGGCCCCCGTCATGTGGTTGCCCACGGCGGAATGGATGTTGTAGGCAAAGTCGATGGGGGTGGCCCCGGCGGGCAGGTTGATCACGTCGCCCCGGGGGGTGAACACGAACACCTCGTCGGAGAACAGATCCACCCGCATGGTGCGGACAAACTCCTCGGCGTCCACGTCCTGCTGGCTCTCCAGCAGCTTGCGCACCCACTCAAAGGCCTCCTCGGTGCCCAGCTTGGTGTTGGCCATGCCCTGCTTGTACTTCCAGTGGGCGGCGATGCCGTATTCGGCGGTATGGTGCATCTCCCAGGTGCGGATCTGCACCTCGAAGGGGATGCCGTCCCGGCCAATGACGGTGGTATGAAGGGACTGGTAGCCGTTGGGCTTGGGGGTGCCGATGTAGTCCTTGAACCGGCCCAGCACCGGGTTAAAGAGATCGTGAATGACGCCCAGCACATTGTAGCACTCCGGGATGTCATCTACAATGACCCGGAAGGCATAGAGATCAAAAATCTCATCCATGGTCTTGTTCTGGGTATACATCTTCCGGTAGATGGAGTAGGCGTGCTTCACCCGGCCGTAGATGGTGCAGTGGATGCCCTCGGCGTCCAGCCGCTCCTGGATGCGCCGCTGGACGGTGGCCAAAAACTCCTCGTGGGCGGCAGAGCGGGCGGCCAGCTCGTCGGAGATCTCCTTGTAACCCACCGGGTCCAGGTAGCGCAGGGAGGTGTCCTCCAGCTCCCACTTGATGCGCTGCATACCTAAGCGGTGGGCGATGGGGGCGTAGATCTCCATGGTCTCCAGGGCCTTCTCCTTCTGCTTCTTGGGCGACTGGTATTCCATGGTGCGCATATTGTGAAGCCGGTCGCAGATTTTAATCAGGATCACCCGGATGTCCTTGGCCATGGCCATGAGCATCTTGCGCAGGTTCTCCATCTGCTCCTCTTCCTTGGAGGTATACTGCACCCGGGTCAGTTTGGTAACGCCCTCCACCAGGTCGGCCACCACCGTCCCGAAGAGCTTGGCGATCTCCTCGTGGGTGGAACCGGTGTCCTCGATACAGTCGTGGAGCAGGGCGGCAATGATGGAGTCGGTGTCCAGCTCCAGCTCGGCCACGATCTCGGCCACCGCCAGGGGATGGGTGATATAGGGCGATCCGTCCTTGCGCAGCTGCCCGGAGTGGGCATTGTCCGCATAGGTGAACGCGCTGAACAGGCGCTGGGTATCCAGCGCCGGGTTATAGGTTTTAATCTTGTCCTCAAGAGCCTGATAACGCTCCAGGATGGGGTCCATACAGGGCACCTCCTGTCGAAATAAAGTTAGAGAAAGGGGCGGACGGCTGACAGCCTCCCCTGTCTGGGCGCTGTGCGGGCAATTATCCGCTCATGCCCCGCAGCCGGCGCATGATCCAGCTGTCATCCAGATCCACCTTGCCCTCCACCGTCCGCAGGGCGATGTGGAGGTGGTCGGTGGTGTGCTCCAGCTGGATGAGTCCCCGCTCGTCAAAGACCTCCAGACATACCAGAGTACGCATGACGGTCTCCCGCCGTCCGGCGGAGCGGGCGATGTTGCGGGCAAGCCGGTGGGCGGTCTCCTCCAGAGGAGACTGTCCGGCATGGCCCTTCAAATAGCGCCAGAGAACCACGAACTCCTCTCTGGTGGGCAGCAGGGCGGCCGCCTCCCGGCGGGTCAGTTCCTCGCCCCGGCGGAATTTTTCAAAGAGGGCCCGCTCGGCCTGGGCCCGGGTCAGGGCAGGACGCAGGTCGCACACCTGGAATTGGACCGAGCGCCAGCCCCGGTATTCATTGACCTGGGGGGTAAAGGCCACGTCCACCCGGTCTCCCTGGGCCACCCCCATTTCGGCGGCGGTGGCGGAGAAGAAGATGGCGTCAAAGCTGCGGCCGCCGGAGGCCAGCTTCAGCTTCAGGTGCCGGCCGCCCCCCACCTCGCTGAGGGCGGTGATGAGGCAGCCAGACAGGGAGAACACCGGCTTGGGGTTGCCCGAGCCATAGGGCTCCAGCAGGTCCAGGCCCTCCACCCCCTCCAGGGTAAGGATACCCACATCGTCCACCGGACAATCTACCTCCAGGGCGGACACCATCTCGGTTCCACCGGTACATTGACGGACATAGTCGTTCATGGCGGCGGTAAAGGCGGGGATGTTCTCCTCCAGAATGGTAAAGCCCGCCGCCAGCTCATGGCCGCCGAAGCCCTCCAGCAGGGGGGCGCAGTGCTCCAGGGCGGCAAACAGGTTAAAGCCGCCGAAGGACCGGCAGGAGCCTTTGCCCTTGCCGTCCTGAAGGCAGATCATAAAGGCGGGGCAGGAGTACTTCTCCGCCAGGCGGGAGGCCACGATGCCCACCACCCCCTGGTGCCAGTGGCCGCCGGCCAGCACCAGAGCATAGCGCTCCTCCGGCGGCAGGGCCTCGGCCAGCTCCTGGCACTCGGCGGAAATCTGGGCCTCAATGGTCTGCCGCTCCCGGTTGAGCTCGCACAGCTGGATGGCCAGTTCCTCTCCCCGGGCGGGATCGGCGGTGAGCAGCAGCTCGGCGGCCAGGGAGGCGCACCCCATCCGGCCCGAGGCGTTGAGCCGCGGGGCCAGGGTGTAGCCGATGGCCACCGAGTTAAGGGGCCGCTCCTCCAGGCCCGCCTGCCGCAGCAGGGCCTTCAGGCCGGGGCGGCCGGTGTGGCGCAGGGCCTCCAGCCCCAGGCGCACAATGGTGCGGTTCTCCCCGGTGAGGCTCATCACGTCGGCCACCGTACCGATGGCCGCCAGATCGGCGTACCGGTTCAGCAGTTCCTCCTGCCGGGGCTTCCCACCCAGGGCCAGCACCAGCTTGAGGGCCACCCCCACGCCGGCCAGACATTTAAAGGGATAGGGGCAGTTGGCCTGGTGGGGGTCCACCACCGCCAGCGCAGCGGGCAGTTCCTCCTTGCACTCGTGGTGGTCGGTGATCACCAGATCCATACCCAGACGGGTGGCGTAGCGGGCCTCCTCCACAGCGGTAATGCCGCAGTCCACCGTCACCACCAGACTCACCCCCGCCTGGTGGAGGGTGTCCAAAGCGTCGGTGTTCAGGCCGTAGCCCTCCTCCATCCGGTCGGGGATGTAGGGGATCACATCTCCCCCCTCCCGCCGAAGGAAATCGGTGAGCAGGCTGGTGGAGGTGATGCCGTCCACGTCATAGTCGCCGTAGACTGCAATGGTCTCCCCCGTCGCCAGAGCCCGGGCCACCCGGGCGGCTGCCCGGTCCATATCCTTCATCAGCAGGGGGTCCTGAATCTGACCCCGTCCCGCGTCCAGAAAGGCACGGGCCTTCTCCGGGGTATCCATCCCCCGGGCGCACAGGGTCATGGCCGCCAGAGTGGGCAGTCCCGCCCGCTCCAGAGCGGCCACCGCGGCCGGATCGCTGGCCGCCTGATTCCATTGTTTATATTTCATGGGCGGCCACCGTCCTTTCCCATTAAAATTACCCTTTATTATATCAAATGCCTTTCCCTGTGACAAGGGCTTGGAAAAAAACGGCGGGCGGCCCACTGTAGGACTACAATAGATATTGGACAGAAGGATAAAAAAGGGTGAAGGATAAGGCCTCATCGGTTATAGTTGGAGTTGCAGACAACAACTTGACGAGAGGGGGCCATATCCTTCATGAGCA
>PPYE01091367.1_pt1 | contig 11568 bp, 10 predicted proteins | sample 1559881 | NCBI WGS metagenome assembly PPYE01 (sample SAMN08240022, study PRJNA423297) | Human gut metagenome, whole genome shotgun sequencing project.
CATTTTATAATATTTTTACATTTTTTCTTACTTCCCGAATACTCCGAGCATACGAATTTTCGGTTTTATGCCAAATATCCTATTCTACGGCCTTACGGAATTCCTTATCCGCAAAAAGCTCCGCCAGTCCCGATATCTGCTTCAGGCGCAGCAACTCATCCTTGTCCATACCCAGGTTCCTGCGTATCCACGAATCCGACATGCCCGACCTCGTAAGTTCCCCGACAAGCCGTGTCATAAGCTCGATCTTATGCATTCCACGGGCACGGTTATGGCGGATGGTAGAGGCCATACGCTCGGCCAGATCCTTACGGATGACGGTAACGGGTAACAGTCCGTTCTCCCGCTTGTATATTCTGGGCGAGGTCATCATGACCTTATACCTGTGATAGCCGTCCACAAGCTCGTACACATCCTCTTTCTCAATGTAATAACACACGCACGGCATCGTGTACCCATCCTCCCAAATCGAGAGTTCCAAAAGCCGCATCTCAGGAGGGGCCGTCACGTTGGGATTATAGGAATTCGCCCTGATCCTTTCCACCGGTACAGCCTTGACGCCATACACGGGACTGGTAAATTCATTGTCCATCTTTTCATTCATTAAAATAAGATCTATATTCATCCATCATCTTCCGTCTTCTTTCCTGTTCCTGTTTATTTGGTGAAAAGCCCATGTACTTGCAACAGTGGTCGTTTTTCAGGATACAGATGCACATCCGCTTGTACGAGGGCAATTCACGGAATTCAGGCAGGTCTATGTCATCAAGGTATTCCATCCTGACCGGGAGCTTGTGCATCCTGTATCCCGATGTCCCGCCAAGTTCGAAAGGGATATTCAACCTCTTGAGTTTCATGATCGTTTCTTTTGCCAGACAGCCGCCCTTCTCCCGCCAGAACCGCACGCTTACCTCCAGTTTATCCAGATAGTTGTTCCTGGCATCCTCAGGAAGGGTGTCCAGAAGGAAAAAAAGATATTTTTTCCAGGTCATTCCCTCAGGCAGCCTGACACCCCGCCATCCCATCGCTACAGAGTTACCGTAACCCCCGGCAAAATTAACACCGTTCACACGTCCCAGCATCTTGCCCCACATCTCCGGCTCGATCACCCTGTACAGATGCAGCGACGGGATGGCCTGGGAAATGAACGGGCTCGCAACACGCTGGCTGTTCAGAGGAACACCCGCCTGATAATAGAGGTCATACAACCTGTTGTATTTCCAACGGAAACGGCCATTGGCAGTCCATATATCCGTAGTATGCCAGTCATACAACGGATACACGTTGTCTATGCCCTCATCGACAGGACATATCCAGTCGGCTGAAGGGCCCGGAGTGCTACGATAGATCGTTCTCCAACGGTTAAAGCTTTCCTGGGTACGTATTCCAACCAGACATGCCACTTTTTGCACTCCAAGTTGCTTGCGGAGCCAAAAGGAAAAATATTCCTGGAACTCGTAATCCCACATCTGCGGAGTATAAAAATCAAATGCTTCCGTACCCAGGTATTCCACAGGCATCTCCCTGACCCAACGGACACAAGGGTCCCAGGGCCGCCAGAATCTCTGGTACATGGATGCAGCCGAACCGACCTTGAAAGGCACGCAACAGCGGTAAACATCCAGAATATCCCGGTTCGAAGACAGCATCTCATCCACATACTCCGTGGTCAGGGAATACTGCACTTCGTAATCCATATGGAATACTCCCATCCGACCTCCATATTGCCTGATATGCTCCACACAGGCATTCAGCAGCACACCGCTGTCCTTACCCCCCCCGAAAAAGAAAGGCACACATAATCATACTCGCCGAAGATTCTTCTGATCCTCTCCCGCAACGCCTGATATACATTCATCCGAGTTCCTCCCATTCTCTTTCAGCCATCCTGTTGCCCACTGTCGGAACCCATACGTACCAATTCCATCATAACATATAACTTGGTTTCCCGGATCGTGATGAAATTCATGTATTTGAAAATTCCGGCATCCCGTTTCTGAACGGTCGCCCGCAAAGGGGAAGTCTCATCGCCCGACTCCTTGATCACGCTTTTCAACAGCTTCAGCAACTGGTTCCCCCTCTCCCTATCGGGAGTGGCATAATAATTATCAATTTTATAACCACCATCGAGTTTTCTCTCAACAGGCATGAAAGCCACTACCTGGTCTTCATGGTAGAGAACATGCCAGGTAAACATCCGGGAGGATTTATAAGGGTAGTTGTTATTCTCCCGCAGATATGCAGGACTAAGTACAAAGTGCCCTACGGCCAGATAAAGTTCGGGAGATTTTCCCTCAAATATTCGTACTTTCAGTTTCATAGGCATACATTTCATACATATACTGGTGCTTATTTACTATTCCTGCCCCCGCTATCTTCACGATTACGCTATTATCCATAATCCGCCCCCCGGTTTCAGGAAAAGTTTCGGGTTCTTTTCCTCTCCCGTACGTATCTTTTATAGGGATCAGAAAACGACTCCTAATACCGGCTTTTCTATAACCTCCCGTAAAATAGAAATATTCTTTCAAAGGTGAATTACGCAAGAACCTATCCAGCAGAGCGTATGATCTGAAATGCTTCAAATGCCCCTGGTAGGAGTTTAGCACAGCCAACATCTTTCGCAGTCTTTCCGGAGCGGGTTTTCCTTTGGAACTCTCTTTTTCCAGCCTGTGTACCGCTTCCCGAAAAAATCCTGCGGTACGTTTTGACGGATATTTCCTGTACGGTCTCACATACGCTCCCAGAAAAGCCACACCACGACTGTAATGCTGCAATTCGATTTTATCCGGATGCAACTCCAACTCCAATTCTTCCTTCAAGAATTCCCGTATCCATGGAATCAGTTCCTTTAGATAGCGTTTGCTTGGATGGACAATAAAAAAATCATCCACATAACGCCCGTAATGTTTACAGCGTAAAACACGCTTCACATATCCATCCAACTCCCCCAAATAGATGTTACTGAACAGCTGGGATGTCAAATCTCCTATGGGAAGTCCCACACCTTCCGGAGAATTGAACAAACTTTTCGTGGGTGGAAGTCCTTCCCAATCTTCCGCGCTACCCCGTATCCGGCAATCCCGCTGGGGATTTCTGAATATAATCTGTCTTAGCAGGAAATCTATCAGTTCCATATCCGGGCATTCTTTTTGTTTCCGGCTTCTTCTATATCGTTCCAGTCCCTTGCAGATAAGATCGTACAGACGATCCTTCCTGATACTCATGAAATACCCCCTTAAGTCCAGTTTTAATATATAGGCACTATAACGATAATTTTGCGTACAACTGCGTATGTGGTGTTCCAGGCGTGCTATTCCCTGACTTGTCCCCTTTCCTCGGCGACATGAATAACTGTCAAAAATCATTCTGCCCTCAAACATAGGAGAAATATAATTATACAACAGATGATGCACTACCCTGTCCCTGAAATCCGAGGCAAAAATTTCTCGCTTCACTGGCCTGTTAACCACGAAACATACCCCAGGTGAAGGAGTGTAGTTCCTATCCCTTATCTGTTCATACAACTCCATAAGATTATGTTCCAGATCAATCTCAAACGCAAGCTGGCTCGCAGTATTTCTCTTTTCTTCTTCCTCGCCTCGTAATAGGCATGAAAAAGATCCGTAAGCAAATCCTGTCTCTTATAACATTCAGCCATTTCTGTAATTTACATTCAAAGGATTCCCTGCCTCGTACAAGGATAAATTCTTGGGAAGAACGCACCCCAAACCCGTACGCCCGATTGTTGTTGTTCAACGGGTTCACGTTCGACGAGTTGAAGTTCAGGTTGCGACCGTTGTTCTGGTTGTTCGGAACCGCCGACCAACAGTAGCCGTAGCTGCTAACGTTGTTCGCCCCGCCATTGGAATAGTTGCGATACCCCGACGCAGGGAAATATAACCACTTATTTATATATCGGAGGACCTTTCGGAACCCCGATATAAAACTGTCCATTACTGCCCGCAACATGGCTTCGGATACATCTATCCGCCATGACCGTTTTTACACGGACAGTGGGTTACTGAATTTATCTGGCACTCTCTCGCAAGTCTTGGCTATACGAAATGCTGGCCTTATCCTGTTTTGTGTAGGCAAAGGAATCCTTTTTATTTATATCTTTTCTTGTTTATATTTTTTCTTGACTCTTTGCGTCCTGTCTCCGTGCATAATCATGCCAAGCCGACAATTGCTTCGACAGCAACTCCACCTGTTGGGCAAACGCCGCATACTGCTTCACACTGATATGCCGCATATCTTGCAACAGTCTTAAACGGACCTTGACTCCTACAACCAGATCTCTTGCCCGTTCAATATACGGAAGTTTTCCAGTCGTAGCATTAGCCCTGTATATCATTACCATAATCTCGGTCAGATCCTTTTTCAACACCTCCACCAGTGTATATTTCACATCACGGGGAATCTTTCCCGTCTTCTCATACACACTCCTTAACAAGTCATATGCAGCCTTATACACAGGCAAATTATCATAAACTGCCACTTCTCATTCATTGTATATTAGAGCATCTTTTTCAACTCATTTACAAATAACATACAATCCATCGGAGTACTTTCCGCCAGATTGAACATCCGGATTCGCATGATTAACTCTCCATGCGGAATATTACTCCGTGACAGATTCTGCACACACGCATCTCTCCTCCCTACAACTGAATGCTCCGATGAAAGTTCCTGTTTCCATTCTTCAAACCTCTGTCCGTCTATAGGTTTTAGCGTTCGCAACACAAGACGGTCAGGCATAGTCTCCATATGCTCCAAAGAACCTATATACTTTTGTTCATGCTTACATGGAAATCCCACTGAAACTATCTCACCGCCACCGAGTGACTTTAACCTTCTTTTTATAGCCTTCAAAGGCTTGATCTGCGTACAGACAGCGTAAGCAGACTTTTCATAAGCTTTCCAGAAAAGCCCCTCACGATAAAGAATGATACTTCCGTTATTACCTGCTTCAGCTTCTATAAAATCCTTGCTGGTCATAATTATTTAATTTTAATATCTATAAAAATCGACCGGCTTCGCCGGTACTATCCCTACGGCCTTAAAGCCGTAGGGAAAATAATCCAATGAAACGGATACGGTCGCTACGCTCCCTATTCTTGGGAAGAACGCACCCCAAACCCGACAGCCCGATAGTTGGAGGTGCTCAAAGGGCTCACGTTCGACGAGTCGAAGTACAGGTAGCGACCCTTGGTCGGGCTGGACGGAACCGCCGACCAATAGAAGCCGTAGCTACTAACGTTGCTCACCATGCCATTGGAACGGTAGCGATACCCCGACGCAGGGAAGAAGATGGTTTTACTCTTTGAAGAATCAGTGTAGAAATTCCATCCCTTCAAGGAACTGCTGCTCCACGTTCCGTTGATTTCAGAAGACGTACTTGTACTGCCTCCGGTTGTTGTGAATCCAGTGAAAACATTACCGGGAGGAAGTTTGAAGCCCACAGGAGAGGGATCATAGACCGTTTTTACAACAGGATTGTCATTGGCGGTATAAACGGTGTTATCGACACTCCAAAGATTCGCATAAGCATTATCGCCAGAAGCTTGATACTGCATCACATCGGGTTTGAGAATATAGTTCATAATACAAGTAACGCCGGCAGAGAAGTTCTCTGTTGCAGGATTGCTTTGGGAAGAAGTGCCATTCTTGTCATACCAAGTTTTATTGGTATCGGCCAATCCGTTCGAAGGACGCAACGGATCTTTACGGCCCCACTGATAATAAGGATGATTGCCTCTTATTGTGATTGAAGCCGAGACTTGTCTGATGGTCACTTCCTTGCTTGCGTCTCCAGCAGTGAATCTCACCTTGCAACTACGCTCTGCATAAGTTGTGACATCATCATCACACCAGCCGAGATTGACAGGCATAATATTGTATTTTACGTTTTGGTAATTGGTTACCTCAATTACATTGTCGATGTTCTCATCGGTCACCCAGATATGCCAGGACCAAAGTACGTTGTTACTTGCATCCTTGATTGCGATGACGGCATTGCCTTGTTGGATAGAAAAGCGGTCCACTTTGAAAGAGATATTGCCGCCATTGGACCCGGCGTTGTATTTTATATCCGTAACCAGGTCCATCACATCCTGCCAAACCAGTTCGGCTTTAGCCGGTGTACATCCATTATTATTAGCGATGTATGGATCGGAGATCCCCGCCCCGGTATGATTGATGAAATTACTCAGAATATTGCTTCCGGTATTGCCTGTCTTATAGGCAGACTCGTTGGTTGAACGATTTTTAAGGGCATTCCCATATACCAGAGGGAAAGAGTAGTATCCCGGAGCGCTGACAACGTAGCAGTTGGCGGTATTTTCATCTGTTGGACCGCCATCAGTCTGGTTGGAGAGGTTATAGGGAGTATCTGCAGTCCCTTTGGCTGTCGCATTTTGCAACGCGGTCGTATGGGGGGATGTATCCGTACCGGTCTGTACGCTGACCGTTGCATCGTATGGCTGTGCAGAAGTCCCGCCGGCTCCGGATGCCGTGAAAGCGGTCAGCCACTCCGGTCGGGTGTCTGTCCAAGATACTCCGTTATCTACTGAATATTGTGCGGTCCATGGGGCAGCTTCTTGAACCCCTTTGGTGTTCTCACGGTAGCTTGTGACACTGTATTGTTGTGTACCGCCGCTATAGGTGAAGTCCCCTGGCATGTTGACGCTAAGCTCGTATGTCCAGTTTATGGAGCTGCTGGAGATTTTATAAGTGACAGTCTTTCCAATAGGCCAGACTGTGCCTTTGATGTCAGCGGTCAGCGTGTGATCGACGTTGGATTTGTCGGTGAATACGACTTCAATTTGTGCGCCGTCGGGAAGCGTCTGCGGAATCATCATGAAGGTCTGCGCATCGGTAGTAAGGGCTTCGTCCGGGGTTCCCGTAGTGGATTTATCCAATGTCTGCGAGAAATCGGCGGGAGTATCTACACCGCTCCAGCTATGTGTTCCATAGTTCAAAATCCCCTTGGAACAGACATTTTTCAGACTGACGCTCTTTACGGTACCTCCCTGCATGTCATTCCCGCACACGAACCTGACGGCTGTCAGGGCATGGTTGAAAGTAAGCGGCGCGGCATTATTAGCGTTTTTCAGAGTACCTGTCGGAGTAGTATAAATCGAATTTGCAAAAAGAAGGTCTTTCTGGTCGGCGACGTCTGCCGGGACCGTGTAGGTGATTGTCGGGCTTCCTGCCTTCGTCTTGTTCGAAAGGACGATTCCTTCCCCGTGGTAGGGCGCGTAGGCGAAGAATCTTATGCCTCCCGTGAGAGTCGGCCAATGATAGGAGGTGGTCCAGCTCGATGCTTTCGTGACCTCGACATCGTACATGTAATCCGGCCGGTACGAGGTCTCGCTCCACGGTTCATTAAACGCAGCAGCCAACACTCCGATCGATTCGTAGAGAGTCGCCGTTTTTACGGGCGTGGCACGGGTAAGGACGGCCGTGTCCGGACAAATGTCCGAAGAGGGGGAAGCGATACTGTCGGTGTAAAGCGTGTGCAGGTAAAGGGGAGTATTGCCATCTCCGCCGTGCAGGGGCTGCACGGAATCCCGTGGGACCGCCTTTTCTGCCGGGCCGCCCGCCGCCCGCGTGCTATGCCACTCCGACCCCTCGGATACCGAAAAGCGGATATAGGGTCCCGTGTACGCGCCCGTCTCAATCTCATCCCGGCACGAGGCGAGCAGGACGACCGAAAGCAATACCGGCAGGCTCAAGTTTCCGAGCCTCCGGCATAAATTCTTGTTCATTTCCATATTCGTGTCATTTATATCATCGTTTCTTGTTTTTCACGTGCACGGGAGGCCCTTGCACGCTTGTTTGTGACCGGGAAGGGACAGAGCCGGAAACCGGCTTTCACCCCGGTTTCGGCTCCCCGACGAATCTTCAAGGCAAAGACACCGTGATGCCTATGAAGATATCGGATACCGGTCCAACCCCGCCCGGCCTGTTTCATCCGGCCGCCATGCGGCCGTCCGATTCTTTACATGTCAACATCCTTCGTTTCTTCTACCCACTCTGTTACCTGAACCGTAAACTTGATGGCGTTATTTCCCAGGATGTCATCGCCAGGCTTGAACGGATCGGTCGGGTCAGAAGGATCTCCTTTTTCGGGATCAACCTTGCCGGCACCGCTTGTGAAATCGAGTGTGTAAACGTATTTCTTGCCGGCCTCCCAATTCGTGTTGATAGGCACGGCAGCCCAGTCGTAGTCACCGACAATTTCAGCCGGATAGACACGGGCACCGGCTTTGGTGGTTATCTGGAGTTTTACGGCCAGGTAAGCACCCTTGCCCGCATTGGGCTTATCCCCGGCAGCATCCCATGCTGTAAGCTGCTGCGGGATCAGCATGGCGCTGCCTCCCATTCCCATAAGCGATTCGGGCGTTCCGTTCAGCGTTATTTCACCGAAATCAGGCACTGTATAGTTGACCTTATCCGTTTCCAAGTTCCAGCTTTCAGTACCGAAATCGAATGTCCCCTTCGATACCGGCTGTCCGATACGCACGGCCACCACCTTGTAACGGTAAGCATCCTGGTCGTTCTTGGCCTTGATCTCGATCTGGGAAAGTTGATGTTTGAAAGTCAAGGCAACACCGGCTGACTCGTTGACCGACTTTTTACCGGTAGCTTGGCAGGACACAAAGTCCTTCTGGTCGGCGATAGTCGTTTTAGGAGAAAAATCGGCGAGCGTCTTGGTTGCATTGGTGATTGTCACGGTACCGCCCAGATCACCGCTCGAAGGCGCGTAGGCGAAGAATTTGAGTTCGCTGTCGTCGTTCGGCCAATAATAGGAGGTAGTGGATTTAAAAAAGTTATCCACGTCTTTGGTGAACTGCTCATCAGTAAAGAAATTGGCATTGTTCTTGTCAAGGGCCGTCACGAAAATGTCAGTGAGGTTAGCCGTTACCGTTTCTGTGGCGCGGGTTGCCATTGCACCACGGAAATCGATTGCAGCACCACGGTTGACAGCTGTCTGTTCGTCTTTCGAACAGGATGCCATGGCGAGAGCCGCCACGGCAATGAATAAAAATTGCTTTTTCATAAAAATAATATTTAAAAATTAATAAATGAATGAACTATATATTCTCTCGTCTTTGCTTGAAGGACGAAGGGAAAGACTACATCTCTATATCTATCGGCACGGTCTGCCAGTCCTCGACCTCGGGTTGGAAACCGCCGCCGTTGACGATCGGTTTGGGCAGGGGAAGCCCGTCCAGGACGATATGCACGTTGCGCGGGTCCGGAGCCGAGTGGATTTGATCCGTCACGTCATAGGTGTAATACCACTTGCTTCCATCGGCCAGAACGGCATAGACAGTCAGCGTATGGTTGTTTCCCGTCTTATGGCCGAAGGTGAGCAGACCGCCCGTGATGACGGTTTTCTCCCCGTCCTTATCCTTGCCGGTAACGGCATCGAAGGGGATTGTCACACGCTCTCCCGTAAGGGCATCGGCTCCCGCACCGGGCAACAGACCTCCCGCCAGGCCCGAGATCGAGCTGCCGACCCCGGAGACGTATTTCAGGTTTTTGGCATTACGGATCTCGACCGTGTAGCGGCAGACTGACACTGCCGGGTAAAGCGTGATCGTCGGCGCGGCTGTTTCCTGATTCAATCCGATACCCTCCGCATGGTCACTCCACAGCATGTCGGGAGGCAGCACGATACGCTCATCCTCCGTACCTCTGGCACGGGGTACACCGGCGGACCGCACACCCAGTGCGGAAAGGCCCGATAACAGATCGGCCGTGCGGGTGGTGACCTCGAAAGTCGTTTTCGATCCGGTATTGCGATAGGTGACGTTCTCCGTGTCGCTGTTCAGGCAAAATGCATCGTAATGCCCGACAGGAACGCGGATGATACCGCCGTTACGGTCCGTGAACTCGTAACGCAATGCCTCCCCGCCATGGGTCGGGAACAGGTAGAGCGACATGGACGCGGGGGCGGCATCCGGAGCCTTCCGCCAGTCGAAGACAACCTTCACGTTGACCACATGCAAGCTGTCATGGCACAGATCCTTGTGCTCGCAGGAGGTCAATGACAAGACCGCCAGAACAGCGATGGCCAGCAATACATGGTTCATACGTTCCAACATCCTTTTCATTGTCCGCCTCCTTTCTTGTCATTATAATTACCACGTCCCAGAAGCCACACGAGCGAAACCTCCGCTTTCGTGGGCCCGAACCAGTGGCGCCGCCTGGTCTCTCTCCAGACATACCGGCCGCCATCGGGAACGTATGTATGGTATTCGCCGCCCCAGTAGCCCGCGCCGATGACGAAATCCAGGTTCAGGCGACGGCCCACGGGCAACGAGTAACCGTACTCCACACCCACGGCGTAATTGCATTTTTCCCAGAGGGAACCACCCGGCTTGCCGCCCATGTAGCCTTTTCCTCCTGTCTCGAAATCGTACGTGAACAACTGCCCGTAAAAGCCCAGATGGTGTCCTGTAAGCGGTTTTTCCGCCGCGCGGCGACCGAAGTATTTGCGTACGTCCAGCTCCCCGCCGTACAGGCGCCAGTAATTATGGCGCTTATTGCTGTTCCACCAGGCGTACATCCAGTTGCCGCCGACCGTCCAGCCCTTGCCCAGGTAGAGCTCCACGCCGATATTCGGGACGAGAAGGGCATCGTAGAGCAGGTTTGTCTTGAGTCCCATGTAGAAAGCTTTGGGAACATCGGCAACGGGAACGGCTGCCTGTACCGTGTCGCGGATGACGACGGTCCTTTCAATGGTATCACGGACGACGACGGTATCCCTTGGTTCCGCCTGTCGGGGCAGAACGACAGTGTCCCCTTCCATCCCTTTGGAGACCGGTTCGAACTCGCATTCGATTACGGAACAATTACGCAGTTCCGGAAAGAAATGTTCTGCCATATAATGCCATACGCGGCCACCGCGCAGATTCATTAGCTGCCGCTTGCGGGAATCGACGACGACTCCGTTACGGGTCACCCACTCGGGAGTATCACGAAGGATACGGAGGGCCTCCTCGCGGTAGGGCATGTCGGAAGCCTTGACAAGTGAGGCAAGCCCCTCCCAGTCATTCCCCGAAGAGGTGCATGCGAATACCGAATCGGGGACGGGAAGGCGTTCCAGGATAAGGCCCCGCAAGGACGCGAGCCGTTCATCGGACAGGCGCCTGTTTGAGGCGGAATTTCCCTCGGGCGACGATCCCGAGCGCATACTGATACGGCGCAGCACGGAATGGGCCTGCCGGGAACGGATGCCCGAGAGAAGCGAGTCCAGGCGGACACCGTTGTCCCGGTAGGAAAGATCCGGTGTGGAACTGCCCACGGGAAAGTAGAGCCGGCAATGCAGGGTATCACCGCAGCAAAAGGCCGGACAGAAAATACCGAGGAACAGGGTCAAAACAAAAACTCTTTTTAAATCCATCTGCAAAAAAGACTAATAAATTATCTACTTAAAAGCCAAGCAATAGTTTCCACTCTCCATGACAGAGAGTGGAAAAAAGAATAAAATAGCGTAAATAGAGCTCAAAAAGGGGACTTTGTATGAAATAAGATGAAAAAAAGATTGGATAT
>PPYE01740784.1_pt1 | contig 11567 bp, 8 predicted proteins | sample 1559881 | NCBI WGS metagenome assembly PPYE01 (sample SAMN08240022, study PRJNA423297) | Human gut metagenome, whole genome shotgun sequencing project.
GTATTCCATTTCCCCGCCCCCTCTGCTGATTTTACAGCCGTCATTCTGTTTTCAGTATAGCAGATGCCGCTACCCCAGATATGAATAAAAATTGAAATCTTCCCGCCGGGTTCCTTTTTTAATTCCGACTAAGAATCCAACGCTATACTCGAAGCAAGCTGAAGGGGGGTATCCCGGTCATCAATTCATCTGAAAGGAGCAGCAATGTATGTATCGCAATTATGAATATAACTCTGAACCCCTTGCGCAAGGCTCCGGACAGCCTTCAGTGCCCCAGCGGTGAAGGCCCCAAAAGACCATCTTTCTTCCAGCGGGCTGTCGCCCTTGTGCTTTGCGCTGCCCTGTTTGGCGGAGTTGCCGGCGGCAGTTTTTATGGAGTGAACCGTCTGCTTGGCAGCCTGGAATCCGATTCTTCTGATTCCGGCAGTTCCCTGACCAGTTCTGTTTCTCTGACCAGTCTATCCTATTCCTCCGGAGATTCTTCCCTGGATATAACAGATATTGCAGCACAGAGGCTTACATCGGTGGTTTCTGTAACCAATATTTCTGTACAGGAGGCGCAGAGCTACTTCGGTCAGTTCGGACGGAATAGCCGTGGTGAAATCCGTTTGCAGGAGACCACCAGCTGTGGCTCCGGTGTTATTATCGGCTCAGATGATTCCCAGCTCTACATTGTCACCAACTACCATGTGGCAGAAGGTGCCACCCAGCTCTCAGTCACCTTCGCCGATGACCAGACCTATGCGGCCCAGCTCCTCGGCTACGACAGCTCTGTGGATATTGCCCTGCTGGGAGTTCCCCTCAATAGCATTACCTCGGATACTCTTTCCCAGATTTCCATTGCCACAATCGGCGATTCGGATGACCTGATGATCGGAGAACAGGTGGTAGCCATCGGCAATGCTCTGGGTTATGGTCAGTCAGTGACCACCGGCATCATCAGCGCCCTGGATCGAACCATCAGTTCGGACAGCGGCACCACGGCCTATATCCAGACTGACGCAGCCATCAATCCCGGCAACAGCGGCGGCGCCCTGCTCAATATGGAAGGGGAACTGATCGGCATCAATACTGCCAAAGTTTCGTCCACGGATGTGGAAGGCATGGGATATGCCATTCCCATTTCCCAGGTACTGGAGGTCATCTCCAGCCTGATGAACTGACCGGACGGAATTTCTGATGGAATTTCCCCCGCCGGATCGCCATGACAGAATCAGCAGAACATGCAGCCTTTTGCCCGCTGCCCGTTCCAATCGCTGCGCAGCCCTGCTGCCCTCCTGCCCGCAGCAGAGCTTCAGCCCCCAGCAGAAAAATCTCCCCGCATAAAAATACATTCCCCGGCAGCCTCGGGATCATATAAATAAGGCACCCTCCCGGGTGCCTTTTTGTTTGGGAAAGATGGTCCGTTCAGACCGGCTGGAATGCGGGCGCAAGTCCGAGGTAAAGGAAACAGCCTGGTGGGAAGGGCGGTCAGTTTGGATTGGAAAGGGTGTGCCTGATAACCCGCAAAAGGCTGGCAGCGCCGCGAGGGTACTTGCAGCCAGTCAGCCGAAGCAAGCGGGACTTTTTGCGGAAAAGGAGGAATGGAGCGCAGTCCATTCCGGTGTGGGATAGGCGGTCAGTTCAGATCAGCTGGGACGCGGGCGCGAATTTTGGGCAAAAGAAAAGGGCCGGAGCGCGACTTGGCTCCAGGCCCTTGCATGGTGCCGCTGACGGGGGTCGAACCCGTACGGTATCACTACCTCGGGATTTTAAGTCCCGTGTGTCTGCCAATTTCACCACAGCGGCTGATACAAGTATCCAATAAGATATTGTACATCACCACTGTGATAAAGTCAAGAAATGCCAGGGCCCAGCCCTTTTCACGGCACAAAAAAGGAGATGGGATAAACCCATCTCCTCTTTTTTATTTCAGCATTGTCCGTTCAGACAGATACCAAAATTATTCGTACAGCTTGGCCAGCTTGGTCAGATGCTCGTACTTGTCCTCTGCGATCTTAGCAGCACGGTCGAACAGCTTGTCAGCCTTGTCGGGGAAGGAACGCTTCAGCGAGCTGTAACGAACTTCACCCTCGATGAAGGATCTGTAATCAGCTGTGGGAGCCTTGGAATCCAGCTGGAAGGGATTCTCGCCAGCCAGAGTCTTTCTGGGATCGAAGCGGAACATATGCCAGTAACCAGCAGCTACGGCATTCTTGATGGTCTCCTGAGCCTTGACCATACCGCCCTTGATACCCTGGTTGATGCAGGGAGCGTAAGCGATGATCAGGGACGGGCCATGGTAGCTCTCAGCCTCAGCAAAGGCCTTGATGCACTGGTTGTAGTCAGCACCCATAGCAACCTGAGCTACATATACATAGCCGTAGGTCATAGCGATGCCAGCCAGATCCTTGTTCTTGATCTCCTTACCAGCTGCTGCGAACTGAGCCACAGCACCCAGAGGAGTAGCCTTGGAAGCCTGACCGCCGGTGTTGGAGTAAACCTCGGTATCGAATACCAGGATGTTTACATCCTCGCCGGAAGCGATAACGTGATCCAGACCGCCGAAGCCGATATCGTAAGCCCAGCCGTCGCCGCCGAAGATCCAGACGCTCTTCTTAGCCAGGAATTCCTTATCCTTCAGGATAGCCTGGCAGTACGGGCAGTCAGGATGCTTCTCGAGCTCAGCAACCAGAGCCTTGGTAGCAGCCTTGTTGGCAGTACCATCATCAACAGTGGACAGATAGCCGTCGATTACAGCCTTGAAGCCTTCGTCAGATACCTTCTCCTTGAGCTCCATGATCTTAGCGATCAGGTGGTTTCTCAGAGTGGACTGAGCCAGGTACATACCATAGCCGTACTCAGCGTTATCCTCGAACAGGGAGTTAGCCCAAGACGGACCATGACCTTCCTTGTTCACGGTGTAAGGAGTAGACGGTGCGGAGCCGCCCCAGATAGAGGAGCAACCAGTAGCGTTGGCGATGTACATTCTGTCGCCGAACAGCTGAGTAACCAGCTTAGCGTAAGGAGTTTCGCCACAACCAGCGCAGGCGCCGGAGAATTCGAGCAGAGGCTGCTTGAACTGCGAGCCCTTAACGGTGGTCTCCTTGAACTTCTCAGCAACCTCAGGCTTTACATCCAGAGACTGACCATAAGCGAAGTTCTCCTGCTCATGACGCTGAGAATCCAGGCTCTGCATGGTGAGAGCCTTCTCGCCCTTCTTGCCAGGACATACAGATGCACAAGAACCACAACCGGTGCAGTCCAGAACGGATACGGTCATAGCGAACTTGTAGCCAGGCATACCGGTCATGTCGGTCATCTTCATGCCCTCGGGAGCCTTGGCAGCCTCGTCAGCAGTCAGAACAACAGGACGGATTACAGCATGCGGGCAGACATACGAGCAGAAGTTACACTGGATACAGTTGTCGGGGTTCCAAACAGGAACATCAACAGCAATACCGCGCTTCTCGTATGCGGCAGAACCCTGCGGGAAGGTACCGTCAGCATCCTTCAGGAAGGTGGATACAGGCAGCTTGTCACCGCGCTGAGCGTTAACAGGAGTCTGGATGTTGTTAACGAAGTCAACCAGATCCTTGCGATCGCCAGTGGCAACCGGGTAAACGAAGTCGCCCTCAGCGTCAGCCCAGGAAGCAGGAACCTTAACCTCTACCAGAGCCTCAGCACCGGCATCGATAGCTGCATGGTTCATAGCAACTACCTTCTCACCCTTACGACCGTAAGACTTGGTAGCAGCGTCCTTCATGTACTGGATAGCGTCAGCAGCAGGAATGATGTTGGCCAGCTTGAAGAATGCAGACTGCAGAACAGTGTTGATTCTCGAGCCCAGACCGATTTCCTTACCGATCTTAACACCATCGATGGTGTAGAACTTGATGTTGTTGCGGGCAATGTATCTCTTAACAGAACCAGGCAGTCTCTTGTCCAGCTCGTCCAGATCCCAACCGCAGTTCAGCAGGAAGGTACCGCCGGGCTTCAGAGCAGCAGTCATGTCATACTTGTCCACATAAGAGGGGTTGTGGCAGGCTACGAAGTCAGCCTTCTCAACCAGGTAGGTGCTCTTGATCGGCTTCTTACCGAATCTCAGGTGAGAGGTGGTAACACCGCCGGACTTCTTCGAGTCATAGCTGAAGTAAGCCTGAGCATACATATCGGTGTGGTCACCGATGATCTTGATGGAGTTCTTGTTGGCACCAACAGTACCATCGGAGCCCAGGCCCCAGAAGATACAGCTGGTTGTGCCCTCAGGAGCAGTATCAGGATTCTCAGTGATTTCCAGGGACAGATGAGTTACATCATCATCGATACCAACTGTGAATCTCTCCTTGGGCTGAGCAGACTGAGCGTTGTTGTAAACAGCGATAACCTGAGCAGGAGTAGTATCCTTGGAACCCAGACCGTAACGACCGCCGAATACAGGAATGTTGGCAAACTTGCTGCCGCGCAGAGCCATAACAACATCCAGGTACAGAGGCTCACCAATGGAGCCGGGCTCCTTGGTTCTGTCGAGAACAGAGATGGTCTTGACAGTGTCCGGGATAGCGTCGATCAGGTGCTTGGCAGAGAAGGGACGGTACAGGCGAACCTTTACCAGACCAACCTTGCGGCCCTGAGCGAGCATCCAGTCAATGGTCTCCTCGATGGTGTCGTTTACAGAACCCATAGCGATGATGATGTCAGTAGCATCCGGAGCGCCATAGTAGTTGAACAGCTTGTAGTCGGTGCCGATCTTGGCATTGACCTTGTTCATGTACTCTTCAACGATAGCCGGAACAGCATCATGATAGGTGTTGCTGGCTTCGCGAGCCTGGAAGAAGATGTCAGGGTTCTGAGCGGTACCGCGCAGTACAGGATGCTCGGGGTTCAGAGCATGCTTGCGGAACGCGTCAACAGCATCCATGTCCACCATTTCCTTGAGGTCCTCATAATCCCAAACCTCGATCTTCTGGATCTCGTGGGAAGTACGGAAGCCATCGAAGAAGTGCAGGAACGGAACTCTGGACTTCAGAGTAGACAGGTGAGCAACAGCACCCAGGTCCATAACTTCCTGAACGGAGCTGGAGCAGAGCATTGCATAACCGGTCTGACGGCAGGCATACACGTCAGAGTGATCGCCGAAGATGCTCAGAGCGTGGGAAGCAACGGCACGAGCAGATACGTGAATAACGCTCGGCAGCAGTTCACCAGCGATCTTGTACATATTGGGGATCATCAGCAGCAGACCCTGGGAAGCGGTGTAGGTGGTGGTCAGGGCGCCAGCGGCCAGAGAGCCGTGAACGGCACCGGCGGCACCAGCCTCAGACTGCATCTCAACCAGCTTTACGGTCTGGCCGAAGATGTTCTTCTTACCCTGGGCAGCCCACTCGTCGCTCACTTCTGCCATTACGGAAGAAGGAGTGATCGGGTAGATGGCAGCAACATCTGTGAACGCATAGGAAACATGAGCCGCAGCGTTGTTACCATCCATGGTTTTCATTTTTCTTGCCATGTTATGATATCCTCCCTTTGGATAATATGTTGGCATAGCGGATGAATCCGCATATTTTTACCCATTCAAATTCTACCATCTTTACCGGGGGATGTAAAGTCAAGAAAGTGTAAAATTCCAGTTTCGTTTGGGTTTTGCCTGATTTTCAACAACAAATCATGGCTTTCCGGGCAGTCTTTTGACAAAAATGAGAACGCCTCTCTCTTTGGCTGTGTGCATTTTACAGACGGCTGTCGGTACAGCAGAGCCTCCCTCCCCCATTGACAGAATCTCCCGGAACGATTATAGTATTCTTAAACCGGGTTCTGATCCGGGACGCACTGCCGTCGGCTGTATTATAATAAGGTATAGCAAAGCGGACAGGCTTCCCGATTCCGGACCCGAATACCAGAAACACTGAGAAATGGAGTAAACTGAATATGGACCCTGACAGTAGTACGATCTATCCCGCACTGACCGCATTTTTGCTTTTGCTGGTGCTTTCGGGGCTGTTTTCCGCAGCCGAAGCTGCCTTTACCGGCATCAATGACAGCCAGACCCAGCGCCGTGCCGCTGAAGGCGATAAAAAAGCCCGGCACATCATGGATCTGATCCGCAAGCCCACGGTATTCATCTCCACGGTGCGTACCGGTTCCACCCTCTGCGCCATGCTGGGACTTACCGTCCTCAGCCCGTCCCTGACCGGCCTGTTCCTTGAGCGGTTCTATCAGGAGATGGAGGTTCCCCTCACCGCCTATCCGGTCTTTCTGATCCTCATCACCATTCTGGTGGGAATCGTCACCATTGCCCTGGGCAATATCCTGCCCGGACGCCTGGGGGATTTCTTCCCGGATCAGACTGCCTCGCTGCTCACCCCGTTCATGATGGTCATGTCCATCCTGCTGCGGCCCATTGTCTGGCTCACCCTGGGCATTGCCAATCTGGGGCTGCGTCTGCTGGGCCAGAACCCCAATCAGGAACCGGATACCGTCACCGAGGAAGAAATCCGCATGATGGTGACAGTGGGCGAGGAAAAAGGCGCCATTGAACAGAGCGAAAAGGATATGATCAACAATATCTTTGAGTTCGACGACCGGATGGTCACCGAAGTGATGACCCACCGCATGGAGATGATCGCCCTCAAGGATACCGTCCAGCTGGATGAAGCAGTAAAAGTGGCCCGGGAAACCGGTTATTCCCGGATTCCTGTCTACCATGAGGACATCGATGACATTGTGGGTGTCCTCTATGCCAAGGATCTGCTGCTCTTTGTCAACGACGGCTGCAACAGTAAGGATTTTGATATCAGGAAGCTGCTGCATGAGCCCTTCTATATCCCGGAAACCGCCAAGTGTACCGAGCTGTTCAAGGACTTCCAGCGCAAGCAGCTGCACATGGCGATTGTCATCGATGAATACGGCGGCACCTATGGCATGGTGACCATGGAGGACCTGCTGGAAACCATCGTGGGCAATATCCAGGACGAATACGACAAGGAAGAAAATGAGTACCAGAAGCTCTCGGATACCGAGTACATCATCGATGGCTGGATCTCGGTGGACGAGGTGGAGGATCTTCTGGGCATCAAGATCCCGGACGACACCGAGTATGATACCCTCGGCGGCGTTGTGGTGGATATGCTCGGCGACCTGCCCGAAGAAGGGCAGCATCCCTCGGTCCAGATCGACCGGGTACGGTTCACCGTCCTGGAAGTGGACGACCGCCGCATCTCCCGTCTGAAGGCAGAGATCCTGCCGGACGAAAGCTCCCCCGAACCGGGCGAGCGCCGGGACTGATCCCGTTCTATCCCATTGATTCCGAATCCCTGTCCCCTGAGGCAAGTCCTCAGGGGATATTTTTTGCGCCAGCGGCAGGGCGGTGCAGGCAAATTCGCTCTTTTCTTTCGGGGCCAGGTGTGCTATAATACAGTCAGTACACTTCATACAGTCTGACTGTATCACAGCGGTACCCGGCGGATATTGGGGGGAAAATTTCTGCCTGAACCGAGGTTATGTATCCATGCGTTATCTCTATGTGATGGTCTCCCGGACCGACACCGGATTTGCCAGACTGATCCGGCGGTTCACCGGCTGCTATTACAACCACGCCGCCATTTCCTTTGACTGTGACCTGCGGCAGCTCTATTCCTTTGCCCGGCGTGCCTATGACCTGCCGCTGAGCGCCTGCCTGACCCGGGAGAGCCCTTTGATGTACACCCGGGGCCAGGGCGATGCCCAGATCGTCCTCTACCGGCTGCCGGTACCGGATGAACGGTTCATCGCCGCCCGGCGCACCGTACAGATGATGCTCCGGGACGGCGGGTACATTTATAATGTATGGTCGGTGTTCACCTATCCGCTGACCCGGGGTCTGCCCGCCTATAAAGCCCAGACCTGTTCCGAGTTCACCGCCGGAATCCTGCGCATTGCCGGGCTCCAGCTGGACCGTCCCGACTGCCGCTACCACCCCGAGGACTTCACCCACCTGCTGGAGGGGCTGGAGGTCTACCGGGGCTCGCTGGCAGCCTACTGCGGCGAGAACCGCCGTCTGGACGGGGACCCGGAATACCTGCGCCGGCACAGTCTGCTCCAGATCGCCGGATGCAGCCTGCGTACCCTGGCCTGCGCCGCTGACCGAAGCCTGTTTGAACGCCCATCCGGCCTGCCGGATGTCACTGGGCAGTATTTTGCCCATACCCAGCGCTGAAAGGGGGATTATCCCATGTCCGATAAAATGGAGAATATGGTCCCGGAGGGCCAGCAGCCCATCCATACCGCCCGGTTCCGGCTGACTCCGGCAGCCTATACCCAGCTCAATCTCATTGTCCAGCGCCGGGGACTGAAAAAACGCCGGCTGCTCACACTGGCACTGGCTGTGGGTGTCACGCTGATCTACTGTATCCTCACCAATGTGCCTGTGAGCACCACAATCCTGCTCATGGTCACCGAAGCCCTGGTGGTCCTGCCGGTGAGCTTCCTCATGGACAAGTGGTTCCTGAAGCTCTACGCCAGACGCAGCCAGAAGCTCTCCCCTGCCGCCCTGGACGAACAGCTCTTCGAGTTCTATGAGGACGGCTTCCGGGTGGTTTCCGGCAACAGCACCGATGGCTTTGTACGCTACAACCGCATTGTGTCCCTGGCCCGCACTGATGATTACCTGGCACTGTTCATCACCGATGTGTATGCCTATCTGGTGATGGGCGACGCTGCCGACTGCGGCATGCAGGAACTCACCGAATTCCTCCAGCGGAAGATGAACGGCAAGCCCCTGGAAAACTACCGCACCCACTGACCTGCCCCATAAAAGCAACCCCCCGCTCTCCGATCCAGAAAGCGGGGATATTTTTATCCCAAAACGCCAGAAAACCACAGACCAAGGGGAGAAGGTCTGTGGTTTTCTGGCTTTGGAATTCAGGAAATATATCTCAAACCGGCAAGAACCAGTCTGACGCGAAAGAAAACAGGCAGGTTATCCCAGATAGGCCGAGCGGACGCTGGCATCGGTGAGCAGGCTGCGTCCCTCGCCCGAGCTGACGATCTTGCCGGTGGACAGCACATAGCTGTAATCGGCAATCTCCAGGGCCTTGGTGGCATTCTGCTCTACCAGCAGGACCGTCACGCCGGTCTTGTTCACCTGGCGGATGATCGAGAAGATCTCGTCCACCAGAATGGGAGCCAGACCCATGGAGGGTTCGTCCAGCAGGAGCATCTTCGGGCGGGACATGAGTGCCCGTCCCATGGCAAGCATCTGCTGTTCGCCGCCGGACAGGGTGCCTGCCGGCTGGCGCAGCCGCTCCTTGAGGCGCGGGAAGCTGTGGAACACCATCTCCAGATCCTCCCGGATGCCGGCGGTATCCCGGCGGGTAAAGGCGCCCATCTCCAGGTTTTCCAATACGGTCATCTGACCGAAGACCCGGCGGCCCTCCGGCACCTGGGCCAGACCCCGCACCAGGATCTTGTTGGGGGAATGCCCGGTGATGTCCACCCCGTCAAAGCTGATCTTTCCGCTTTTGGGGCGCAGCAGGCCCGAGATGGTCTGGAGAATGGTGGTCTTGCCGGCGCCGTTGGCTCCGATCAGGGTACAGATCTCGCCGTCCCGTACCTCAAAGCTCACACCCTTGACCGCATGGATCTTATCATAATATACATTCAGTTCCTCGACTTTGTGCATCTCGCTTTTAACCTCCCAGATAGGCTTCGATAACACGGGGATCAGCACGCACCTCGTCCGGAGTGCCGTCGGCAATCACCTTGCCGTAATCCAGCACCACGATCCGCTCGCAGACACCCATGACCAGCGGCATATCATGCTCGATGAGCAGGATGGAGATGCCGAACTTCTGCCGGATAAAGGCAATAGTCTCCATGAGTTCCCGGGTTTCGGTATTGTTCATGCCCGCTGCCGGTTCGTCCAGGCAGAGGAGCTTGGGATTGGTCGCCAGTGCCCGGGCAATCTCCAGCTTGCGCTGCTGTCCGTAGGGCAGATTGCCCGCCCGCATGTCCGCCTTCTTATCTAGATCAAAGACAGCGAGCAGTTCCAGCGCCCGGCTGTCGGCGTTTTCCTCCTCCAGCCAGAACCGCCGGGTCTTGAGCACCGACTCCAGAAGGTTGTAGTGCATGCCGTCATGCATGGCTGCCTTGACATTGTCCAGCACTGTCATATCCTTGAACAGACGGATATTCTGGAAGGTACGGCTGATGCCATGGCGCACCGTATAGCGCATTCCCTTGCCGCTGATGACTTCGCCGTCCAGCGTGACAGTGCCGTCGGTGGGGGTATAGACGCCGGTGAGCAGGTTGAAGAGGGTGGTCTTGCCGGCGCCATTGGGACCGATCAGCCCCATGACCGCCCCCTGGGGAATGGAAAAATTCACATCGTCCAGTGCCCGCAGGCCCCGGAAACTGATGCCCAGATGTTCTGCTCTCAGCAGTGGTTCTGCCATTTATTCCTCCCCCTTTCCGCCGGCGGGAACCGGCTTTTTCAGCATGGCGGTCAGTCGCTCCCAGAGCCGGGAGAGCGAGAATTCCCGCTTGCCCAGCAGTCCCTGGGGACGCAGGATCATCATCAGGACCAGCACCACCGAATAGATGAGCATCCGGTAGTCTGCCAGATCCCGGAGCAGTTCGGGCAGCAGGGTGAGCACCACCGCCGCCAGCACCGAACCGGTAAAGCTGCCCATGCCGCCCAGTACCACCATGACCAGGATCTCGATGGACATATTGAAATCAAAGGTGGCAGGATCCAGCACCGTAATATAATGTGCATAGAGTCCGCCCGCTACCCCGGCAAAGAAGGAGGAGATGGTGAAGGCCAGCACCTTGTACCGGGTACCGGGCACACCCACTGCCTCAGCGGCGATCTCATTCTCCCGCAGGGAGAGGATCGCGCGGCCCTGCCGGGTGCCGATCATGGCATACATCACCGCCACGCTCAGGGCGGCGATCCAGAATACCCACGGGAAGGTGGTGTATTCATCAATGCCGTAGAGACCCCGTCCGCCGCCGGTGAAGGAGAGATTCTGGATCACCACGCGGATGATCTCACCGAATCCCAGGGTGACGATGGCGAGGTAGTCGCCCCGCAGCCGCAGGGCCGGAATGCCGATGAGCACGCCGAACACCGCAGCCAGTGCTCCGCCGAGGAGCAGAGCCAGCGGGAATTCCACCAGGGCAGGCAGGTCCATGTGCAGGGTGAAGAGCGCCGCGGTATAGGCGCCGATGGACATGAAGCCCGCATGACCCAGCACCAGTTCGCCCAGTACGCCGGTGGTGAGGTTGAGGGAGGCAGCCAGCAGCACATAGATGCCGATGGTGATGATGATGCCCTGGTACTGCATCGAGATGAAGCCCGAGGACATCAGGCCATAGAGGAGACCAAAACCCAGTACCAGTGCCAGGAAGTTTCTCCGGCGGCACAGGGAAGTCCATTTTGCCTTATCCATGCCTTGCACCTCCTCAGACCTTTTCCCGCTCATTGCGTCCCAGCAGACCCGAAGGCTTGACCAGCAGCACGATAATGAGCAGGGCGAATACGATGGCGTCTGCCATGGCAGACGAGATATAGCGCTTGATGAGCGCTTCGGCAATGCCGATGATGAAGC
>PPYE01344337.1_pt1 | contig 11561 bp, 10 predicted proteins | sample 1559881 | NCBI WGS metagenome assembly PPYE01 (sample SAMN08240022, study PRJNA423297) | Human gut metagenome, whole genome shotgun sequencing project.
TCAGGGAACTGCAAGACCTCACAGGCGGGTTCAACGCCTTCATCCCGCTCAAATACCGCAATTTCGGCAACCCGATGTCCGAAATCGGCGAAGTGTCGGTGATCGAAGACCTGCGGATGCTGGCCATGAGCCGGATCTACCTGGACAACATACCCCACATCAAGGCTTACTGGGTGATGTACGGCAAGGCAACGACCGAACTGGCATTGGCGTTCGGCGCCGACGACATCGACGGCACGATCGACGACACGACGAGGATCTACTCGATGGCCGGGGCCGAAGACCGGAAGCCTTCGATGAGCATCGGCGACATGCACCGCATCGTCCGGGCGGCCGGCTACCGCGCCGTGGAACGCGACACCTTCTATAACGAAATATAACCCTACCCCGCAATGGAGAAACTGGCATATTACTGGAAACGGCTCCGGCAAAACCGACTGGCATACAACCTCGTACTGATCGGGGCGATCATCCTGGCGATGGCCGTCGCGGCCCATATCGTCATGCAGGTCGGCACGCGCCACGGCGCCCGCCGCACGGTGCCCGACTTTTCGGGCGTGAAGCTCGACCAGGCACAGCGCATGGCCCGCAAGTACGACCTCAAGCTGCACATCAACGACTCGCTGTTCGTGCCGGCTTACGAAGGGGGCATCGTCCTCGACCAGCTGCCCGAAGGGGGCGTGGAGGTCAAGCCCGGCCGTACGGTCTACATCACGATCAACTCCTTCCGCCAGAAGATGGTGCCCGTGCCCTATGTGGCGGGGCGTTCGCTGCGGCAGGCCAAGAACATGCTGGAGATCGCGGGGCTGGAGATCGACGAGCTGGTCTACCGCGCCGACATGGCGACCAACTACGTACTGGACGAATACTGCGACGGCCGCCCCGTAGCGGCGACGAGCAAGATCGAGGCCGAGCTGGGCTCGGGCGTGACGCTCTATGTGGGCGTCGAAGGCGGCTACGGCACGACGGTCGTACCGCGCCTGGTCGGGTTCCCGCTCAAGGAGGCCAAGGGCCGCCTGTGGGAACTGGGGCTCAACGTCGGCAAGGTGGATTTCGACGAAGGGATCAACCTCCTGAACCAGAAGGATGCCCGTGTCTATATCCAGCATCCCACGGCCGAGCGGAGCGCCGGTCTGGGCTCGCGCGTCGACCTCAGGCTGACGCTCGACGAGAAGAAACTCGCCCAACATCGCGCCATAGCCGAAAAACAGGCGAAGGAGGCGGCCGAGGAGCGTCTGCAATCCGAACGCGAACATGCGGATTCGCTGGCTCAGGCGGAGTTCGAACGGGCGGCGGCAGGCACCGCAGAGGAACAGCCGGCAGACGAGCCTGCAGCAGCCGGAAACGACGAAGGATTTTTCGACTGATGGCCGACGAACGCTACATAGAGGAGGATCCCGAACTCGACCAGGGATCGGAAGCCACGGAAGAGGACGGCGAGGGAGCCGGGCTGTATGAGCACTTTGCGGTCGTAGCCGACAAGGGGCAAACCCCGCTGCGGCTGGACAAGTTCCTGACCGTACGCATGGAGAAATGCTCGCGCAACCGTATCCAGGCGGCTGCCGACTGCGGCAACATCCTCGTGAACGGCAAGCCCGCGAAATCGAGCTACAAGGTCAAGCCGCTCGACCGTATCCAGATCGTGATGCCCTACCCGCGGCGCGAAGTGGAGATCATCCCCGAAGATATCCCGCTCGAAATTCCCTACGAGGACGACGACCTGCTGATCGTCAACAAGCCCGCCGGGCTGGTGGTGCATCCCGGGCACGGAAATTACAGCGGTACACTCGTAAACGCGCTCACGTACCACCTGCGCAACCTGCCCCTGTTCCAGGAGGGCGACATGCGCGCCGGGCTGGTGCACCGCATCGACAAGAACACGTCGGGGCTGCTCGTGGTGGCCAAGAACGAACAGGCGCACGCACGGCTGGCCAAGCAGTTCTTCGACCATACAATCCAGCGCCGTTATGTGGCACTCGTGTGGGGCAATTTCGACCAGGACGAGGGGACGATCACGGGCAACATCGGCCGCAGCCCCCGCGACCGGCAGAAGATGTTCGTATTCGAAGACGGGTCGGACGGCAAGCACGCCGTGACCCACTGGCGGGTGCTGAAACGTTACGGCTATGTGACGCTGGTCGAATGCCGGCTCGAAACGGGCCGCACGCACCAGATACGCGTCCACATGTCCTGGCAGGGACATCCGCTCTTCAACGACGAACGTTATGGCGGCGACCGCATCCTGAAGGGCACGACCTTCTCGAAATACAGGCAATTCGTCGAAAACTGCTTCGCCGTACTGCCCCGCCATGCACTGCACGCGCGGTCACTCGGGTTCGTACACCCGACGACCCGCGAAACGGTATATTTCGAGAGCGAACTGCCCTCCGATTTCCGTGCGCTGCTCGAAAAATGGGAAACCTACGCGGCGGCATCGAAAGAGACGGATAACGGATAAACGGCACGGAAACTCACAGCCCCACGGCGGCCCGAATCTGCGGATTCCCAAAACGGCAACACCCAATCATAAAGCCGCCGGCCCGCACCCCTCAAACACACGATACAAACCGGGGAAATTACTCCGGAACGAAATAAAAAAACTCACCGCACCTTGTTTTTACCGACCACGATAAAGGAAGTCCGCGCACGCGGGTGGGAACAGTTGGACGTTATCCTCTTTTCGGGCGACGCCTACATCGACCATCCGGCATTCGGCGCGGCAGTGATCGGCCGCCTGCTCGAAGCCGAAGGCTACCGCGTGGCCATCGTGCCGCAGCCCAACTGGCGGGACGACCTGCGCGACTTCACCAAGTTGGGCACGCCGAGGCTCTTCTTCGGCATCACGGCCGGGTCGATGGATTCGATGGTCAACCACTATACAGCCAACATCCGCCTCAGGAGCAACGACGCCTATACGCCCGGCGGCAAAGCGGGGTTTCGGCCCGACTATGCCGTAACAGTCTACACGCGAATCGTCAAGCGATTGTTCCCGCACGTCCCGGTAGTAGTCGGGGGGATAGAGGCTTCCCTACGGCGGCTGACGCACTACGACTACTGGAGCGATTCGCTCAAGCCTTCGGTGCTGGCCGAAAGCGGCGCCGACCTGCTGATCTACGGCATGGGCGAACGGGTCGTACAGCAGGTCGCCCGGGCACTGCGCAACGGATACAATGCCAAGTTGCTGCGCAAACTGCGGCAGGTGGCGTTCATGGCCGGCAAAGATTACGTGGAGCGGCTCGACCCGGCGGAGACGATCCGGCTGCACTCCTACGAGGAGTGCGCGCGCGACAAACGGGCTTTCGGGGAGAATTTCACGGTCATCGAGACACAGAGCAACCTGATGGAACCGACAGCGACGCTGGTCGAGGCCGTGGGCGACCGTTACGTGGTCGTCACGCCGCCCAACACAACGCTCACGACCGAAGAACTCGACCACTCGTTCGACCTGCCTTACGAACGGGCACCGCACCCGCGCTACAACGGCAAGGGGGATATCCCGGCTTGGGAGATGATCAAGCACTCGGTCAACATCCACAGGGGATGCTTCGGCGGCTGCGCGTTCTGCACTATATCGGCTCACCAGGGCAAATTCATCAACTCGCGCAGCGAGCGCTCGATCCTCGACGAGGTGCGGCGGATCGCCTCGACGCCCGACTTCAGGGGTTACCTCTCGGACGTCGGTGCGCCGTCGGCCAACATGTACCGCATGGGCGGGCGCGACAGGGAACTGTGCCGCAAATGCCGCCGTCCGTCGTGCCTGCACCCGAAGATGTGCCCAAACCTGGGCAACGACCACCGGCCGCTGTTGGCTTTGTACGAAAAGATCCGAGCCGTGAAGGGCATCAAGAAGGCCTTTGTCGGCAGTGGCATCCGTTACGACCTGTTCGACGACAGCCCCTATCTTGAGACGGTCGTGAAACACCACACCTCGGGACGCCTGAAGGTCGCCCCCGAACACACCGAAGATGCCGTGCTGAAACTGATGCGCAAGCCTCCGTTCGCACTTTTCGAGCAACTGAACGCCGATTTCCAGCATATCTGCCGCCGCGAGGGGCTGCCCTACCAACTGATCCCTTACTTTATCTCGTCACACCCGGGCTGCACCGAACGTGACATGCGCTCGCTGTCGGCGAAAGTACTCGGCAAGCTCCATTTCAACCTCGAACAGGTACAGGATCTCACCCCGACGCCGATGACCCTCTCGTCGGTGATGTTCTACACCGGGGAGAACCCCTATACACATGAAAAAGTCTACGTTGCCCGTTCGCAGGAGGAGAAACGGCGGCAGAAGGGTTATTTCTTCAATGAAAAGCCCTCATCAAAAACATTTCAAAAGTACAGGCGCAGAAACTAACATTTACCTCACAAACAATATACTCCCGGTCAATACAAGTTTTTCAAAACAGCATAACAATCTGAATATCTTATAATCATATAGCTCAGAATATTAGCCGCGACGATAGTAATTACAAAATTGGCAAAATCAATCCCAAACGGCAGGTATTTGGTAAGAACGCCGCACATAAAAATAATCGGGAACTGAGAAAAGTAACATATTATAGAACATTTTCTCATATAAGATGTACGTTTGGAATCTATATTGACTTTGGCAATTAAACAAAGTTGGAAAAAGCAATATGCAAACGGAATGAGCATAAAATAATAATCATTTTCTTTTATCAAATTAAAATGATATAGAAGTCCCGTTTCCACAAACTCCAATATTCCGAAACCGATCAAACCAATAACATAATAACGAAGTTTCGCTCGATGCTGATTTTCGGCAATGATTTTACCGATAACAAAGAAAATAAAGGCAGAAAAGAACGAATGGGCAGGTGATGGCATAACAATGCTTAAAACTTGGTTCATAACCATGAGGCATTCATTGTCTGCCGCAAAACCATAATATGTAGAATTCAATAAACTGACACAATACAAACACACACCGACAACGATCAAGGCCGTGTTATTGAATTTCAATTTCAAAGACAAAAAATATAACAACACAACGGAATGGAGACTCGCAACCACATACCATGCACCAGGAAGCGCCCCATTCCATATCAAATCTTTACAAAAGGATAATAACTTCATCTCCCAAGGCCCTGGCGCACTATAAAATTTTATATAAATCACATACACGAAAAGCAAAACAAACCAAGAGAAATACAATATGAACAATCTTTTTATGTATTTACTCCAATTCCGTTTCTTGAAAAAGAAATAAGAACTCGACAAAAAAAAGAAAGGAAGGGCATTCCTCAATATTGTATATGTGAAAGTATAAAGCCATGAATCTTGTGCAGCTCCCAGAGGATTCGTATGAATCATAATAACCATTACTGCAGCAATGTATTTTGTCAAATCGACAAAAGGGTATGATCTCTTTATTTCAGGGGGGGGGGAAATTGTCATTGACATAACTTATTATGGCATTAAGGGCGTATTATCTAAAAATCCAACTATTTTATCTATCAGAAATGCACTGCAAAGATAATAAATTGCACCATAAAAAGTATCTCCAGCTCTTTCCTTAAAACTAGACGATATGCCTAACGCCGGGAATGCGTCGCAAAAGATAAGACTCCAATCATCGCATTGTCGCAGGAAAACCTGCTCGCACGATCGTCATGACCGAGGCGAGGCAAGGATTAGCCGCCGCAAAACACGCATACAGGTGTCGGACCTGACAATCGAAAGGGGTTGTCTAACAAGTTTTAGACAGCCCCTTTATTATTTTCTATTTGGGTTCCACTTTTCATTAAGGCGTTCCAGAAGGCGGGAGATACGCCGCACTTCCCGGCCGTCGTCCTCCGTGACCGGCGTCCGGCGGATAACCCACCGCAGGAAAATATAGAACAGGACGAGGAATACCACCCAGATGAGCAAATACTTCATCGAATACATTTCTTAAATTTTCACCAGACAAATATTAAATTATTTTTTATCTGAAAAAATTATATTCGTGGATGTCGATCAATACAAAATGCCACAATATATCTTATAATTTCCATGTACACATTTGTATCTGTAAAAAGGCGGTATTTCCAACGATCCTTAAAAATATTAAAAATTATTGCTCCTCGCTTCCACCAATCCGAAGATGGGGAATTAAAGATCGACCGGGAACCTATTATAATATCAGACAATAATTGCCCTGCCCGGCAAGCATCCTCATTAAAAACATTCTTTTCCGTTTTAATTCCTAAGACACTAAACGACAACTGGGTCATAGTTTCTGAGAAAAGTCTCATGCCGTATTTTTCACAAATTCGATGAAACAACGGCCAATCGATAAGCTCACCCCGTTCTTTAAGTAATATAGCCCAATCACATAGATGACGCAAAGTAATCCCTTCCGTCAAAAAATGCCCCTGGGCATGTTTGGTTAGAAATAAAGCATTAAATAAATCCGGAGGTGCTTCCAACACAGAATCACCCAAGTATACAGGATTGCAGTTATGTAAGCATTTTTGCAAAAGACGTTCAAAATCTTTTGCTCGACGACTCCCCCGGATCGCCGTACAAAACTGATGATTTTCTACAACTAATCCCTTGTATCTGATATGTGAATGTTTATAAAAATCACGTTTTACAGATGCTCCCCATCGTTCTGCTAATAAATTTCCAAATTCATATTGCCCCATCAAAAAACAATCAAAATCACCGCAAGGTCGATGATTGGGCTGTGGATACAAATGACTAATCGCAAACCCTTTAAGCACCAATGTCCTGATTCCAGCACCTCGATATCGCAAAGCTATATCAGATGCAATTACCCATTGTTCTGCATACTGTTGTTCAATTCGTTTGACATTAATTCCCCACTGTATTTTTAATCGACGTTCCGGAAGCTTACTACTCGGAATCACATTCTCTTCAACAAGTCTCAATAATCCATCCCAAGCGATCGCCAATACACCATGTCTGACGCATTCCTTATATATTGCATCCCAATCGATTTTTAAAATTTTTTGACATTCATTCCAATCTGCATGCGGTATAGTTGTCCAATTTAAACCTGCACGCAAAAGAATAAATATAATCCTATATATAGAATTGTCAAAATTATACATAATGGAACTATCGCTTGTCAAAATCACCGAATGTATTTTCGCAACCCTTTCAAGCTATATATTGCCATGCAATAAAGACTATAAAAGAAATTAACACGCTCCAAATGGCGAACAATTTTCCACTGGTTTTTCAGCATAGCAACTTTATCCGAAGATCTTGATGCGAGAGAATCCCGATACAAAGCCAATGTAGTATTAGTATTATATGCAACAATCGATTGTTTCAATATAAGCAACCAAAACACATAATCCTCCTTAGGAGCCGGCACAAATCGCAACTTGCCGACACAACTTCTATGTAAAAAGGCAGTCAAACAAGGAATTTCACAACTTTTAAGAATATCGGAATACTTCGCCTGTGATTTTACAGTAATGACCCGTTCATTACGGATTCCTTCAGATGTTATCTTCTCGTAATTTGAATACACGAACAAGTAATTATTCGCCTCAGCATAGGAGTATTGCTCTTCTAATTTTCGTGGCAACCATAAATCATCGCAATCCAAAAATGCGAAATAATGCCCTTTAGCATTATCAATAGCAATATTTCGGGGTATAGCAGGAGATCCGGATGGCTTATTCGTTTGAAAAAAACGAATTCTCGTGTCTTTTTTTACATATGATAGAATTATTTCAGCAGAATTGTCCGTTGAACAGTCATCTACGATTAGCATTTCCCAATTCACAAGGGTTTGCGCCAGCACAGATTCAATACAAGCCGCAATATAATTAGCACCATTGTAGCAGGGCGTTATAACAGAAACTAATGGTATCATAATATTTCCGAGTTTATTGTATAAAACCTATTTGGCAATGAATCTCCGTTCCGGTAGGGATCATCCGGGATTCTCATTCAAAATAATCGACCGAATAATTCGTCCTTTCCCCAACAGTACACTTAACTTTATGCAAATCAACACATAGCGGATTTTGTTTTATTAGCATTTTTTTTATAACAGGAACTGTTTTTTCCCTGCATATTAAACGCATAGGAATAAGCAATTGTATATTAGAATGAAATGGAGCTAACAACCGAATCACCTTTCTCACACCATATAAGATACGCATTCTCCGCCCTGTCTCTTCTGCTGTAACTGGTTGTAACTTATTATTTATAAATTGTCGATTTTTCGAATAAAATATAGACACTACAACCCTCCATTTATATTTACATCCGAACCAGAATCGTTGTACATAATTATATGAAATATAGACAGAGTACCGCAACCCGCCGGCAACTAACATTCGGGTTAGACGTTGTTCACATTGTGTCACAACATCATGTTTATATTTTAATACTGGAATATTTTCCCAAAAACGAACAAATGCTTGGGATTGAAATGCAGTCCGTCGAAATACGATGAAATAACTTTCTATATAACGAGAATAAATAATACAATCCGTTATACCCCAAAAATCGCATATCCTTTTATCCATTTCCTCCCACATTTCGGTAAAGGGGACAAGAGGCCCATAACAGGAATCATTGGCAATAATGATTTCGTCATATTCTAAGAGTTGCTCATGAGATAAGGCATGTAATCCATCCTGCCAGGATCCGAAATCATATCCTTGGTTTTTCCGAATAACAATATAAAGACATAAAGCCTCCAGCCGAGCACGATCCGCAGTAGGTATTGCAGATGTCGAAGAAAAAATTATATCCGCATTTACATCGTCATGCAGACGTTGTAAATAATAAAATACATATTCGGCAACTCGAAATTGGGGATTAAAATGTGCGAATACACACAATCGTTTACTATTTTTCAGCATAAAAAATAAGCTGCTTTAATCGACTTGTAAATACCGCATCTGTATATGATGTTCTAAATAATTGTAATGTATAGCTATTGGGATGCCGCGAAATTGAAGATGCCAAGCATCGAATAAATTCTTCCGCAGTATTGCATAATCCTCCGATTTTATCATAATCACATTCAATACCGGCAAAAGCTTCATTCGTTCCAAAAATCGTTTTCCCGTAACTCATAGCTTCAATGGTTTTTGTTTTCATCCCGGATCCACTGAAAATTGGAGCTATCACAGCATCTGCATTTATATAATACCTGGCAATGTTATCTACATATCCTTCCAAATAAACATTATCAGGCAATATGCGATTATGGAAAGCCGGATTCTTACAACACGCCCCAACTATACGGATATCCATGTCAATATATGGTGCAACATGCTTGAGAAACCAGTTTAAACCTTCAATATTAGGGAAAAAGTTTGACCCAACAAATAAGCAATACGATCGCTCGAAACCAGTATATTTTACATCCAGATCCCGTTCGGGACAAGTAATTGGACACACAAGATCGGCCTTTCGATAAAACATTTTTTGTAAATCTAAATCATCCCTATTATTCAATGCAATAATTTTATCGGCATACCGAAATGAACGTCGCTCGTTAAATAAAATAAAATAGTAGCGCAAAAAAGACATCAAACTCCACGACTGTTTTAGTCTCTGCCTATACAACAATGTTTCTACATTATGTGCAAAAACAAAAGTTTTACAATTACGCTTTTTCAACCGTTTTACAAGTCCGCCCAATAACGAACCTTCGATAAATATAATATTATATTCAGACGCCACTTCCAAAATCTCATCTTCATAGGCACGATCCAGCCCATAACTGCTCAATGTAACCAAAGAGCGCCCAACAGTCTTCCATGTCGGTTTAGGGAGATAACAAACTTCAACACTCTCTTCACCCACAATCTGTCGGATAGCACATAAGTTCCGTCCCGCAACTACCGATCCTCCATTATTTTGGGCTTCCGGACGGGTGCATAAATACAGTATTTTCATATCAATACAAGAAAGATCGCAACCGATCTTCAGAAACCATTCGGCAGATGTTTAATTTTTCATTGATAAACCCATAATCCAAGGGTTGTAAATCACATATACTAACCTCATGCGAAGTAATGATTCGATGCGAAACTTCTAACTGTTCTGCAAGGCTTTTCAAGCGAATATTATATCGGCGAGGAGCCACCGTTACAAATTCTTTATTAAAATTAATCGAAAAGGCTGTCCCATGGAATGAACTAGCAACAATAAAAGCAGCATCGGCTAAAAGTGTTACAAAGTGCTCAACCCCAGCAAATGCATAAATTTTATCGCAATTATATTTTTTCAATTTAAAAGGATCTGCAGCAGTAACCGCATATAATTTCCATCCTTTTTCCCGCGCGATAATTGAAGCCTGTTGAAAAATAAAATCATTATTATTACCCTCAACTGAATAAACGAGTAAGTATTGTGGCTGACTTTTACTTCGATATCGAATAATCTTTTTCCAATCTTCTGCTGTCAACAATAAAGTTGGATCCAAATCCTGAGTAACGAAAGAAAGCCCCAAATCCAGCATATAACGGACAGTTTGATTTTCACGAACGGAAATGGAACGATAGCGTTTTAACAAAGAAACAACCTCAGTCACCTCATCCGGTGGAAAATTATCTATTCCCATGGATGCTGCATATGAAATTTTCGGAGACTCCGTAAAATCAAGGAAAAAAGCCCGGTCAACCCCATTGTTATAACGACTATTCCAGACCTGATCACTTCCCGTCATATAAATATCGGCTTGAGGCGGATGTTTCCGAAGAGATTCGATCGACCGATATTTCCTTGTAAAACGGAACCTTGAGGTTAAAAACGACCGTAACCTCAGTTTGATAAACGGAACGAGAAATAATGCCGAAACAGCGTATACCACACGTCGAACCAAACTTCTTTTTTTATCATTCAGAATTCCCCGGATTTGACATCGGATGGACGAATTCGGGCGCCAATAATTAATAAAGCAGACTTTGTGCCCGAAGCTTTCAATCTTGTTTGCCAAAGCATATGCCTGCAATATTGTTCCAAAATTGATATTATCCAAGATTGTAATCAATCCGACCTTCATAAACAGGATATTAACGTCTAACAATTTGACGAATTAATTCTTTGAGATGTAAATAATCCAAAGTAGCGACTATAAACCGTCTTGCATAAATCCGGAGTTTATGCGGGCAGCGAAATTCATTTTTGGCAAGATGTTCGAATGAATACTTATCCAGATTTACATAGACCGTATCCCGCTGTGGCGGACGGACAGTCGGATGGGCTAGATTCCAATTTTCCAATACAGCATCCTCAAAGCAAGACGGCATCAAATCCAAATTATTATTCATAGATTCGAGCATCTTCCGCCCCTTTTCCGTATTAACCAAAATTAAGGAAACGCCCTTTTTCACATCCAAAGAAGGGAAAAAACGCCGTACACCCCAAAAATCCGCTAATGTGATATCTCCGACACGTCCCGACCTTGCATAGGGACAAGAATAGCAGACCGGCCGATTCAAATAGCCATTAAGAAAGGCATATAAATAAGGTGAAACACTACTGTCCCGTAAAAGCGGGCAAGTCGGTCTTTGAAATAGTTGAAACATAGTCTATTAGAAGTAATTTTTCATGTG
>PPYE01502188.1_pt1 | contig 11561 bp, 7 predicted proteins | sample 1559881 | NCBI WGS metagenome assembly PPYE01 (sample SAMN08240022, study PRJNA423297) | Human gut metagenome, whole genome shotgun sequencing project.
CTTTTTTTCTGTTATTGGAAAGTCGCCTGATCGGCGTAATTTACTGCAATATAGCTCTTTCCTCTGTTGATCTTAATTTCCTTCCCATTCTGATCATAAAATTTCAGCCTGGACTGCTCATTTTTTTCTTCCTTTGACCAGTGAATTTTCTGCACACCACCGTTGGAAATATAGTATCCAACCGAATCGCTGGCACCATCCCAGTCTACCTCTTTATGTCCAATCTCATCTCTCACTGTAATCGATGTTTCCAGAACAAATACGTTTGTAAATGCAAGCTGCTCTCTAGTATTTCCATCGATCTGCGGTTTTCCATTTAAGTCTTTGACATATACTTTTTTTGCTTCATCATAAGTAAGTGTCGCTCTGGCAGCTCCAAAATTAATATCTACTTTCTGACAATCCTCTCCGTCCGGTTTTACCTGCTCATTGAGTCCGTAAAACGAAAAAGCTGCATCCTTCTTATCTTCCTCGATATCCGTTCTCAATCCTCTGGACTGCACGACACTGGCAAACTGAGTACCATCAAAATATCCTGTATGCTCGAGATCATATCCTGCACTTAGACGCGCCTGATCTCTTCCGAACAGACCGCTTCCATCACTGATTCCATCAATCTGGTCCAGATTCAGCGAAGCAATGTATTCTCCGATTGTGTCATCGCTTCCCCAGTTGACATAAAAGGCATCGAATCCTTCTGACAGCGCCGGAAAATATGCGCGGCAGCTTCGGATCGCACAGATTTTCGGGACAGCCGTATAATCACCGTACAGCGCCATAAATCTTGTCGCATCCCCCTCTACCGGGATTTCAAAAATAATATCTGCCTTTCCGACCCCATACTGCGGCATCGCCGGATCCACGTTATTGACCATGACTGCCACTGGACGTTTCCCGATCGCACCCTCTGTCAGATCCAAAACTCCGGTCAGAAGATTCTGATTTGCGGGAATCTCCTCCGACGATGCACTCTCCTCTGATCCTTTCGTATCCTCACTCTTCTGCTCTTTTGCATCCGACTGGCCTGCCTTTACAAATTCCTCCTGTTGTTTCCCACTTTTTCCACATCCCGGAATAACCGCGAGCATCAGGCACATGGACAATAGCAACATTCTCTTCTTCATACGACTTCCTCCTTACCCTTCCTAGATTTCTCCCTCTGCATTTACCTGTTTTCTTTATGATAGCAGACTTTTTTTCCACTTTCTACAGCAATTATAGAAATGTTATCCACATTTAACAGCTGTTTTTCCACTGTTGTTGTGTAAACTCCGTCTTCTCTTCTCACCAAGTCAAATACCTGATCCCCTTCCTGCAAATATGCATATTGGGTATCGGCCGAAAGCCCCTCTATCGATATTACTTCATAGATTTGCCCCTCTTCTACTTGATACATCGTCTCCGGCATCGTAAGATTTTCCTCCGGCATCTCCTCAAATGACTCTAACACCGGTGGGAGATTCATCGTTTTTATCTGCTCATACGGAAAATAGTCTTCTATAAAAGTATACTCTGCCACTTCAAAAACAACACATTCCGGCTGAAACATCGTAAAATAATAATCAAAGTCAAAAATGTTCCGATAATCATGAACAGAAATATATTCTCCAAGACTGTTCTCCAAAAATTTAGAACCTAGGCCATTTAAATAACTTCCTTGAAAAACAAGTGTTCTCGGCACCCCTTCGGCAACTCTCTGCTCATTTACATAATAATTGAAATGATTAAAACTTTCATCTCTTCTGACTTCCGGGCTGTACTGTTCTGTCAGACATTTGACTTCTGCGTTTCTTTCATAGACAGGAATCTTCTCATGAATCGGAATCTCTGAAAGCAACAATTTTTCCATCGTCTCTTCATGAACAGAAAATTCTTCTTTCGTGTTGATATGAACAGGAACTCCCTGCTCACTCAATCCTTCTAAAATATGATTGACTCCATAGAATGCACCCAGTTCATTCCAATGCCCTCCATCGTATTTTTTGTTAAATACCTTCTCTCCTTCCTCCGTCTTTTCCTCCAGTATCTCCGTATTATCTACATAGCGGATTTCTCTTCTGTCTAACTCTTTCAAAAACTGCTGCACCCACTGATTGTCATAATTCCACCCCTGCTCAAGCTTCTCCTGCAAAACAGTTGTCTTTGCAGGCTCAAACACGAATAGAAACGGAACTCCCCTTGCTTCGCAGTAATCCTGGATTTTTTTTATCATATCTGCAAAAGCGATATGGTAATCGCTAAAGATTGGATTTCCTCCTGTATTCAAAAATACATACCCATCCTTTCCATATACATAACTCGGGTGGATCATTTCATGAAAAATCTTATCATGACCTACAGTGTAAAGTTCGATCATCTCATTTCGCAGTCCGATGCGGTCATTTACATAATTTTCAATTGCCTGAGTGGCATCTTCCCCCTCCCGTATTGCCGAAACAGGATTGGCGGCGAGCATCCGGTTATCCACCTCTGAAACTGCATTTTCCTCAGTGCGAAAGGTCACCACAGGAATTGCGAGCAGCATAAAAAATATTACAATAAAAAATATCTTTAGTTTTTTCATTTTCTTCTCCTAACCAATTCTTACCTGCATCTTAATATTGAAAATACAGGAATGGGCTGTATGAACTATTGATCATAAAGATCACAGATACGATCATCAGCAGAATCAATCCTGTCTCTTTGATAAAAAGTCCAGTCTTTGTCCGAGCAAAAAAAGGTTTCACTTTTTCTGCCCATGGCATACAAAAAGTGGTTGCCCCAAGTACCGCAACGACTGATAAGAAAATCAATTTTATTGTCAGGTAATGCTGATAGGTATATTCCACTGCACTTGCTACATTCGCTGCACTGAGCCCGAACAGACTTTTCAGAAACACCTCCAGCCGGCTGAAATCTGAAAAGTAGAACACCTGCCAGCTAAAAAATACAATTGCCATCGTAACGACCCATTTACATATAGCAGGAATTTTCTGATAGAAACGTTTTTCCCGTATGCAACGCTCTACCAATACGCAGACTCCATTGATCACACCCCATAAAATGTAATTCCATGCCGCCCCATGCCATATTCCCGTCAGCAAAAATACGCAAAACAGATTCCTTAATGTTCGTTTCATTCCTTTTCTGTTTCCCCCAAGTGGAATATAAATATATGATCGGAACCATGTCCCAAGTGAAATGTGCCAACGTCTCCAAAATTCTGTAATGGATTTTGACCGATATGGGAACTGAAAATTCTCTTTGAAATGAAATCCAAATAGCTGTGCTAAACCGATCGCGATATCTGAATATCCTGAAAAATCATAGTATATCTGCATCATATAAAAAAATGCAAACAACCATGCGGTCGGTACATCCATTCCCACTCCGATATATGGATCGATCTTGCTGATCACAGCCCCAAATGAATCTGCCAAAATGACTTTTTTGGCAAACCCGATCATGATCCGATTCAACCCATCTAAAAATTCGGTCTCATCTACCCTGCGGTGTACCGTCTGTCTCTGAAAATCTTTCCACTGTACGATCGGTCCGGAAATCACTTTCGGGAAAAAAGAAAGATATAAAAATACATCCAAAAGGCTTCCCGCCTCTGCATCTCCGCGAAAGACATCCACAAGATAGGATATCGCTGTAAACGTGATGAAAGAAATTCCAAGAGGAACGATCCACTGACTCATCGCCAGACTGATGCCGAAAAAATGACTTAGATTTTCCGCAATAAAATTGTAATACTTGTACCAGATCAAAATGCCTGTCACAGCCAGGATAGAAAGTGTCATGAAACACACCTTCCTCTTGTACTTTGCTTTCTTTTCCAAATAACAGATTCCCTTTCCTGCCATCCACACTCCAAGCACATAGATGCTCAAAAGGGCAATTCCCTCCAATCTGGCCCATCCATAAAAGCAAAGGCTTACAAGAACCAGAAACAGATTGCTGAGCCAGTCGCTCCACTTCTCATTTCTATTTCCCAAAAGCTTTATCAGATAATAGCCCGCAACCGATGCCGGCATCACTGCAAATAAGAAAAAAACAGTTGTAAACGCCATATATCTTTTCTCCTTCTAAATATTCCATTTATTATATCACATTCATTCTCAAGAAAAAAGAAGTCTTCCGACACATCTCAGAGACTTCTTTTCCTTTTCTATTTCCTTATGTTACTCTGTCCTTTTCTTGAACGCTGTCACCGTGTTGACATTTTACTTATTTTACAACAAGATTATCCTTTGCTTCATATGAAAAATCTTCATCCAAAGGAAAGATCGGTCTTGGCACTTTCGTGTAATTTAAAGTCTTTAAGTCTTCATTTGTACTTCCTTTTGTAAGTGCCATAATGCTTCTCTTAGCGATTGCATCCTGATCTGCAGTCAGATATCCTAATTTACATACAACAATATCTGCTTCCTTCGGATCTCTTCCAAGATCAGTAAATACATCCGGCGAAACATAACCGATATGACCCTCTGCAAGAACAACGTCAACACCGCAGGAATGAAACAGTGCAATGTCGCAAGGGATGGATGTCTTTTTCCATTTTTCCACATAAGCCTTGACTGTTCCGGTTGCTGTAATCGGCTGTGTTGTCGTCGTATCAAACTTTGCACCGAATGTGATCGTAACTTCTTCTCCCACTTTTCCTTTACAAGCCAGTGTTGCCTCCGGATCATAGATTCCGCCATAGAGAACCGGTGTTTTTAACTGCTCTGTACGAGGATCTTCCATAATTCGTTTTAAAAATCCGGTACAGTCTGAGGAAGATCCGGCTGTCGGGTTATCTCCGGAATCAGAAAGGTATACCGGAAGTTCCTGTCCGTTTGCAATCGCATCAAAAGCGACATTTAATGTTTCTTCCTCTGTATAAGTCTCTGTCTGGAAGCAGAAATCATTTCTTGTATTCCAGATGATCTCTGCGAGACGAAGCGCCTCACGGTCGGCCAACTCCTGCGTTTCGGCTACCACATAGACTGCCACAGAACTGTCTTCATTGTCCGCCCAAGGAAATCCCATCAGATAAGAGGCCGCAAGGATTCCTTCTTTCTGCTCTGTCTCGCGCAGCTTGGTGATCAGTCCTTTCATCGGCTCTACCGTTGTGGAAGACTGCTCTCCTGCGATTAGAATCGGAACCTTTACCCAGGCAGATTTTGCCTGCACATGATTTTCCAGTGCCGCGATGGTCATCTTTGCCGCATGAACTCCGGTTTCATACCGGTCTGTGTGCGGTGCACATTTGAATCCGACAAATCCATCACAGTTCTCGTGCATGCGGACAGTCATTGTCGTGTGCATATCCAGCGCCGAGAAGATCGGAATGTCCGGGAACATCTCTCTTAATTCTTCCAACAGATATCCCTCTGCATCTCCAAGACCTTTCACTCTCATAGATCCGTGAAGTGCAAGTGTGATCGCATCCAGCGGCTTTTCTTCCTGTGCCTGACGCGCTCTCTTAAGAATCTCTTCTTTCAGCCCCAGATAGAACTCATAGTCTACTTCCCCATTGGGAACTGCACTTGCAAAAAGTGTCGGTACCACTTCATACCCTTGCTCCTGCAGTGTATCCATCACTCCGCGCAGCGGATCATTTTTCGGATTTCTCTCAAAAAGTTTCTCTCCCCGTACAACGCCGAAGTCATTTTCTCCGGCAATGATCGGGTTAAATGAGTTAGATTCATGCATCATAGATGCAACTAATACTCGTTTCATCTCTCTTCCTCCTAAGCAAACAATATATTTTTAATATAAAGGACATGCCACTACATGTCCATACTCAATCTTGTTTGCTCCCAGTTTTGAATCACTCTGCAAAAAAATGCCCTCATCCACCGGTTTCCCGGCAGACAAAGACAGTCTTTTCTGCTTGCTTGTTCTTATCTTTTCTCTAAAGCTTACCTCGAGCAAAGGATGATCGCAGAATGCCGCCCCATGTTCAGCACAACCTCTCCCTGATCGATCAGCACATAGTCCGGCTCCATCGTATACCCCTGCTCATAGGTATACAACAATCTGTCCATCTTCCCTTTCATCGGAAGTTCTGCCATCCAGACCGGTACAGTAATTTCTTTTAGTTTCTTACTATTATTAATGATCACAACAATCTGCTGTTCTCGTGTAAAACGGCTGTATGCCAACACATTCTCATCCCAGAAAAGCATCTTAAGTGACCCGCACCGAAGTACACTTTCCTCCTTGTGTATCCGGATCATATCTTTGTGAAATTGTAGCAGCTCTTTGTCTTCCTGCCCCCATGGATATGTTCTCCGATTATCCGGATCGGTAAATCCACATACGCCAGCCTCATCCCCATAGTAAATGGTCGGTGCTCCTACCCATGTCATCTGCATCACGACTGCGCTGCGCATGACCGCCGAATTAATTCCCTCTCTGGCCGCCTTGTAGCCAAGATTCTGCACTCGCCCCACAATGTGATTGGTTCTTGTCAAAAATCGGGAATGATCATGATTTGATAACTCATTCATTGCCACCTGCAGAGATGGTGTCTGCATTGCTGCCATGTGATGATTCATCACACTGACAAAATGATCTGCATTTCCCCAGAGATCCTGCCGTCTCTCATCACTATGCTTCTCCATTCCGGTAAAGAACCATGTGAGCGGCTCCATGAACGCATCGTAATTCATAACAGTATCCCATTCATCACCTTGAAGCCATTCTCTCGGATCTCCATAGTGCTCTGCAAGGATAAGTGCTTCCGGATTTGCCTCTTTGACAGCAGTCCGAAATTTCTTCCAGAACTCATGATTAAATTCATTGGAATAACCCAGATCTGCCGCCACATCAAGCCTCCATCCATCTACATTATACGGTGGAGATACCCATTTCTTCGCAATGTTCAAAATATATTTTTGTAATTCCTCGGAACCTTCATAATTGAGTTTTGGCAGGGTATCGTGCCCCCACCAGCCATCGTAATTATGATTGTACGGCCATTCTTCTTTAAAAAACCGGAAGAAACTGTGGTAATCACTGTCCGCTGAGACGTATGCACCTTTCCCATACCCCTCCTGCTTCTCATAGATCCGCTCTCTGTCCAGCCATTTATTAAAGGAACCACAGTGATTGAACACACCGTCGATAATGACCTTGATCCCCCGTCGATGGAATTCCTGCACAAGTTCTGCAAAAAATGCATTGCTCGCCTCAAGATTCTTTCGATTTGTCGTCCGAATCTGATATTTTGTCGCCTGGCTGTTATCCAGACATCCATCCGACAACACCTCTCCGCCGTCTTCCACAATCACTCCATAGTGTGGATCGATAAAATCATAGTCCTGAATATCATATTTATGATTGGATGGAGATACAAAGAGCGGATTAAAATAAACCGCCTCCACGCCAAGTTCCTGAAGGTAATCTATTTTTTCCAGAACTCCCTTTAAATCTCCTCCGTAAAATTCTCGTACACCCATAAATGCAGGGTATTTTGACCAGTCTTCCACACGGACACTATGCTCTCCGATGTAAGCATACTCACCAGTTTCCACATCATTCGTGCGGTCTCCGTTGTAAAAGCGATCTACGAAAATCTGATACATGACCGCCCCTTTTGCCCAATCGGGTGTGGAAAATCCCGGTGTGATCATAAAAGAATAGAACTCTTCCCGGTTACCGGATACCCCACAGCGGTTAAAGTACTTTACTTCTCCCCCTTTGGACACCTGAAATCCATAGTGGAATTCTTTCTCTCCCAGCTGCCACTCCATCTCGTAATAGTCAAATGTCCCTCTCGTTTCCTTTTTCTCCATCTCATAAGACTGCTCACCAACAAGCAGAAATACTTGATCAACATCATCTTTTGCCGTCCGGAAACGAAGGCGAATCTTTTCATTTTTCTTTGGTTCTGGCGGTATCACATAATTGCTTGTACCGTCACAGAACAATGCGTCTATATTCATAAAGAAAACCTCATTTCCCAGACTTTCCATTCTGTTTATTCACCATCGAACAATGCTTCAAATTCTTCTCTTGTGATTTTTTCTTTCTCCAGCAAAAGGTCTGCACACGCATGAAGCACACGATCATACTTCTGAATGATTGATTTTGCATTGGCATAGCATTCGTCAATAATCCGCTTTACTTCTTCATCGATCGTTCCTGCCACTGCCTCACCATACCCGCGTGATGCATGTGCAAGGTCTCTTCCGATAAATACTTCATCCTCATCGTTGTCATAATTAATCAGACCTAATTTCTCAGACATACCAAATTTCGTCACCATCGACCTTGCAATGCCGGTTGCCTGCTTAATATCCTGAGAGGCTCCTGTCGTAATATCATCAAATACAAGCTCCTCGGCAATCCTTCCTCCCAATGCGACTGTGATATCCTGGATCATCTTTCCTCTTGTATTGAACACATCATCTTTCTCCGGAAGCGGCATCGTATATCCCGCTGCCCCAACTCCGGTTGGAATGATAGAAACACTGTATACCGGTCCGACATCCGGGAGCACATGGAATAAGATTGCATGTCCTGCCTCATGGAATGCTGTAATCCTCTTCTCCTTATCCGAAATGACTCGACTCTTCTTCTCTGCTCCGATACCGACTTTGACAAATGCATGCCGAATATCTGACTGCTGGATATATACCCTTCCTTCTTTGGCTGCCATGATTGCCGCCTCGTTGAGCAGGTTCTCAAGATCTGCCCCTGTAAATCCCGCTGTCGTCTGTGCTACCTGTTTTAAGTCTACGTCCTCGCTGAGTGGTTTTCCCTTCGCATGGACTTTTAAGATTTCTTCTCTTCCCTGAATGTCAGGTCTTCCGACCATTACCTTACGGTCAAATCTTCCCGGACGCAGAATTGCCGGGTCAAGGATATCTACACGGTTTGTGGCAGACATCACGATAATTCCTTCGTTGACTCCGAATCCATCCATCTCTACAAGCAGCTGATTCAATGTCTGCTCTCTCTCATCGTGTCCACCGCCCATACCTGTTCCACGTCTTCTTGCTACTGCATCGATCTCATCGATAAAGATAATACACGGCGCATTTTTCTTCGCCTCCTCAAAGAGATCCCTCACACGGGAGGCTCCGACACCGACAAACATCTCCACGAAATCAGAACCGGAAATAGTAAAGAACGGTACACCTGCTTCCCCTGCCACTGCCTTTGCAAGCAATGTCTTACCGGTTCCCGGAGGTCCTACAAGAAGTACCCCTTTCGGGATTCTTGCTCCAACCTGAATATATTTTTTAGGTTCTTTTAAGAAATCTACGATTTCCTCTAACTCTTCTTTCTCTTCTTTCAGACCTGCGACATTGGCAAATGTCACTTTCTTATCCCGATCGGTGCTCAATCGCGCCCTGCTCTTGCCAAAGCTCATTGCTTTTGCATTTGCTCCACCACCTGCCTGACGCTTCATCAGCACAAACAGTAATAATACAATCCCTACCGTAAGTACAAGCGGAAGCACTACCGTCGTAAATACGGAAGGTTTTGGCATATCTGCAATTTTGTATGCCACCCCATTTTCCTCAAGAATCTCCTGCACTTTTTCTGTATTCAGCACATTCATACTCTTGGAATAATCTTCATCCTTCAGATAAATCTTCAGTGTTCCTGTCGGTGTTTCTTTGTTTGGATTGATCACCACAGAATCTACATTGTCTTCCTTTAAATCTTCCTGAAACATCGCTTCTGTATACCGCTGTTCTGTACTTTGCATCCGGTCTGAAAACCAGAATACCGCAAACAGAACGATCACCAGCATCAAAAGCGAAGCACCGCTGGCTCCTCTATATTTCTTACTATCCAATTTATGTCCCCTTCCTATTCTACGCCTTCCACAACTCCGATGTATGGAAGATTTCTATATTTCTGCGCATAATCCAGTCCATATCCCACAACAAATTCATCTGGGATATTAAATCCTACATAATCTACATTGACATCCATCACTCTTCTCTCTGGTTTATCTAACAGTGTACAGAGTTTCATGCTGTTTGGATTTCTCTTCTTGAGAATCTCAAGAAGGTAAGATAATGTACGTCCAGAGTCAATAATATCCTCTACAACAAGTACGTCTTTTCCTTCCAGACTTTCATCCAGATCTTTTGCGATCTTGACAACTCCGCTGGATGTCGTTCCATCTCCATAGCTGCTTACGCTCATAAAGTCCATAGAAACCGGAACGGTAATTCTCTTCGCCAGCTCGCACATAAAGAACACACCGCCCTTCAGTACACAGATCAGATGTACCTGCTTTCCTTCGTAGTCCTTGCTGATCTTCTCTCCTAAGTCTCTGATTCTCTTTTCTACTTCTTCTTCTGAAACTAATACCTTAATTGTCTCTGCCATGGCTTTCTCCTCCATCTATTTGTATTTGTAAAATTCTTTTTGTATGTTCGTCTGGTCTCCCGCAAAGACTCAGGCGATGTCCAACTACCCATAAAATATGGCTTCCATCTGCAATCAGCAGTATCTCTCCCCGCTCACTTGCAGGAATCTTCTCATTGATCAGGTAAGATTTCAATTTCTGTTTCCTTCCCTCCCGGTCAATGACAATATAATCACCTGGTCTTCTTGTTCTCACACACAAATCATGTTTAATTATATCATAATCAAAACAGTTCGTGTGACTTTTTTGCATATTTCCGGGGTTCTCTGCCAAATCCACGATTCTGCATGTAACTGCGGTCTTTTTCCCCTTAGGAGTTTGGTAAAAGACCGTTCCCGGAATACGGCATTTTACTTCTAATGGAAGCTCCTCCTCCCGGAGCAGTATCCCTTTTTCTTTTTTTTGCCGTACTTCCTTTTCTTTCTCTCTGGCTGCATGTACTTTCTCAAGTGTCACTCCCTCATATCCCCGCACTGCCCGCATATGATACGGAAGCATGATCTGTCTTCCACATTGCTTCCCGAAAAGTGTGCTGACGTCTGCAACATGAACTGCTGACAGATCTTTTGCCTGCCCCGCCACTTCCTCCATACAGGAAAGCACTGTCATCTCTCTGAGTATCTTATCTCCACTCTGAAAAGGCTCTGTCCGGATCAGAAGTTTTTCACCCTTCCTGCTGACACAGTTTTCTTTAAATACTTTCAGCTGCTTTTCCAGAAATTCCTGCACGCCCCGGAGCTGCTCTGCCGCCTCACTTAAATGCGCTGCCGCCCGCGGATTGATCTGGTTTTCCATATAAGGAATGACCCGGTTGCGGATTTTATTGCGTGTATAGTCTTCTGTCAGATTTGTCTGATCTGTCTGATATCGTATTCCATTTTGTTCCAGAAATCCCTCGATCTCCCTGCGTTCCAGACAAAGAAGCGGGCGAACATAACGATCCCTAACCGGTTTGATTCCTGTCATTCCATTGAGTCCTGTTCCTCTTACAAGATTCATCAAAAGTGTCTCTGCATTGTCATTCTTGTGATGTGCCAAAGCAATCTTGGCTGCCCCATATTTCTGTGCCGCCCTCTCAAACGCTTCTCTTCGGATATTTCTGCCAGCTTCCTCCATAGATTGTTTCCTCTTTTTTGCAATTAATTCCAGATTGCAGCGTACAATTTCCAGAGGAATGCCAGCTGTCTCACAAATG
>PPYE01585887.1_pt1 | contig 11561 bp, 12 predicted proteins | sample 1559881 | NCBI WGS metagenome assembly PPYE01 (sample SAMN08240022, study PRJNA423297) | Human gut metagenome, whole genome shotgun sequencing project.
TACTGCGCTGACCGTGCAAAAGAGTAGTGGTGGCAGGTATTCGCCCCATCGCGAAGCGATTTTTAATGGGCGAATACCCATAACGATTCAGCTGGCTGAATAGTTACCTTTTCTGATTCTATTGTATCTTTTCTCCTGACTCTTCACTACGTCTGCGGGGTACAAAAAATGGCTTTCTGCTCCTGCCGCTTTTGTACTTTTCATTTTCCTTGGCACAGCGCAAAAAAGCCGCCTGCAGAATGCAAACGGCTTTTTATACTTTCTATGCTTCAGCTTCCACAGGTTCCTCAACGAGCACCTGTTCGTATTTTTCCAAAATAATGCCCTGGATTCTTTCACGGGTTTCAGAGTTAATCGGATGTGCGATGTCCCTGTACTCACCGTCGGTTGCTTTACGGCTGGGCATGGCAATGAACAAACCTTTCTCCCCTTCGATAACCTTGATGTCATGCACTACAAATTCTTCATCGATTGTAATGGAGACAACAGCTTTCATCTTACCTTCCTTCGCAACTCTTCTTACTCTTACATCTGTGATGTTCATAAAAACCTTCCCCTTTCATATGCCATTCTTAAAAAGTCCTGCTTATGATGTCACTGCACCCTGCACACTTTTTACTTGTGTATTCTCTTATAGTACATAACGCTCGTTCTTCTCCACTACGATCTTAATGCCGTCTTCACCACAATAGTAGGAATTGGCACGGATCGTATCACGGCTCTCCACGATACAGTTCTCAATGTGGGTATTATCCCCCAGATACACATCGTTGAGAATAATGGAATTCTTGATCACGCAGTTATTGCCTACAAATACTTTCTTAAACAGAACAGAGTTTTCAACCTGTCCATTGATGATACATCCGCTGGAAACCAGACTGTTCTTCACATCTGAACCAGGATTATATTTTGCCGGAGGCAGATCATCAATCTTGGACTGTACTCCAGGGTACTGATTGAAGAAGTAATCTCTTACTTTTGGTTTCAGGAAGTCCATATTGGTTCTATAGTAAGATTCCACAGTGGAAATGTTGCTCCAGTAAGTGTTGATCTTATAGCCATAGATCCTCTTCAGGTTCTTATAACGGATGAGAATATCTTTTACAAAATCATATCTGTCTTCCTGTGCACATTTTTCCAAAAGCTCAATAAGCTGTCTTCTTCTGATCACATAGATACCGGTAGAGACAGTATTGGTGCGTGTAACCATGGGTTTCTCTTCAAATTCTTCGATTCTGCTGTCCTCATTCATTTTCAGGCAGCCGAATCTGGTGGTGTCATCCCCATACACATCTGTACAGACAACTGTGATGTCCGCGCGCTTTGCAATATGGTACTCCAGAACTTTATTGAAATCCTGCTTGTACACACCGTCGCCGGATGCAATCACCACATAAGGCTCGTGGCTTGATTTAAGGAAATTCAGGTTCTGGATCATGGCATCTGCTGTGCCTCTGTACCAGAAGCTGTTGTCAGCAGTAATGGTCGGTGTGAAGGTGTAGAGACCTCCCTGCTTTCTGCCGAAATCCCACCATTTGGATGAACTCAGATGCTCATTCAGGGAACGGGCATTATACTGTGTCAGAACCGCAACTTTTTGAATATGGGAATTTGACATGTTGCTAAGCGCAAAGTCTATGCTGCGGTAACTTCCGGCGATGGGCATTGCCGCAATCGCTCTTTTCTGTGATAACTCTCTCATTTTATTGTTATTGCCGCCGGCAAGAATAATACCTATTGCTCTCATGCTGTCTCACCTTCCTTATTCAATGTTTCGCCGCTCTCCAGTATGCCGTCCGGATAGTCTTCGCCGGTTGTCTCGCCAACAATGGCTGTATTCTTGCCGATCTTCACATCAGACGGAATTAGTGTGTTCTCTCCCACAGTTACAAGGCCAAAGGAGTAAACGCCCGGTTTTTCCTTGTTCGGAACCTCTTCGCCGATACCCATGACTACATTATCCCCCACTGTGACATTCTCAGCAATGATGGCCTTGTCTATCACACAGTTTTCACCGATAAAGGACTGTTTCATGATAATGGAATCGCGCACGACTGCGCCCTTTTTAATAACGACGCCTGCACCAATAACGGAATTATGTACCTCGCCGTATATCTCAGTTCCCTCTCCCACTATACTTCTCTCCACCACAGCGTCAGCGGAAATATACTGCGGAGGAATAATGTCACTCTTAGTATAAATCTTCCAGAACTCTTCATATAAATTAAATTCAGGAATGATATCGATCAGCTCCATATTGGCTTCCCAATAGGATCCCAGTGTTCCGACGTCTTTCCAGTATCCGTTGTACTCATAGGCAAAGAGGCGCTGGCCTTTTTCCTTGCAGTACGGAAGGATATGTTTGCCAAAGTCACATCCGGGCTGGTCTTTCAGGGCAAGAAGGGCTTCCTTCAGTACCGGCCAGCTGAAAATATAAATACCCATGGATGCCAGATTGCTCTTCGGGTGCTCCGGTTTCTCCTCAAAATCCATAACGCGTCCTGATTCATCTGTGATAGCAAGTCCAAAACGGCTTGCCTCCTCCCACGGAACAGGCATGCATGCCAGTGTGACATCAGCTTTGTTCGCTTTGTGGTAATCCAACATTACCTCATAGTCCATTTTATAAATGTGGTCACCGCCCAGAATCAGCACATAATCAGGATTGAACTCCTCCATATATGCCATGTTCTGGTAGATAGCATTGGCAGTTCCTGTATACCATTCCGTATCCGTCTTCTTCTCGTAAGGCGGAAGAATGGATACGCCTCCAACATTCTTATCGAGGTCCCACGGAATACCGATGCCGATATGAGTATTCAGGCGAAGCGGCTGGTACTGTGTCAGTACACCTACGGTATCAACTCCTGAATTAATGCAGTTACTCAGCGGGAAATCAATTATTCTGTATTTTCCCCCGAATGTTACTGCGGGTTTTGCGACTTTTGCAGTCAGTACGCCCAATCTGCTGCCTTGTCCACCTGCGAGCAACATTGCAATCATCTCTTTCTTAATCATGCAATCACCTCTTGTATATTCTATGATTTTCTTATTATACCACATTAAATCATAATTGTGAACAATTTTAACAATTTTTTTTCGACTTTACATTAGTTTTTGTGACATTTTACCTGTCTGTTACCATTTCTATAACTGGGGGTTTCATTTTGTACTCTTTTTAGGTATAATAAACGCAAACAGTGTCCCATTGACACTGCCCCATATAATAATAAAGAAGAGAAAGGAAGCACAACCTTATGTATCAGATAGATTTTAATAAGCCGCTGCATATTCACTTCATCGGCATCGGCGGCATCAGCATGAGCGGCCTGGCTGAAATCCTTTTAAAAGAAAATTTCCCCATATCAGGTTCAGACTCCAGAAAGTCGGAACTGACTGCCCATCTGGAGAGCCTTGGCGCCACTGTCCGCATTGGCCAGCGCGCTTCCAATATCACAGATGACATTGAACTGGTTGTCTATACAGCAGCCATCCACGAGGACAATCCGGAGTTTGCATGTGCCCGTCAAAAAGGGCTCCCCATGCTCACAAGAGCGGAGCTTCTGGGACAGATTATGAAGAACTATGAAATACCTGTGGCTGTATCAGGCACACACGGCAAAACCACTACCACTTCCATGATTTCACACATCCTGCTGGAGGCTGATGCCGACCCTACAATCTCTGTGGGCGGAATACTGCCTGCCATTCACGGCAATATCCGTGTGGGCCGGTCAGAGACCTTTGTCACAGAGGCCTGTGAGTACACCAACAGCTTTCTGAGCTTTTTCCCCAAGATCAGCATCATCCTGAATATTGACGCGGACCATCTGGATTTTTTCAAGGACCTGGACGATATTCGCCATTCCTTTAAGCTGTTCGCAGAGAAGCTGCCCGCTGACGGAACCCTGATCATCAGCAGCGATATCCCGGATTATGAGGAGATTACCAAAGACCTTTCCTGTGAGATCATCACCTGCGGACTGGAGCACACGGCTGATTACATGGCCAGGAACATTACCTTTGATGAATTTGCCCACGCTTCCTTTGACTGCGTAAAAGGTGATGAGGTGCTTGGCCGGTTCTCTCTGTCTGTTCCAGGAGTCCACAACGCTGCCAATGCCCTGTCTGCCATAGCCCTGGGCGAAAAGCTCGGCCTTTCCATAGAGGATATTCAGAAAGGACTTCTGCACTTCGGCGGCACTGACAGGCGTTTCCAGTACAAGGGCAAAGTGGGCGGCGTCACCATCATCGACGACTATGCCCATCATCCGACAGAAATCGCCGCCACACTGCGCACAGCCAAGAATTATCCGCACAGAACAACCTGGTGTGTCTTCCAGCCGCATACTTATACCAGGACAAAAGCCCTGATGCACGAGTTTGCGGAGGCCCTGACACTGGCCGACAAAGTGGTTCTGGCTGACATATACGCTGCGCGGGAAACCGACAATCTGGGAATCTCATCCCAAAATCTGCGGGATCTGGTGGCCTCCCTTGGTACAGATGCGTATTATTTTTCCACATTTGATGAGATAGAAGAATTTTTATTAAAAAATTGTATCCACGACGATTTGTTGATAACTATGGGTGCCGGAGATGTGTATAAAATCGGCGAAAACCTGTTAGGAATGTAAAGTTATCCACATTATCCACATGCTTATACACATTTACTCCAGAATAAGCATGTGGATTTTTTTTGGTATAAGCCAGTTAACATAATAATGTAACATAATTTGATGCAAACCTTTAAAATCCCTATCTTTTCGACATTTTTCGGTTGCCAATAAAAATACTCCACTTTTTTATCCACATTATCCACATTTTCCACAAAGTTTTCAACACATCTACGCAGATGCCTCTCCTAAAAAATGCATATTCTCTTTTCAAAAATTATATGTTATACTTACAAAAGACGGGGAAACACTTGCTTGGGCGGGCCTTTTTTACATGTCTGCGCCGGGCGTACATGAAAAGTTGTTTTCCTGTTTGTCGTGCCGGAATCTTTTCGGCTAACTGGATTTCAGGATAGAAAAGGATGTTAGACATGGGACAGTTCATCATACATAATGATTTTCCCGGAGACTTTACTTTCGTCTCCAACTATTTTCTGGATACTTATATGCCGCAGGCCAACGGAGAATTTGTCAAAATATATCTCTGGCTTCTGCGCAGTGCTTCCGTATCCGGCACCGCTCTGGAGCTGTCATCTATTGCCGATATCTTTAACTGTACGGAAAATGATGTGCTCCGCGCATTAAAATACTGGAAAAATACAGGCGTCCTTGATGTGACCTTCGACGGACGCGGTAATTTAAAAGAACTCCGGCTGTGTTCCCTCACGGGAGGAGCTAGAGCTGCGCCGGCCAGGCCTAATACGGCTCCAACGGCCAAAGCCCTGTCTCCGGCTGTGCCCGAGGCGGCAGCCTCCAGGGAAAAAGTACAGCCTTCCGGGCATAAGGCCCTGTCTCCCGACAAAGTAAAAGAACTGTCCGGCCGGGAAGACGTGATTGAACTTCTGTTTATTGCGGAACAATATCTGGGGAAGACCCTGACTCCCACAGAGATCAACAAGCTCCTGTACTTTTATGAAGAGCTGCATTTCTCAAAGGATCTGATGGAGTATCTGATCGAATACTGTGTCTCCAAGGGAAGCCGCAGTATCCGCTATATCGAAACCGTGGCTCTTGCCTGGGCAGAGCAGAAGATCACTACTGTAGAACAGGCCAAGCAGGAGACCAATACCTATAACAGGAATTTCTTTGCGATTCTCAAGGCTTTCGGCATCAAGAACCGGAACCCCGTGGACGAGGAGATCCGTTATATGAACCTCTGGCTCAATGAGTACGCCTTTACGCTGGATGTCATATCCGCGGCCTGCAGCCGTACTGTCATTGCCACAGGACAGCCCAATTTTGCCTACGCGGATTCCATTCTGCACAACTGGCAGAAAAAAGGCGTCAGACATCTGTCTGATATAGACAAGCTGGACGAGGACCGCCGTCAGCAGAAGGCCGCCAAGGCCGAGAACAGCGCTGCACGTTCCAAACCGGCACCATCCAAAAATAAATTCAACAACTTCCACCAACGCACCTACAATGTGGACGAACTGGAAAAGCAATTACTGAAATAGCGGAGTAACGATTCAGCAGGCAGGTCTGCGTATTTACTGCGCTGACTGTAAGAACACTGAACAGTTACATAACGGAACGCAATCAAGGAGAGTACTGTGTCGCTGAATAATTTCCAATACGATGCGCTGATGCGCGCATACAACGAGAAACAACTGAATCACAAGCATGAGCAGGATGAACACATCCGGCAGGCTTATGATAAAATTCCACGTCTCCAGGAAATCGACGGAGAGATCGCATCCCTGAGTCTGAAAAAGGCAAGGGCTCTGCTGCTTCCCTCACCCAAGGATGACTTTGACCTCTCCGCCGCCATTGCGGAGCTGTCCGAAGAGCGGACCGCCCTTCTGCAAATCCACGGCTATCCGCCTGACTATCTGGAACTGAAGTATGACTGCCCGTTCTGTAAGGACACCGGCTATGTAGAGAATCAGAAATGTTCCTGTTTTAAGAAAGCCGCTGTAGATTTACTGTATATACAGTCCAATATCAGGGAAATACTTGAAACAGAGAACTTTGAGAACTTTTCTTTTGAATATTATCCTCAGGACGTTACCAACCCTGCCACCGGTCTCAGTGCGCTGGAGACGGCTCAGGACGCAGTGGATAAGGCCTGGGATTTTATTGACCGTTTTCAGGAGCATCCGTGCGGCCTGTTCTTCTACGGCGACACAGGTGTGGGAAAGACCTACCTCTCTCACTGTATTGCCAAGGAACTCATTGACAGGGCGTATTTTGTGCTGTATTTTTCATCCTTTGACCTCTTCGACCTGCTGGCGAAGAATACCTTCCAGAAGGATGCAGCCGCCTCTGATGTGGCCGGGTTCATCTATGACTGCGACCTGCTCATCATTGACGATCTGGGAACCGAGCTTACCAATAATTTCGTGGCAAGCCAGCTTTTCTGCTGCATCAATGAACGCATCATGAACCATAAGTCTACTATCATTTCCACCAACCTTGCCATGGATGATTTTCTGGGGACATATTCCGAGCGTATCTTCTCCAGGATTTCCAGCAATTACACCATGCTGAAGCTGATCGGAAACGATATAAGAATCCAAAAAAAACTTTTAGGAGGAAAGTAAAACATGTCACCAAAAGATGCAACTCCCTTAGATTCCCTTCCCGTAGGCCGCCTTGGCATCATACCGCTGAAAAGCTGTGAAAAACTGGGCTCCAGGGTCGATGACTACATTGTAAAATGGCGCAGGGACCGTGAACATCAGGAGCAAAAGAACCTGGAGTTTGAAGGCTATGAACGGGACTCTTACCTGGTCAAAGCACAGACCCCCCGCTTCGGAAGCGGAGAGGCAAAAGGCATTCTGGGCGAGTCCGTACGCGGCGATGATATCTATGTCATGGTGGATGTGTGCAACCACAGCCTCACCTATTCCCTCTGCGGCCACACAAACCACATGTCACCGGATGACCACTTCCAGGACCTCAAGCGCGTCATTGCTGCCATCGGCGGAAAGGCCAGACGTATCAATGTCATTATGCCCTTTCTCTACGAGAGCCGCCAGCACAAGCGCTCAGGCAGGGAATCCCTGGACTGTGCCATTGCTCTGCAGGAGTTAGTGAACATGGGTGTGGACAATATCATTACCTTTGATGCCCATGACCCCCGCGTGCAGAATTCCATCCCTCTGCACGGCTTTGAGACGGTACAGCCGTCCTACCAGTTTATCAAAGGTCTTTTCAAGGCAGAACCTGACCTTGAGTTAACCAGTGACAACACCATGGTGATCAGCCCCGATGCCGGCGGTACCGGACGTGCCATCTATCTGGCCAACGTACTGGGCGTGGATATGGGTATGTTCTACAAGCGCCGTGATTACTCCACTATCATTGACGGCCGCAATCCTATCGTTGCCCATGAGTTTTTGGGAACCGATGTTGCGGGCAAGAATATGATCATTATTGATGACATGATCTCCTCCGGCGACAGCATGCTGGAAGTTGCCGCACTTCTGAAGAGTAAAGGGGCAGGTAAGATTTTCATGTGCTCCACCTTCGGACTCTTCACAAACGGAATGGAAAAATTCGACAAGGCCTTCGAGAGAGGTGATTTCGACAGACTGCTCACCACCAATCTGGTGTACCAGCCCGATGAGCTTTTGCGGAAGGAATATTATGTAAACTGCGATATGAGCAAATACATTGCCCTGCTCATTGATACTCTGAACCACGATGCCTCTATCAGCAAGCTGCTGAATCCGGTTGAGAGGATCAATAAGCTGATGGCAAAACATAAAAAGCAGCTTCTAAACAAAGTATAATCCAATGCAGGGATGGCGGCCGCAAGATACGGCTCCCATCCCTGTTAGTTCCTGCTTATCCCCTGGCTCCTATTCCGATAAAGGAGTTTTCGGTTCCGCCTCCGAAAAGCTTTTCACAGAAGAAGCATACTCCGAGGGAGTCATTCGGGTATATTTCTTAAACTGCAAAGAAAAATACTGATAGGAGGAGTATCCCAGAATATCAGAAATCTGGGTGTAATTGTATTTTTTTTCCCTGATCAGTTTTCGTGCGGTATCGATTTTTAACTGACAGAAATAGTTGATAACACCACAACCCGTTTTTTCGTGAAACAGTTTCTGCAGCTGTGAACGGCCCACAGAATTATCTTTACAGATTTGGCCAACTGTTAAATGTTCAACCATATTCCGCTTTAAATATTGAATGATATCCTGAAACAGTTGGTCTCTGTCCCGATGGAGCATGGGATGGTCTGACAAAGGCTGCGGAGGTATTGGAGGAGCAGTGGCAGTATCATATCTTCGACGCAGACTGATCAGCAGAAGCTCCAGAGACAGAGCAATCATCTGTTCGCTGCCGTATTCGTGAATGGTGTTCCGCTCTAACAAACAGATATACGGATTATTCAGCGGTGTATAAAAGGTTCGGCGTGTCTCTGAAATAATCTGCCCCAGATAGAAGCGTTCGTTCTGATTCAGAGATACGATACGATTTTCAAAAAATCTCATACAGGGATCCTTACATTCAAAAGATATGACAATCAGGTTGGGTGAAGTTACACCATCCCCGCGTAATGCATGAAATTCATTGGGCTTGTGAAAAATCATTTCATTAGGAGCCAGCACCAGTTCCTTATCGCCGGCAGTGACACAGATACTTCCGCTGTCTACACAGACCAGTTCCCAGAAATCATGGGCTTCTCCTTCAAACACATAATCTTTCATATATTCAAAATAATGGATGGAATAAATCTTACGGATATGAAGACTCTCTTTTAATGTAATACTTTCATAATTTGCCATAACAAATCACCCCAGATGTCAATTGATTTCATTCTTCTGTCCGCCGCCGGCCATACCCCTTCGGCGGATACGCTAATTCACATCTATTGTAACAAATCGTCAGCGCGGCGGCTAGCCCCTGAGGCAATTATTTTGACTTTTATTATTATGATGCGTAACAGTTCAGACAAGCTGAACTGTTACGCATCGGCCTATTGCGAAGCGAATTTAACAGCAGCACTAATGGTAACAATAGGGTAGAGGGAAAATAAAATTTTTGCCCCTCCCATTGACCTTATCCCGACTTTTTTATTATCCCGAAAAAATTTCCTTAATGCCTGTATTTTAAGGAGATTTATGTGAAAAAGTCGGGATAATCTTTTTCACTTCAAGCAGTAGAGCCGTTTCAAAAGCTCTTCATCATCTTCCCATTCAATGTCATATTCCTTTGATCGCAGTGGACTGATATCAGATGTTGCCATGTCGATGGCCTCCTTTTTCATTGTGGTATCTGCATTGGCATAAAACCGCCTTGTTGTTTCCATGTTGGCATGGCCGAGCCATTCTGCCACCAACGGAAGCGGCATCCCGTTCCTGTAAAGATGCATCGCGCGTGAATGCCTCAGTAAATCCAAACTTTAATAAAATCCAAACTTTACATCAACAAACTGCGTCATTCCAGCATTCTGCCTGACAGAAAGTTTGGATTTTATTTTAATCACTTACTATTTCCTGTATGATTCAGGTTAAGGAGGTGATCGAATATGAGCTTTAAAAATCTACTGTCACATTGTGATGAACTCATTCACAGAAGCAGCCATGGATAAGAGAATAAAAAAGCACGCTGCCGCGGCATATGATAAATGCAAAGAGGTGCCCTTAAATACCTGTGCTCATCGTTTTCGCCATGCGAAAGCTTCACACTGGATTGAGGATGGATTAAGCATTGTGGAGGTTCAGTTTCTGCTTGGACATTGGAGGGTTGAAATTGAGTGAAGCAAATACCTGCGATTTTATCCAATCTCCAATACCATGTATTGTTTATCCGCATCGCTCGTATACCTAACTCTTTCTTCGCATTTTCCAGTGTCCGCTTCGATATGCCCTGTTCCTCTGCCAGATTGAACATCTCATTGCTCTGTATGGTATTGTTTGTTTCTGCCAGTTCCCGAAGCAACCGCTTTGCCTGTTCCATTTTATTTGCTTTGGGAGCGATACCGCCTAACACTTCATCTTTTGGGTGTCCGAACGCCGCAAGGTTATTTTTAATCTGCACCACAGCCCTTGTATTTTCCTCTCCCTCTACTCTGCCAACCAAGAGAACACTTCTTGCAACTGCAAAAAAATCAATCGAACCCATACCCCGGTATGCCGCCTTATTTCCTGCCGCTTTATTCATGTGACCAATAAAAACGATTGCACACTGATATGTCTCTGCCAGTGCCGCTAACCGCTTTGTCATATCCCTTGCTTCATTCGCCCGGTTCATATCCATGCCGCCGCCTAAATAGGCTTGTATCGGGTCTAATATCAACAGCTTTGCTCCCGTCCTTATAACAGCCTGCTCCAACCCTGCCACTGTCTAAACTTTCCCCCTTTGAGAGTTTCGCCGCTATGTTCAATATAAAGGTTGTCTTTCCTTCCCCCTGATCGCCTTGAATGATTGTCAGCTTGCCATAAGATATAAACGGAAACCACAGCCAAGAAACTTCCTGCGACTGTATGTCTGAAAATTTAATCAACTGTAATTCAATTTTTGTTTCTTCCATAATGCCCTCCATTTCCGAAAAATCGTTGCCACTGGAAGAAACCTCTGCCATACTGATATTGTGGTTGTTGATAACAGAGGTTTTCCAGTTATCACAGCCCTAACAGTTGCCGCTGTCGGGGCTTTTTTCTTCTATACCATTGGTGTTGTCCTGCCACAGATATTTTGCTCCATCCAACACCCAAAGGATAGCTTTCAGCATATCAAGACAGTCATTCCGCATATCTTCCAATCCCTCCGGCGTTAAATCAATCTCTGCCTTTTCAAACTGTTCTGTCACTTCCCGGATATTTGTCTGCATTATCTTTAGTTCCTCTACCAACTGATAAACCAGTTCTTTTTTACCGACCACGCACACCCGGTTATAAATGCAGGAACGGACAAAATAATCTTTCTTAG
>PPYE01321191.1_pt1 | contig 11559 bp, 7 predicted proteins | sample 1559881 | NCBI WGS metagenome assembly PPYE01 (sample SAMN08240022, study PRJNA423297) | Human gut metagenome, whole genome shotgun sequencing project.
GGACATAAGCATGGAACTATATTTATGGCTGACGAAAAGATAGTAAATGATCTGTTGAAAAAATAAGTTTCTTATAATCGAAATATGAATTTACATAAAATAAATAGACCCATACTGAGCTTTTGTTTGTTCGGGTTAGCTTTATCGGCATATGGGCAGGCAAATACAGATGGGGTACATTATACAGGTTCAACTTTATCGAATGTCGATTATCATCACGGACAATTGAGCCCAGCTGTAGGAACTCATAATATCCAGACAATGAGGGCAAGCCGCCTACACCCAGATAAGACTGACGGGTTAGGTTATACATACAATCATGCTCCGATGTTGGCATATTGGAACGGACAGTTTTATCTTGAATACCTCAATGCACCTGTTGGAGAGCACATGCCTCCCGGAGAGGCCATGTTACAAACCTCGAAAGATGGTTATAATTGGTCGAGGCCGGAAGTTATTTTTCCTAAATACAAAGTGCCCGACGGATATTCGAAGGACGGAAAAGGAACTCCTGCAAAAGATTTATATGCGATAACACATTTTAGAGTAGCTTTTTTTACTTCATCAACAGGACGTCTTTTAGCAATGACTTCGTACGGAGTATGCTTGGATATGAAAGACGATCCGAATGATGGAAACGGCATAGGCAGAGTAATCAGAGAGATTAAAAAAGACGGGTCTTTTGGCCCTATTCATTTCATTCGTTACAACCATTCTTTTAATGAAAAGAATACAGATTATCCGTTCTATAAGAAATCGAAAGATAAAGGATTTGTTCAGGCTTGCGACGAACTGTTAGCTAATCCGTTGTATATGATGCAATGGGTGGAAGAGGCTGATCGTAACGACCCCATTATACCTTTGAAGAAGCCTTATAAAGCATTCAGTTATTATAAATTGAATGACGGACGTACTGTTGGCCTGTGGAAACATGCATTGACTGCTATAAGTAATGATGATGGTAAAACCTGGCCTGAGAATGCTTACCGAGCACCGGGATTTGTGAATAGTAATGCAAAAATATGGGGGCAGAAAACATCTGACGGTAAATATGCTACGGTATACAATCCTTCGGAATTTCGTTGGCCAATGGCAGTATCAACTAGTGACGACGGATTGGAATACACCTCATTATATTTAGTGCATGGAGACCTGACACCCATGCGTTACGGAGGTAATTATAAATCGAGAGGTCCTCAATATATCAGAGGTATACAGGATAATAACGGTACTCCACCCGATGGCAACATGTGGGTAACATATAGTTTGAATAAAGAAGATATATGGGTGTCAAAAGTACCTGTGCCTATTACAGATCAGGCTATGAGTCATGCCGATGAAATATTCAATAATATGCCAGAAGGCAAAGAGTTGGATGTGTGGAATATATACAGTCCGCTTTGGGCTCCTGCAAAAATAGAAAGGCGTGCCGATGGTAAACGTTGGTTAGCTCTTAAAGATTGGGATAAGCACGATTATGCCAAAGCAGAAAGAGTTATACCCGAAGCGAAATTACTCAATGCATCATTTTCGGTTATTCCTGAGCAAAACGATAAAGGCAGTTTACAGATAGAGTTTCAGAATGCAAAAGGAGAGGCTTGTACACGAATTAGTTTTGATGCTGATGGAATACTGCGAATAAAAAATGGAGCAAGATATGGAACATTGTCTCCGTATGTTGCCGGAACTCAGTATGATTTTGATATATCATTATCAACACCTACCCGTAGTCTGACAATGAAATTGAACGGAAAAGATATTTCTACTAAATTATTCTTTAATCCTGTTGAATCGATCAAAAGAATAGTGTTCCGTACAGGAGATTTACCGCAAGATCCAACACCGGAAACTCCTGCCGATAGATTTACTGATATGCCCGATGCGGATGCAGATGAATCAATGGCAGCATATTATATATCGGGTTTGCATACCAAAGATTTAGGAAATACAGCCGCTATTTTAGTTAGTGATAATTACAAACCGTATGTGGATTATTTCAATGCAATGGAAGATGAGAATGTGGTGCAGTCTATACCGAATGCTCAGTCGTGGGATTGGATGAAATCTAATATTCCGTTATTCGATTGTCCACAGAAAAACTTCGAAGAGATTTATTATTATCGTTGGTGGTCGTATCGAAAGCATATCAAAGATACTCCTGTCGGATATGCGATAACCGAATTTCTGGTCGATCGTCCTTATGCAGATAAGTACAATATGATAGCCTGTGCTATCGGTCATCATGTGTATGAAGGACGGTGGTTGCACGATCAGAAGTACGTGAATCAGTATATTCATACGTGGTTTAGAGGCAATGAAGGTCAGCCGATGAAAAAATTGCGTTTCTTTAGCAGTTGGACAGCCGATGCTCTATACAATAAATATATGGTAGATGGTAATCAGTCGTATCTGACAGATATGTATCCCGATCTTCAATGGGAGTTTACGCAATGGGATGATCATTTATTACCCAGCGGGTTGTATTGGCAGGAAGACGTAAAAGATGGCATGGAAGAACAAATCAGCGGAGGACGAAGAAAGAAATATGCTCGTCCTACTATTAATTCATACATGTATGGAAATGCTAAAGCGCTTGCCGAAATTGCCAAACTCAAAGGTGATAAAGACAATGCAGATAAATATGCAAATAAGGCAGTTCAGATAAAAGATTTGGTAGAGAGTCAATTGTGGAATAAAGACAGTGTTTTTTTCGAAACATTACGTAAACCCGGCGAGTTTGCTTTGGTTAGAGAAGCTATTGGTTATATTCCATGGTACTTTGGTCTTCCATCTGATAAAGAAAATTTTAGTGCTGCTTGGAAACAAGTAACAGATACTAAAGGTTTTTGTGCGCCTTTCGGATTAACCACAGCTGAGCGTCGTCATCCTTTGTTTCGTTCGCATGGATGTTGTCGTTGTGAATGGGATGGGGCAGTATGGCCTTTCGCTTCTTCGCAAACTTTGACGGCAATGGCTAATGTACTGAACAACTATTCCCAAAAGGATGTATTGAACGACAGTATTTATTTTAAAGAAATGGAAACATACGTTCAGAGTCAGTATTATAGGGGAAAACCGTATGTCGGTGAATATCTTGATGAAAAGACCGGTTATTGGCTGAAAGGTGATGAAGAGCGCAGTCGTTATTATAATCACTCTACTTTTAATGATTTAATTATTTCGGGACTGATCGGGTTACGTCCTCGAGCTGACAATGTATTGGAAGTAAATCCGCTGTTACCGAAAGATAAATGGGATTGGTTCTGTTTGGATAATATATTGTATCACAATCGAATAATAACCATTGTTTGGGACAAAAACGGTGATCGCTACAAACGAGGTAAAGGTTTCTACATATTGGTTGACGGCAAAGAAGTTATTCGTAAGGTTGATATAGAAAAGGTTATATACAATCTGTAATATTCAGGTTAGTGTGTTTACAAAAAAATATAAGTAAATGAAAAAGGTCATATTATTTATTATTGTTGCTGTTTATATACTTCAAGCTCATGCAGGAATTAAATTGCCTGCGATTTTTAGTGATAATATGATGTTTCAACAAAACTCGGAAGTCAAAATTTGGGGTTGGGGAGAGAAAAACAGCACAGTAGAAGTAAGGCCATCGTGGACTAACGAACCTTATTATACAAAAGTTGATAAGGACGGCAGGTGGTTTGTATATGTCAAAACACTGGAAGCCGATAACCGCGCTTATTCGATCGCAATCAGTGATGAACAAAACAGTGTCACCTTCAATAATATACTGATAGGTGAGGTGTGGCTTTGTCTTGGGCAATCGAATATGGAAATGCCTATGAAAGGTTTTAAAGGACAACCTGTGAAAAACAGTAATACTGATATACTGAAGTCTGCGAACAAGAAGATTCGTTTGTTTACGGTAAAAAGAACATCTCTTTTGAATCGGACTGATGATGTGATTGGTACATGGACTGAGGCTTCTCCCGAAACGGTACGTGAGTTTAGTGCAACCGGCTATTATTTTGGTCGTCTTCTGAACGAAATGCTTGACGTACCGGTCGGACTTGTATTGTCGTCATGGGGTGGTACATGGATAGAAAGCTGGATGGCAAAAGAATGGCTCATCGGCTTCCCTGAAATAAGTATCCCGAAAGCCGAAGCCGATATTAAAGTACCTAATCGTACAGCTACTACATTGTACAACGGTATGATAAATCCGATCAAAGGGTACACTATTAAAGGCAGTATTATGTACCAGGGCGAGTCTAATTACGATCGTCCGAAACAATACGTTCCATTATTCGAGAAATTCGTAAAGGAGTTGAGATCTTCATGGGGACAGGGTGATTTTCCGTTTTATTTTTGCCAGATTGCACCTTATGACAATCCGCCCGAAGCGCATGGAGATTTTAATGCTGCCTATCTGAGAGAAGCCCAATTGAAGGTATCCCGTAATATACCCAATTCGGGTATGGTTGTATTGATGGATATAGGCGAAGAATATAATATTCACCCACAGGACAAACAGACCGGAGGCGAACGTTTGGCGATGATGGCTTTGGGTAAAGCTTACAACAAAATGGGTTTTGCTTTCGAAAGCCCAAGTTTCGAAGGTATGGAGATCAAAGATTCTGTGGCTATTCTCAGTTTTGCCAATGCACCGATGTGGATGACATCATTCGGAAAGGAAATGAAGGAATTCGAGATAGCCGGATCAGACCGGAAATTTTATCCGGCAAAAGCTAGATTCAACAGAAGCAAAGTAGAGGTGTCTTCCGACAAGGTGCTTCAGCCTGTTGCCGTCAGGTATGGTTTTAAAGATTATGTGAAAGCAGACTTGTTTGGTACTGAAGGACTTCCTGTATCTTCATTCAGAACTGATGATTGGGATGAATAAAAGGTTATTATTGATATACATTCTCTTTTTGAGTTCTCTCTGTTTTAGAGCAGCGGATGTAAAGACGTATAATGTAGTGTGGAACACTCAAAGCAACAATTCATCTGAAAGTATGCCCTGTGGGGGTGGAGATATCGGCTTGAATGTCTGGGTGGAGGATGGCGATATCCTGTTTTATATGTCCCGCAGTGGAGCTTTTGATGAAAATAATACTCTATTGAAGCAAGGGCGTGTTAGGATACGTTTATCTTCAAATCCTTTTGGAGATGATAAATTCAGTCAGGAGTTGCTTCTGGATGAGGGTTGCATAAAAATAAGCGGAGAGAATAAAGGTGAGAAGACTACGGTTCGTATATGGGTGGATATATTTAATCCCGTTATTCATGTCGATATAGAGAATAATAAAAATATAACAGCAGAGATACATTACGAGAATTGGAGATACAAAGACCGATTGCTGAGAAAGCAGGAAAGTAACCAGAATTCCTATAAATGGGCGGCACCCACAGACCTGAAGACGTTGAAAGATTCTGTGTCCTTTGATAAGGGGCGGATATTGTTTTACCATCGGAACAAGAGTTACACTGTAGTCGATGAGACTGTAAAACAGCAGGGTCTGTCGGCATATATGTCCGATATATATAATCCGATAAAGAATCTTATATCCGGCGGCTATATTCAAGCTAAAGGCTTTGATATTATAAATCGGGGGGAAGGTATCTATGGTCAGACTGATTATCAGAGTTGGATATTAAGCAATTCCCGACCCATGCGTAGTATCAATGTATCTATTGCCTTAAATGTCGAACAGGCAGAGGAGATCGAACAATGGAAGAATAATCTGTATAAACCTGTTTTGTCGGACAAGAATAAAAATATAGCATGGTGGAAATCTTTCTGGCAACGAAGTTATGTCCATATCTCACCTTCTAATCAGGATAAAGATGCATTTCAAGTAGTGAAGAATTATCACTTATTTCGTTACATGCTGGCATGTAATGCTTATGGTAAATATCCGACTAAATTCAATGGAGGGCTGTTTACATTCGATCCCGAATCAGTAGATAGTACATTTGCCTTTACACCCGATTTCAGAAAATGGGGAGGGGGCACATTTACAGCTCAAAATCAAAGGTTGGTATATTTTCCGATGCTAAAAAATGGTGATGGTGATATGCTTCGCTCTCAATTCCATTTTTACAAGAATCTGCTACCTGTGGCTGAACTTCGCAGCAAAGTTTATTGGGGGCACGATGGAGCGTGTTTTACCGAGCAGTTAGAAAACTGCGGCTTGCCCAATCCGAGTGAATATGGATGGAAACGCCCCGAGCAGTTTGATAAAGGTTTGGAGTACAATGCTTGGCTTGAATATCAGTGGGATACTGTTCTGGAATTTTGTTATATGATTTTGCAATATCACACCTATACAGGAGTCAATATAGATGAATATCTACCTCTGATCAAAAGTTGCCTTGTATTCTTTGACGAACATTATCAGTATCTGGCAAAAGAGCGGGGACGTAAATCGTTGGACGGAGACGGTAAATTGGTTCTGTATCCGGGATCGGCTTGTGAGACATATAAAATGGCTTACAATGCTTCGTCAACTATAGCTGCTTTACAATCAGTAACGTCATCTTTGTTGAGATGTGAGACAATATTGAAGGATAGCAATGATATTAAATATTTTACGGAACTAAGAAACCGGATTCCTGAATTACCACAACACTCAGTGGATGGTAAAACGCTGATAGCTCCTGCGAAATTATGGGAACGTGTTAATAATGTGGAAACTCCTCAATTGTATCCTGTGTATCCATGGGGCATTTATGGTATTGGTAATAAAAATATGGAAGTTGCTCTTAATACGTGGAAATACGATAAGGATGCTATCCGTTTCAGAAGCCATATCGGGTGGAAGCAGGATGCTATATGGGCAGCCCGGCTGGGATTGACCGAAGATGCCTGGACTTTAGTTAAAGCCAAACTAAAAGATGGTGATCATCGTTTTCCTGCATTTTGGGGCCCAGGATATGATTGGACGCCCGACCACAACTGGGGTGGGAGCGGAATGATTGCATTGCAAGAAATGCTAGTACAGGAAACTGCTGATTCGAAGATTATTCTATTGCCATCGTGGCCTCAGGATATTGATGTGTCATTTAAACTTCATCTGTCGAAGAATACAACTGTTGAGTGTAATTATGAAAAAGGTAAAATAACTTATCTGAATATATATCCGAAAGAGCGGTTCTCTGATATTCTTGAGATTAATTAAGGTCTCAGGTCATTTATTGATTTTGTAAGTACAAAGACATTAGAAGATAGTTTTTTATATGTCATTAGATATTTAATGTTACTTATTTTGTAAATTAGGCACGGAAATAAATTAACGTTTAGTTGCATATTTCTGTGCTGTAATTTTTGCAGATAGGTTCAGAGTTTAGTGTCTTATTTTGTGCTTAAACGTTTAATTTTGCGTATATTTGTGATATAATCCTTAATAAACGAATAAAGAATGTCCCGAGTATCAATAAAAATGATTGCCCAAACGTTAGGTGTCTCTAATGCAACCGTTTCGCTTGTTCTGAACGGAAAAGAAAAAGAAGGACGTGTAGGAAAAGAGCTGGCGGAGAAAATAAGGATAAAAGCGAAAGAATTAAATTATGAGCCTAATAGTCTGGCTCGTAGTCTACGTATGGGCAAATCCCAAACTATCGGGCTTATTGTGGCGGACATTTCAAATCCTTTTTTCGGAAAATTGGCCTTTCATATACAAGAGCAGGCTCAGAAATATGGATATACGGTTTTCATAACTAATACCAACGAGGATACGGAGAAAATGCAGACGATGATAAATACACTGAAAAACAGGCAGGTGGATGGTTTTATCATTATCCCTACCGAATATGGAAGCGATGCTATACGAGACCTGAATAAAACTAATATTCCTGTGGTATTATTGGATCGGTATTATCCGGATATTACAAATAATTATGTGATTATTGACAACTTTAATTCGGCATATAAGGCTGCTGAATTTATTTTGTCTCAAGGATGTAGAAAGACAGCTTTCATTACATATCAGAATTCTATGCAGCACTTTACCCAGCGTCTGGAAGGATATACAGAAGCTATGAAAAATGCTAAGATGCTTGATGTGAATCTTATAAAGAAAGTTAGGTATTCGAATTTAGAGAAGGATATTATAAAGACAATCGATAAGGTGCTGGAAAAAGACATTGACAGTATCTTTTTTGCAACAGACTCAATCTGTGCAGCTGCGATAAAATATTTACAGAAGAAAGATCCTTCGGTTTTGAAAAAATTACGATTAACCAGTTTTGACTATAGCGAAATTTTTGATTTTATAGATAAGCCTGTATCGCATATTCTTCAGCCTTTACCCGAAATGGGGAAAAAGTCGATAGATATTCTTATGGATTTAATCAATTCAAAATTAGAGACTCAGGAGACACAGACTGTTTGTTTCCCTTGTGAATTTGTTTTATATAAATAATCCATTTGCTTATTAGCAGGTGGTGTATTTTTTATATTTTCAAGTTAATCGTTTTAGCGTTTATTCCTGAAAAAACAAAAAAGCAAGAGAACCTTAACTGCAACAAAATAATAAAAGACTCATGTTTAGAATAGAAAAAATAATATGGAATACAGAAAATTAGGAAATACAGACCTCAAAGTATCAAACATCAGTTTTGGGGCGTCTTCTTTGGGTGGAGTATTTCATCCTGTGGATGAAAGCAAAGCCATACAAACAGTACATACGGTAATAGAACAAGGCATAAACTTTATAGATGTATCTCCTTATTATGGGCATTTGAAGGCAGAAATCATATTAGGCAAAGCTTTAAAAGATATAGACCGCAATAAATATTATCTGTCATCTAAGGTCGGCAGATACGGGAGTAATGGCATTAATACGTGGGACTATTCGGCACAGAGAGTCAAGGAAAGCGTTTATGAAAGTATGGAACGTCTCCATGTAGACTATTTGGATATAATAAATGTGCATGACATTGAATTTGCTGATCTGGATCAGGTTTGTAATGAAACGCTGCCTGCATTGAAAGAATTGCAGGAGAAGAAAATAGTGGGGTATGTAGGGATAACCAATTTAAATCTGAATCATTTTAAGTATGTAATCGAACATACTGCACCTCATACAATAGATGTATTGTTAAGCTTTTGCCATTATTGCTTAAATGACGATAGCTTGTTGGATTATCTTGATTATTTTGAAGAAAAAGGAATCGGAGTTATCAATGCGTCGCCGTTCTCAATGGGGCTATTAACCGAAAGAGGAGCTCCGGACTGGCATCCAGCCCCACAGCAGTTGAAAAATCTATGCCATAAAGCTGCTCGATATTGCAGAAGCCGCGAAACTCCAATAGAACAGCTTGCTATAAAATATTCAACATCAAACCCGAGAATAGCTACTACATTATTCAGTAGTGCCAGACCTGAAGCTGTCATTCAAAATCTGGAGTGGGAAAAGGCCGCCCTTGATAAGAATTTATTAGAAGATGTTCAGAAGATACTGGCTCCCCGCTTTAGGGATTCATGGGTGAACAGTTAAATAACTCAATAAAAATAAACCAGAACTTAACCTTCCTGAAAATATGAAAACAATAATAATACCTAAAGAACACGAGATTGATGTTGTTGAAAAAGAGCAGCCTATTTTAAAATCGGGAGAAATTCTCGTTGAGATTAAATATGTTGGTTTTTGCGGTTCTGATTTAAACACCTTTTTAGGAAAGAACCCCATGGTTAAACTTCCTGTGATACCCGGTCATGAGATTGGTGCGGTTATAGCTGATATTGCTCCGGGGGGTCCGGATATTTATAGAAAAGGAGCATCGTGTACCATCAATCCATATACCAACTGCGGACATTGCCCGTCTTGCAGAAATGGGCGTCCGAATGCCTGCCAGTTTAACGAAACATTCGGTGTGCAGCGTGATGGAGCCATGTGTAAATATGTGGCAGTACCATGGTCAAAAGTGATTGTAGATGATGAACTTACTCCGAAAGATTTTGCTTTAGTCGAACCCATGAGCGTAGGATTTCATGCCGTTGATAGGGGAGAGGTCTCGGATCTGGACAGAGTATTGGTTATTGGATGCGGAATGATTGGCATCGGAGCCATTATCCGTTCAGTACTGAGGGGGGCAGAGGTTATAGCCGCGGATATTGACGATACAAAGCTTAGCTTGGCTAAAGAACTTGGTGTTAAGCATACCATTAATACAAAAACCGAAGATATTCATCAAAAATTACAAAGTATAACACAGAATCAAGGACCGGATGTCATTATAGAGGCTGTAGGATCTCCATATACCTATCAGACAGCTATCAATGAAGCAGCGTTTACCAGCCGGATTGTATGTATAGGATATGCGAAAAGCGATATCGAGTTTGAAACCAAGTTGTTTGTGTCTAAGGAGTTGGATATTAGAGGTTCCCGCAATGCAATGCCCGAAGATTTCAGGGCGGTTATCAAATATCTGAAACAAGGTATCTGTCCTAAGGATAAATTAATCTCAGGCATATATCAACCCGAAGAAGCCCGGCAAGCATTAGAATATTGGGCGGAAAATCCAGGAAACGTATTCAGAATACTTATTCAATTTTAAGTGTATGGAGTTCTCGATAATAGATGCTCACAGCCACCTTTGGCTAAAGCAGGAAGCCATTGTGGATGGTCATAAGATACATGCTTTGAATAACGGAAAATCGATGTTTATGGGTGAAATACGTCAAATGCTGCCTCCATTTATAACAGATGGGCAGAATACGGCTGAGATATTTCTTTCCAACATGGATTATGCACAAGTGTCTGCTGCTGTTGTTACTCAGGAGTACATTGACGGAGATCAGAATGACTATCTGTTGCAGGTGCAGCAAAAATATCCCCATAGATTTCTTTGCTGCGGATTGATTGATGCCCGGAAGGATGGTTTCTTCGAGCATGCAAAGTCTTTGATCGGTTTGGGTTTCAAAGCAATAAAAATACCGGCGGCACGCCTTATCACTCCCAAAAAGAGGACATGGCTTACATGCGATGAAATGATGCGGGTTTTTAAGTTAATGGAAAGTAAAGATATTATTCTGTCGATAGATCTTGCGGACGGAGATTCTCAGGTTCAGGAGATGAAAGAGGTTATAGCAGAATGTCCCCGTCTTCGTATAGCTATTGGGCATTTCGGGATGGTTACTACACCTCATTGGCAGGAGCAGATAAAATTGGCTCGAGAAGAGAATGTAATGATTGAATCCGGAGGAATTACCTGGTTGTTTCACCACGAATTTTATCCTTACAATAAAGCTGTATACGCGATAAAGGAAGCTGCTTCTTTGGTTGGTATCGAAAAGCTTATGTGGGGATCAGATTATCCCCGTACCATTACTGCAATAACTTATCGTATGTCTTATGATTTTATTTCTAAATCTAGTTTGCTAGAAGATGACGAAAAATCGTTATTTTTAGGCTTAAATGCAAAAAGATTTTATCGGTTTGCAGAACTTATTAATCTTCCATACATAAAAAATATGTCAGAGTAAAAAAGACAGTAAGCTTGTTTACTGATGCATCAATTAAATGCTCTGAGATCTAAATTTTAAGCAATAGAAAGTATTTAATGACGGATTAAATTGATAAC
>PPYE01585888.1_pt1 | contig 11559 bp, 9 predicted proteins | sample 1559881 | NCBI WGS metagenome assembly PPYE01 (sample SAMN08240022, study PRJNA423297) | Human gut metagenome, whole genome shotgun sequencing project.
GGTAAGGGACATATGGGACACCTCCTTATGCTTTAAAAGGGGTTGCAACTTAATTTTAGCATAGATGATGTTCATATGTTCTTTAGTATTTCAAATTTTGTCAACTAAATATGAAACACGCCAATTAATCGGATAAAAATGGACATGGCAATAATTTTTTAGATATTGCCGTGTCCTTTTCGTGATAGATTTATTTTCTAATATATGCTTTAGGCGTTACGCCTACTTTTTTCTTAAAAACTTTAAAGAAGTAGGCATAGTCTTGAAAACCGCAGGCCAGTGCTAATTTATGAAAATCTTCTTCCCCGTTATCTAAGAGTTGTTTTGCTGTACGGATTCTGACACAAGTTAAATAATCGGAAAAACCCTGTCCTGTCTCAGCCTTGAAAATAGTGCTTAGGTAACTTGCGCTGATACAAATCTCATCGGCAACGCTTTGCTGGGAGATCGGCTTGGAAAAGTCCCGGTTAATGCATGCAATTGCTGAACGAACATATTTGGATTCACCAGGGAGAAGCAGACGGATTTGTTCACAAATATTTGTAAAGCACTCGGTAAACCATGAATGGAGCTCTGTCAGGTTTAGCTGCTCAAAAATCTGGTTTGGCGGCAACTGATTTGTAAAAATGCGATCTAAAGGAATATTGTTTTTCTTTGATATCCTCATAAGTATACTAATCATATCTGTGCAAATAATCTGTATATTTGAAATACTCTCTTTCCGTTCGGCCAGTTTTAGAAAAATTCCATCAGTAAGTGCAATGACTTCTGTAAGATTGCCGTTATCGGTCAGTGAAAGTAAGCGTTTTTCCAAAGTATAATCAAGACCTGATAAAACATTATTAGAAGCCTCAATATCTTCTGAATGTAAAATAGACTGATTACCTGAATAAAATTTGTACTGTAAAGCAGATAATGCTTTTTGAAAAGGTTCTCCAATATTAGTAATTTTGTTGCTTATGTTTCCAATGCTAAAACTGCAGGATATATTTAAATAATTTTTAAAATTTACTGATAATTGACGCAGCATGGATTGAACATGTTCGTCAATTTGTGGCTGGCTGTGAAATTGTGGATAAGATGTGAGAATACAATAGTCCCCCCTCTCCAAATGTGTCATAATACCATTTTTTCGCTGTTCCAAGATTTCATTTCCAATATTCAGGATAGAAAAGTTCAGTGTATTGAGATACTTATTTGAATTATCTCTTGTAATCTGAGCATAATTATCAACAGAAAAAACGACGGGCAAAACCTGTGAAGTATCTAGTGGGATATTAAGTACCTGTAAGTTGGCAGAAATATCCTGCTCAGAATTAAACACATGTGCCAGAAGGTTACTTATAAACTTTTCACGGAGTGCGTTCAAATTATTATCTGACATATTGGCAGAACCAGATAAAAGAGGGAACGATTTACGGATTTCATTAAGCAGGGCCGTTAGCGTTGCCTCTTTTAGCTCATGCTTTAAGATATAGTCCGCAGCACCGTTTTTGAGTGCACCACGGACATAACTGTAGTCGTCATAATTACTTAGTGCAATAATGATGATATCAGGAAAAGCTAAATGCATTTTTCGACAAAACTCTACGCCATCCATGATAGGCATGCGCATATCCGTAAACACCAAATTTGGATGGAGTTTGGAAACAAGTTTTAGGCCCATTTTACCATTATCTGCTTCCCCACATACTGAAAAGTCCGGAGAAAATTTCTGGAGAAGTAATTTTATATTGGTACGGACAAGCAGTTCATCATCTACGATCAGTATTTTGTACATTATGTATACCTCTTTTCGTCATATGTTTTTATTAACGGAAGGGTCAGTTCAAAACGTGTAAATAAATGAGATTGGCTGATGATTTCAACCCCATATTTATCTCCAAAATATAAATGAATTCGTTCCTGAATGTTGCGAAGACCTATATGTCCGGCGTTCGTACTTTGGTTTATGGTTAAAATTTCGTTAATTCGGTCATCAGTCATTCCGCATCCATTGTCTTCAACTATTATTTTCAGGATATTATCATCCTTCACATATTGGATTCGTAATACCCCGTCAGAATTCTTATTTTTCAGCCCATGCTTCAAAGCATTTTCCACGAGAGGCTGCACCACTAATTTGGGGACAAGATATTCCCCGCAATCGGGAGATGTTTTAATATCATACTGAAAACTTCCTGTATAGCGGTAATTTTGGATATTTAAGTATGATCTGATGAACTCGATATCTTCATGAACAGAAAGGAAAGCTCTTCCGTCCATATTTGTATGCATCAGGGAAGAAAGTGAATCTGCAACCTCTCTAATATTATCTAGTCCCTGAATATTTGAGAGAAATTTTATTGTGTTCAATGTATTATAAAGAAAATGAGGATTCATTTGGAACTGCAGTGCAGACATTTCTGCTTTATGCCTTGCAGATTCTTTGTCCAGTATCTCTATAAGTAGATGCTGGATTCGGTTCATCATGGCTTGAAATTGCATTGCCAGAACACCCACTTCATCATTGGACTGGATGACAGGATATATTTCTAGATTGCTTCCGTCTATGGATCTTACTGCTTCAGTTAAAATACGGATATTTTTAGTTAATAGTGAAGTAGCGAGAAATACACTTATCATCAAAAGAAAGGCTAGAAGTGCTGTGATAACCAGTATTTCATGGGCAGTATTTGCGAACGCCGCGATAATGTCGGTTTCTGGAACGATGCTTAATGTAGTCCATCCGGTAAGCTCAGAGGTATGATAAACAGCTAAAAGCTTTTCTGCGGTATCATTCGTGATAAAAAAATGTCCAGAGTCGGAAGTGAAATTTTTGAGAAGTTTAGTTTCTGCCCAGGATTGTGTCTCTAAATGCAGTAAATCAAGGGTGGGACTGAAAAATACTTCCCCGTCTGTTGTATTCAATACATAGAGGGATGAAGAGGTGCCTACATCATAACAGTCCTGAAATAACTGGCAGCTTAAATCCGTAATTGCAAAGCCAATCTTTTCCCCATATAATCCATAGACAGGTTTTAGAACGGAAAAAACAAGGTCCTTTTTTGTTCGGTACCATTGATTTGGATAATGAGGAGCCAGAAAAATAATTTTTTCATCCATTTCCTGAATGAATGAGACCGTTCCATTTTCTTCAAGCATATTAAAAGGTGTGGGAACACCATAGCATATATTATTCCCGTTAAAATCACAGAGCATCATCCCATTTAAATTTTTCTTAAAGCTGCAAAGACTGATTAAGTAATCCGTTGCAGCTTTTCGATAGGCGACGATTTCTGCCCCTGTTAGATCATCTCGTGACATAATGTTAATGATATTGGTAGAAAGATAGTTTGAGGAACGCACAGTGGTCAGTGAAGTTACATTAATAATGTCTTTTAATTGATTTTCAAAGGTGGTATTTGATACATGGAGCATGCGTTCCATATTTTTAATAGCACTGTTTTCAGCTTCCAGTTTCAATTCATAGTGCCAGATTTTAAGAACAATTACAACGAATAGTAAAAAGATAGAAATCATAACAGCAATAAATTTATACCGGATACTTCTAAAGCGTTTCGTCATATAGCAAGCCCCCATCCATTTGGTGAAAGAATATAAATTATTATAAAAAATAGAATAAAAATTGTCAATAATAATCTTGAGAGTTAAAAGTTCTATCTCTAAATTTTGGATATTTCAACGAGCCTAAAGGATCGTTTTTTTGCTTGCTTTTTTTGCAAAATCACTTGACAGCATGCCAAAAATGTGCGGCCGCTCTAGCTACTGTAATTTCAACCCAATCAAGGAGGTACACATCATGCTATCATTTATCGAACAGAAATTTTCTGAATTCCGTTCTTGTTTTTCAAGAATCGCAGCTTACAACTGGTTTTTCATCATGATCACCGGACTTATGGTCAGATTTGATTCGCTGGGAGTCACTTCGTTTATCCGTGCATTGTCACTGGATCATCGTTTCTATGAATCACTGCTTCATTTCTTCCGTTCAAATGCATTTTCTACGGAAAAATTGAAATTGCGCTGGCATAAGATCGTATTTCGCCATGCACCATTCATCCGTCTCAATGGCAGAATCTTAATTCTTGGTGACGGTACCAAAGTCAACAATCGATGCAATTGAGCGGTTTTTCAAAAAGCAAAAAAATTCCTCATAACTTAAAAAAATTCCAATACTTATTCTTATAATTGAATGGTATCATAAATGATAGAAATCCCGGGATGTAAAAAATAAGGTAGTGTCAAGTAACTCCTTTCAGGGATGTTTGTTTGGCGATTGACATTATACCACAAAAAGGGAGGTCAATGCTCTTTTTATTGCAGATTTCCCTAAAAATCAAGGTTTTTATACGATTTAAGAACAAAAAACAGGTAGTTTTTGACACTACCAAAAATAAGGCGGAGGTAATTACTATGAAAAAAAACAAATGTATTACAATAGGATTAGTGATAGCAATGACGGTTGGAATGATCGGGTGCAGCAACGGAGCATCCGGAAATGACGGAGAGGCAAGTTCCTCGGGGAAAGATAATAGAGACATCAAAACTTTAACAGTATTAATGTATACGGACTGGTATAAGGCAGGATGGGAAGCGCTGGAGAAGCATATTAATGATAATGCAGAAGAACTTGGATTTAAACTGGAGATTTCAAAGATCCAGGGAGGTGCACAAGGTGATCAGGTATTGCAGACTAAATTTGCTACGGATGACTTGCCGGATATTATTCAGGTCTATAAACCGCAGTGGGTTGAGTCATATGCGAACGGACTGGATAAGCTGGTAGATCTTACCGGCTTGGAAAGTGTATCAGAATACGATGAAAATACATTAGATGGGACGTTTGTTTATAAGGATAAATTGTATGCAATGCCTGTGGACTCCGTAGTATTATCGGGTGTCTTCTACAACAAGAAAGTATTTGAAGATGCAGAAGTAGAGATACCTCAGACATGGGAGGAGTTTCTTGAAGTATGTAAAAAGTTGAAAGATAAAGGTGTTACACCGGTTTATTATTCAGGAAAAGACGCATGGAGCGTTCAGCCGCCTACCATTGGAGGGATTGTATCCGATGCGGCTGAAAAAGGAATCACAACCTTTGAATTAATGGACCAAATAGGAGAAAATAAACTGAAATATGCGGAATGCGATAATTTTGTAGACACTATAGAGAGAACAAAGGATTTGATTGATTTGGGTTATGTAAATGAGACATATCTTTCTGATACAGTAGATAGTGCGCATCAGGCACTGGCAGATGGGATTTGCGGGATGTACATTAATGGAACATGGTGTGCAGACAATATAGCACAAAAATTTCCAGATAAAATTGATGATATTGGTGCGTTTGCAATGCCTACTCCGAGCGGAGATAATTATATCAATATGTTTACGCCTTATTCACTGGCATTGACTACGCAGTGTGAAGATGTGGAATTAGGGAAAAAAGCAATCGATTATATTGCATCGGCAGATGCACAGCAGATTTATGCAGATGCACAGCCAGGTGTATATTTGAATCAGAAAGTATCATCAAAAATTCCAAAAGCAACGGAAGAACTAAAAACAATCATGGATAGTGGAAAGTCAATGACGGACTGGGAAGAAATTAACAAATATGCATATGGGACATTAGCAGAACCTTTGTTAAATTATTACACAGGGACTTTGAAAGAAGCTGTAGATGTTGCAAAATATATGGATGATGAGACAGAGAGAAATGCAAAGGCACAGGGAGATTCTAACTGGTAATAGACAATCGAAGTAATGAAGATGGCATGTGGATATATACCATCTAGGGATAGAAAGGGGCTGTCATATTAAGGGAACTCAATATAGGATGTTACTTATACTACTATCATATCCTATATACATAGTTCTTAATATGAAGTCCCTTTTGCATAATATGAGGAGTTTATCTATGAATAAAAGTAAAATTAACCGGTATTCCTATTCATTGGCAATTCCGGGACTGGTGTTATATGCAGTGCTTTTTATTTTGCCCGCATTAGGAGGTCTGGGACTTTCCTTTGTGAAAATTCTAGGATTTAATATCGCTTCTGCCAGGTTTGGAGGAATTCAGAACTATATAGATGTCTTTACACAGCCAAATATGAGGGGGGCAATTTTAAATTCATTTATTTTTGCGTTGATTACAACTATATTTAAGATGGTGTTTGGATTGACATTGGCAGTAGCTCTTAATCAGAAGCTGGCATTAACAAATGCTCTTCGGACGATATTTTTTCTCCCTGCAGTTATTAATACTGTAGCAGTAGGACTTATTTTTTCATCTTTAATGCACCCGACTAACGGTTTAATTAACGGATTTCTTAATGCAGCTGGACTTGGCGGATTGGCACAGTCATGGCTGATCGATACAAATATTGCTATTTTTTCCATATGCGCGATTGAAATCTGGAAATGGTCTGGGTTTACAATGGTAATTCTTTTATCGGGAATGCAGACAATTGGAAAAGAATATTACGAAGCAGCAGAGATTGACGGAGCAGGCGGGTGGAAGAAATTCCGCTATGTAACATTCCCGTTACTCCTCCCGGCATTTAATAATGCATTGATCCTGAACATAATCGGCGGATTAAAAGTATTTGATTTGATACAGGCAACGACACAGGGTGGGCCGGGAACTGCGACAGAAGTCTTCGGAACTATTATTTTCAAATCATTTGGTTCTGGAAGATTAGGGGAAGGCTGTGCTGCCAGTATTCTGCTGGCGTTTGTGATTGCATTGATTGCAATGCCCACTTATAAGTATATTTCAAACCGGGAGGTAGAAATGTGAAACAGCGAAAAATTATTAGTATAATTGTAAGCATTATATTATGGATCTGCGCGTTGGTTATACTTATACCTATCTTCATGGTAATCCTTAACTCATTTAAGGATAGAACGGAAGCAGCGTTAATGAATATGAAGCTTCCATCTACATGGCGTATTCTGGATAATTATAGGCAGATGTTTGAAGAGGGCGGAATTTTCAGAGGATTTGTTAATAGTATGGTAATTACAGTAATCTGTGTGGCTCTTTTAATTATTTTATGCTCCTCTATGGCTTTTGTATTGGAAAGAAAAAAATCTAAATTTTCTAAAGTGATTAATATGATTGTTATTTTTGGGCTTGTACTTCCTGTTCAGATTATTCCTACATATTTTGTATGTAATTTCTTTCACTTAAGTCATGAAGTTGCTGCAGTATTAGTTTTGGTGGTAGCGAACATGTCTTTTACCGTATTTTTATATACGGGATTTATAAAAAGCATACCAATTGAGATTGATGAATCTGCCTGGCTGGACGGAGCAAGTCATACTCAATTGTTCTTTAAAATAATTTTTCCATTACTGCAGCCAGTGACAATCACTGCTATTATTGTCAATTTTATGGCAGTTTGGAATGATTTTGGGATTTCTATTTATTTTTTGAACAGCGCCCGCAATTATACATTGCCATTAACGGTGTATAACTTTTTTGGAAATCATAGTTCGGACTGGCAACTGGTATTTGCTAATGTTGTACTTTCTACGTTACCAGTAGCAGTAGTATATCTGATACTTCAAAAACACATTATTTCCGGTATGACCGCCGGGGCGGTAAAGGGGTAGCTATGAAAAAATATTATTTGTCTGAAATCAGAATACGTGACCCCTTTTTTGAAGCAGGGGGAATACTATTATTTATATGGAACGACAGACAAAAACAATTGGAACGGCTTAGGAATATGATTGCAAGTTTTAAAGCGGAAGGGAGGTGCAGAGGCGTTCAGATATTATGGAGCTATATCCCGGAGGGGCCATTTGAGCCTTTGATAAACCGACCCGTAACACCGGAAGAGTGGGAGTGCTTAGATGGAACTCTGGTGTTGGATGAAGAAGTTTATCTCGTATTTTGTCATGAATGGTTACAGACAGGGGATGGAGAAATCTGCGCATTGCAATTAAGCAGCGACTTAAAGTATCCAAAGGGGGCCCCCAAGGTGTTGTTTAAGGCTTCGGAAGCCGGATGGACCGTATTGCATGATGAGTTTGGACATAGCGGTTATGTAACAGATGGTCCCTTTGTGCTCAAAAGTGGGGATGAAAAATATCATATGCTATGGTCTAGTTATGGAAGAGGCGGATATGCAATAGGAATATCGCATACAAAGGATGGATTGACAGGAACATGGCGGCATGGCAATGTGCCCGTTATCGATCGGGATGGCGGACATGGAATGGTGTTCGAAGGACTTCATGGAGAACAGCTATTAGCAATTCACGCTCCAAATGAATTGATGAAAGAGCGAATACAACTTATAAATTTACCGAGTTACAAATGAATACATGTAGAACAAGGAGTGACAATATGAAAAAAATCACAGGATTATTGCTGGCAGTAATTGTTTGTATTTCTTTTGTAGGAAATCATGTATATGCAGAGACAGGTGAAGAAGCTACACAGATTGCTGAAAATACTATATATTATGTGGATAATATTAATGGTAATGATGCAAACGATGGAAATACGGAGGAGTCGGCATGGAAGACAATTGATAAAGTCAACAATACTATTTTTCAGCCAGGTGACAAAATTTGTTTTAAAGCGAATGGAACATGGGAAGGAATGTTACATCCTCAAGGTTCAGGAAACAGCGAAGCGCCGATAATATTAGACATGTATGGGGAAGGCAATAAACCTTTGATTCAAGGCAATGGTGCGGAAGCAGGAATTAAATTGGAGTCTCAGGAATTTTGGGTTATTAGAAATTTTGATGTGACAAATCATGCTGAAGAGAGGGCAATACGCCAAGGGATTTTTATAAATGGAAAGACCGATGGGATTACGCATGATATTATCATTGAAGATTGTGAAGTTCATGATGTGACAGGTGAAAACCGCAGAGCAATGCCTACATATGAAAGCATGTATTGGAATTCTGGTATTTATGTCAGTATGCCAGGCAGGTCAACAAATGATGTGCATTATGATAATGTTATTATTCGCAATAATTATGTGCACGATGTATTAACCAGTGGAATTAGAATTAATCAGAGAGAAGACTTCATAGTAGATCAGTATCATACAAATGTTTTGATCGAAGGAAATACAATTAGCAGAACTGGTTCGGATGGAATGATTGTGGCAAATTGTATTTCTCCGCTGATTCAATATAATTTGTGCTATGATGCGGGAGCATTGGGAAATAAGGAAGATACAAAAATCATTGCAGGCTTGTGGACATGTGGTACAGACGATGCATTATTTCAGTATAATGAAGTGGCAAGAACAGTTTTATTTGACAGCGATGGTACAGCTTTTGATACAGACTGGGGAACGGGAGGCATTACAACATTCCAATATAACTATACCCATGGTAATCAAGGTGGCTTTTGGTTAGATTGTGCGGGAATCAATAAAGATCCTGAACATGTTAAAACAGTCCTTAGATATAATGTGAGTGCAGATGATGAGAGATATATCGTGCGTGCTGGTGATATGCCTACGGAGCTTTATAACAATACATTTTATAAATCCGAAGGAAAATTAGATGCATGCTTTGGGAATGCCGGAACAAAACATAAATTCTGGAATAATATTTTCTGTTTTCAAGGATCTCCGGATTGGGCAGGTTCAAAATATGAAAATAATCTCTACTATCCTTGTGAGGCAAATCCAGCAGATGCTTATGCTATATCATCAGATCCACAGTTATTAAATCCTATGGCTGCAGGTGATGGCATGGGATTTGCGGACTGCTACAAGATAAGTAATACTTCACCTTGTATCGGAACAGGAATTTATCTTCCAGATAATGGGGGGCAGGATTTCTGGGGGACATCGCTTACGAAAGGGGCTATTGATATCGGTGCATGCCAGACAACAATAACAGAGCCTCAGGATGAAGACACATATGTCTTTACAAGGGATTTTAGTACACAACAAGGGAATCACAATTGGTTTTATATGGAAAAGAATTCTGAACAATACATAAATCTTATATGGGATGAAGATCAGCAAAAATGGTCAGGTACGGGAAAATATAATCTGATTTGGGCGCCAGGGAATATGCATCCTGATGAAAACGATACAGTGTTAGCATGGAAAGCACCGAAAAGTGGAAAAGTTCAAGTGAGTGGGAATCCGCGGAAAGAAAATAGTGGCAATGATGGCGTGAATGTTAAAATAATAAAAAATTCTACTCAAGTGTGGCCGGAATCTGGTTGGCAATATATCAGCGGTGACGATGTTACAGGTATAAATCATAATTTTATTATTGATGTTGTTGCTGATGATATGATTTATTTTGTGTTGAATAAGAACCAAAACAATTATAGTGATGGTACTTATTGGAATCCAATGATTACCTACCATATATCTGAAAAATATAATTTTACAGCTGATTTTTCCAGTGAACAGGGAATGAATGGATGGTATTATTTAGAATCTGATGGCTCAAATTATCAAGAAATGTCATGGGACAGCAGTATAAACCGATGGAAGGGCAGTGGAGAATATAGTTTGATTTGGGCACCGGCACAGCTTCATCCTGATGGAACGGATACAGTGATTGGTTGGAAAGCGCCTCATAACGGGGAAATAACAATCAAGGGAAATCCCAAAAAAGCCAATGTAGGATATGATGGTGTAAAAGTAAAGATTCTGAAAAATGATACTAATGTTTGGCCGGAATCTGGTTGGGAGGAAGTCGGAGGCTCTGATACAAATGGAATTGTACATGATATAAAAGTAACTGTTTCTCAAAATGATATGATTTATTTTGTGGTGAATCAGAATGGAAATAATTATTCTGATGAAACAAATTGGAGCCCAATTATAACCTATAATTAATAATATATTATAGAGGCATTATATGTAAAATAAAGAATATAGCCGGAATGTATAGAGCCGTTTCGGCTATATTTAGTTGAGGTAAGTGGTGTGAAAAAGAATATTATGCATTTAGGGATATTTATTTTTGTAATACTTGGGCTGACGATTGGATTTCAGGGTATAAAGAAAGAACCTGTTATTATTGTGAGTGGTAAAAAAATATATGAAGAGGAATATAATTTTCTAAAAAGAGTTTCTACAGGATACATGGAGGGAAAGAATGAAAAGGAACGAGTAACAATAGCCAAATGTGAGCAAATCCTGTTGAAAAAATATAAAATTATTGAAGATATTTCATATAAAGGATTCTTGGAGGAATTAGAACGAGTAAATCAAGAACGGAAAGCAACATTAAAACAAGGGGGAATATTGTACGGACCAGATACATTTTCGCCGGAAGTTTATTATGACTATAAGCTCAGTGAAGCCCGTGAAAAATTATACCATGAAATTTTGATGGATGAAGTTACGGATAAAGAAGTCAAAAGATATAATAGTGAAACGGTAGTGGAAGAAAAACAGATAAGATACCAAATTGCATTAAAAAAATATACAGATATACTAAATAGAATGGTTGATGATAATTAGGATTAAATTATATATGTCTTTTTGACTATCTTTTTATATCTTCTTAAATGTCCGCAAAGCCTTATTTTATAGGCTCTACGGGC
>PPYE01644748.1_pt1 | contig 11559 bp, 12 predicted proteins | sample 1559881 | NCBI WGS metagenome assembly PPYE01 (sample SAMN08240022, study PRJNA423297) | Human gut metagenome, whole genome shotgun sequencing project.
ACGGCGCGCAGACCGTCATCGACGAGTTCGTGTGCTCGGCCGAGCAGAAGTGGGGCCAGCGTTCCTCGCTCGTCATGCTGCTCCCCCACGGCTACGAGGGTCAGGGACCCGACCACTCGAGCGCACGCATCGAGCGCTACCTGCAGCTGGCCGCGCAGGACAACATGTGGATCGTCCAGCCCTCGACGCCGGCGAACTACTTCCACATGCTGCGCACGCAGGCCTACAAGCGCCCGCGCAAGCCGCTCATCGCATTCACGCCCAAGCAGCTGCTGCGCCTGTCGGCGGCGTCCTCGCACCTCGACGAGTTCACCTCGGGTGCCTTCCAGCCCGTCATCGGCGATGGCACCATCACCGATCCGGCGTCGGTGACGCGCGTCCTGCTGTGCTCTGGCCGCCTGTACTACGACCTCGTCAAGGAGCGCGAGCACCGCGGCGACACGTCGACGGCGATCATTCGCCTGGAGCAGCTCTACCCGCTGCCCGAGGCCGAGGTGGCCGAGGTCCTCGCGCAGTACCCGAATGCGTCGGTAACCTGGGTGCAGGACGAGCCTCGCAACCAGGGCGCGTGGCCGCACCTGGCGCTCAACCTCTTCCCGTCTCTGGGACGCCCGGTGCGCGTGGTGTCGCGCCCCGAGTCTGCGACGACCGCAGCGGGACGTGCCTCGCTTCACAAGGAGCAAGCAGCTACCCTTATTGCGCAGGCCTTCGAAGGCTAACGAGGGCCGCGTGCGCCGCGAGGGCGTGCGGCAGGCACCGGAAAGGAACACCATGCGGATCTGCTTCATCGGAGACGAGCTCGTCGCCGGCGTCGGCGACCCCCGAGGCCTGGGCTGGGTCGGTCGCGTCAACGCGCACTCCACCTTCGATCTGCCTGCCACGTTCCTGACCCTGGCCGTGCCCTCCGAGACGACCAAGCAGATGGCCGCGCGCTGGGAGGCCGAGGTCCTGCCGCGCCTGGCCGAGGGCGAGCCCCACGGCCTCGTCATCGGCGTGGGTCCGGGCGACGTCGCGGCGGGCATCTCAACGGCCCGCTCGCGCCTGAACCTGGCCAACATCACCGACCGAGCGACCGCGCTCGGCATCCCCAGCTTCGTGGTGGGTCCCCCACCGCTCGCGGGCGTGGACTCCGGGTCGCTGAAGGCCCTGTCCTCCTCGTGCTCCGAGGTGTGCGCGCGCCGAGGCATCCCCTTCGTCGACTGCTACACGCCTCTGGTCGCTCACGACCAGTGGTTCGAGGACATGGCCGCCTCCCTCGCGCGCGGCGAGGACGGGCAGACCCTGCCTGGCCAAGCCGGCTACGCACTCATGGCGTGGATCGTCCAGCATCAGGGCTGGTACGAGTGGACGGGAGCGACCCCGGCGGACGTGTAGTATCCCTGCATGAGCAGTAACAATCCGTACGCGCCGCCAACCGGGTCAGAACCAGCGCTGCCCGAGGAGAACGTGGAGGCTGCGCGCCGGGTGCCACGCAACGCGCCTGTGCCCGTTGAACCCCCCGTAGACGGATCGGATCCTGCGTTCCCATACGGAGTTCCCGCCCCTCGCATCCGGGCGGAAGAGCCGGACGCAGACCTGCCCACATACATCTCCGAGGCGCATACGGACAGCGAGCCAACGACTCCTGCACCCAGCGCCACTGCCTCGTCGTCCGCTGCCCAGCGAGATCGTTCAGCGTCGCCCACCACTGGACGGCCTCACGCGACGACGGCAGATACAGACCCGCAAGACAGTTCCACAGGCGAGGATAAGTCCGCGAAGGCCTTCACCCTCCCGATCCGCACCGACGTGTTCGCAGGTTTAGCGATCGTCATCGCGGCGCTGTTTTTCATGAGCCTCGGAATGACCCAAGCCACCGACTTCGGTACTGTCAAACTTCAATGGCAGTTCGCTACGTGCTTATTCGGGCTCGCAGCCGCAGGCTTATGCATTCCCTTCGTCCCTGCCGCGGTGCGCTACACGCGTATGTTGTTCAGGGAAGGCGAGAACGAGACGGCCGAAACTCGGGCGTCCGGGTATGCCCTCATCTGCCTCGTCGGACTTGCCGCCGCAGTCATCGCGATCAGCAACGCAGTGCCCGCAGCACGCGACCTCAACGAAGGCCCCGACACCGGGACAGTCACCTCGTGTTACTTCCACCAAAGTCCGGTGAAGAGCTCACCAACAAACACCATCCCGAGCAGCTATCAGAACAAATTCAACATGACACTCGACGGCAAGAGCAAGTTTGTCCTCGTCATCGAAACAGACAAGCAGGACGACTTACAGTCGGCCTCCGGCATCCGCGGCACCCTCTACAACGGATGCTTGTCGCACCACCCCTCATCGAAGAAACTGGTCCTCGACCTGTATCCGCGCACGCAGATCATCGCTGACGCGCGCATCGTCTAGCGAGTACCTGTCCATGAACGAATACCCCTGCATGAGGAAGCAACCCCACTGACCAGCGAGACACCATGAGCAACCAATACCCCTACAGTTATCCTCCGCAGCACCCCTTCCCGGGCCAAGCACCAAACCAGCCGCCACCCGGCCAATACCCGGGCGCCATGAACCCCCAGCACCCCTTCCCGGGCCAAGCACCAAACCAGCCGCCACCCGGCCAATATATCGGCCAAGCCCCGACGCAACCCGCACCCGGCCAATACATGGGCGGCATGTACCCCCAGCAGCCCTTCCCGGGTCAGGGGCCCGCTGCTCCGCATGGAGGTGCTAACATGGGCCGTCCGGTCACGGACACGACCTACACGACGGTGCTCCACGTTCTGAATTTCCTCACGTTCAGCGGTGTCGTTACCTATTTTGTGCTGGGCAGTTTCTACGACGTGGGCGACATCAAACTCACGTGGCAAAGCATCGCGAGCGCCGTGGGCACCATCAGTATGCTCATCTGTGCGGTCATCATTGTCGTGACGGCTCTCCGCATGAACCGAGCGAAGCGCGCTGGCGACAGGACGAACATGCGTAAGCCAATCGTCTGGCTCGCGGTTCTCTCCATCCCCGTCCTCGTCGTCGGAACCATGGCGGTTATTGGTTCCGTGCAGTCGGTTGCGGACACGATCGAAGGAACAAAGACCGTCACCGTCAAGTCATGCAGCTACAGTGAGCTCAGAATGCGCTCACGACGGGGAGGCACCTATACGTCCTACAGGTTCGATCTCACCCTCACCGACGGCTCGAAGCACACAACTCACTTGAGCAGCGCCTACGACACGACCGGCGTCTACAGCACCCTCTACACAGCATGTGCTGACAAGAAGGGGACCTCGTCTCTGACGCTCGAGGTCTATCGCCACAGCTGGATCATCGTCGACGCGCGGGTTGAGTAGGATGATATGCATTCTCACCGACGAGGTGGGGCACCCGCCCAGCCCGAGCCTCGTCAGCTGCCAAACGTGTCAGGAAGACCATGAGCAACCAGAATCCTCTCTCACCCTTCGACCCTTCCTCCGACCTGCCTGAGGCGGGCCAGTCGCCGTGGCCTCAGGGGCGATACGGCGACACCGGCTACGGCACGGCGCAGTACGGCATCCCCCAGGACGTGGTGGAAACACTCCCATCCGGCACGTGGCAGCAAGAGGCCTACCGGGACGGGCTTGGGACAGGCTTGTACGGACCTTCCACGTACGGAACGTACGGATTTGACGCCTCACAGTACGGTGCTGCATCCGCGACAACACAGTCGAATCTCCAGGCTGCTTCCGCAGTTACCGTCTCACCCCAAGTCGGCACGGGACGCAGGCGCCGCATTGTTGTGCGGGTTCTGTTCGCGTTCGCTGTTCTCCTCTTCGCCCTGGGATTTTCCTGGTTCGATGATGCCTTCCAGGCCGGTACTGAGCGCCTCGTCTGGACGCTCAGTACGTGCGGCGCTGCTCTTGTCGCAGCGTTCGCCTGCTTCAGTTTCGGGGCGGGTCGGCTGCGCGGGGAAGGCAGCCCTGGGAACAGGCGCAAGCGACAGGGCCCATCATTTTTGGCGGGACCGATTGGGCTGGCACTCGCCTTGTATGCGGTGTCCTACGGGGTACCCGCAATCCATGACCTTGTGAGCGGCCCTCAGCCCAAGACGGTCTTTTCCTGCTTGTTCTATAGCACGCAGACAACCAAGCACCTCACTCGCAGTGGCACAACGACCGTCTATGAGAACCACTTCACGATGACCTTCGAAGACGGCACCTCGCACACGACGACGTTTGAGACGCCCTACGAGCACGACATCCAGACCCAGGGTGGCCTCGGCGAAGCTCTCTACAACGCCTGCATGTTCCGCGATTCCGAACAGAAGATGATCCTGTACTACTATCCCCGTACGTGGATCCTCGCCGACGTGCGGATTGAATAGGATGACGTGTGTTCTCACCGACGAGGTTTGGGCACCCGCCCATCCCGAGCCTCGTCATCTGCCAAACGCGTCAGGAAGACCATGAACGACCAGTATCCCCTCCCACCCTCCAGCGACGGCACGACGCAGTACGGCGTTCCAGGCTACGGGACCTCACAGTACGGCGATCCCGGCTGACATCTAAGAGCAGGAGGAATTGAGCATGTATCCGCGTCGTTCGCGTTTCTCCCCTGAGATACGTCCGGGCAACGCTCGGCAACAGCTCGGCATGACCATATGGGGCTGCGCGTTCCTCGCGTCCCTGATCGTCATGTTCGCTGCGTTTATTCTGTCCGGCAATTTCGGTGTCCGTGAGTTGGTCTGTGCGATGATCGGCTCTGCGGCGGCGCTTGTCGTCGGCATCTGCTGCTTTGTCGCCCTCCCAACGCTCGTTCGCTCAATGCGCGATGCGCTGCAGGGACCGGGCGACAGCCGCCCAGCAATCGGCTCATTCATCATGATTGCTATCGCTGCACTCATCGGAACAACTACGGTCGTCACGGGAGGTGGGGCCTTCGCAGAAGTCTACGAAGACGCCCGCACCGGCCCCCAGACAAGGGCCGTCACAAGCTGCGAAAGATTCCGTACTGAGACCGAGCGAGGGCGTCGCGGCGCCATACTCTACTACAGCACTTTTACTCTCCATTTTGACGATGGAACGTCACGCCGCTTTGAGGTCACAACGGACACAGCAGACGAGTTTGCGCTGCCGACGAGCCCCTACTACGCCGTCTATCAGGCCTGTGTCATCCAGCCTTCCACAACCTCTATCGTCATTGAGGTCTACCCGCACAGCGGGATCATAAAGGCCATCCGCGAGGCGTGACGGCTCCACACTCCATTCGTAAAATTCACGACCAGACGAGTAACAGATGAGTACACGAAAGCCCTCAGATCCGGACGACTGCTCTTTCGACCAGCCCGAGCTGGACACGCTGCCCTCAGATCACTACGACGCGAGCGCCAGTGCATATGGCAGCTACGACTGCGACGCCCCGCAATACGGCGTCCCCCAGGACATTGAGGAGACGCTCTCAACCGGCACGTGGCAGCACGATTCTTTCCACGATGGGTTCGCTGCGGGTACATACGGCGCTTCCACGTACGGCACCTACGGCTTCGATGCCTCGCAGTACGGCACCACATCGACGACACCGCCGAATCTCCAGGCAGCGTCCGCGATAAGGGTCTCGTCCCAGGCCAGAACAGCACGCAGGCGACGCATGATGACGCGGCTTCTGTTCGCCTTGGCTGTTCTCCTCTTGGCGCTGAGTTTTTCCTGGTTCGATGATGTTTTCCAGGCCGGCACCGAGCGCCTCATGTGGACGCTCATCAGGTGCAGTGTTGTCTTCATCGTGGCGCTTGCCTGCTTCCCCTTGAGGGCAATCGGGATGCATGGGGAAGACAATCCCGGGCCCAGGCACCCCGTCCTACGGGGACTCATCGGGGCAGCCCTCGCCTTCTATGCTCTGAGCAACGGAGTGCCCGCGGCCCTCGACTTCGTGGAGGGCCCCCAGCCCAAGACTGTCTTTTCCTGCCTGTTCTACAACAGGCAGACAACCAAGCATCTCACTCGCAGCGGAACGGCGACCGTCTACACAAACTACTTCACGATGACCTTCGAGGACGGCACCTCGCACACAACGATGTTCGAAACGCCCTACGAGCATGACATTCAGACACAGGGCGGCCTCGGCGAAGCTCTCTACAACGCCTGCATGTACCGGGATTCCAGACAACAGGCGATGATCCTGGACTACTATCCCCGTACGTGGATCCTCGCCGACGTGCGACTGGTCGACTAGTCGCCGCACGCGCCCCGGCCTCGTCCAGGCCCGCCCTATCTGAAAAGGTCCCTATGAGCAACGAAGCACGCTTCTCCCCCTATCAGCCCCCCGACGCCCGGAGCATCGGCAGGCCCCAGCACAGCGGCGCAGGTTCCACCGACGAACGTGTTCGCGGCAGCCGTCGCATGGGTGAGATGCGCGCCCTCGTCGAGGCCGTGAGGGGTACTGTGAAGACTGACAAGCACGTCGGTGCCTGGTTGCAACCGCACAACGGGATTCTCCCGGAACTGCACCCGGCCTCGCGCAGACACCCCAGGCTCGTCGTCATGCACCCGTCCGACAGGTAGCAGCCATGAGCAATCAATACCCTTATCTCTCCCCCTACGATCCCTCCACTGACGGCAGTCAACCCGCCAACCCGCCGCAGGTGCCGCAGCCGCAAGCGGGCGACGCGCAGCCTTCCTTGCCGCCGCTCTCGTACCAGGGCTGGGAATACCAGGGGTCCCCATACGGGGAGGCGTATGCCGCGTCGTCCGACGCCGACGAGGCCTCTCAGAGTGTTCCTTCCCCCACCGATCCTTCCAGCGAGGACACAGCGCCGAAGAAGCATACGGGGTGGTGGCTTCTCCTGACGCTCGTGGGCCTCCTCGTCGGCATGGTCTTCTATTTCTTCGGCGAGATGTTCAATTTTGGTACGGAACGGATCGTCTGGACCCTCATCAAGTGCGCCGTCGCACTTGTCTTCGCCCTCGCCACGATCCCCCTCTATGCTGGTGCACGGCGCAATGCCCTCATAGCGAGCGCACAGGGCGACGAGAACCTGGCACAAACACGGCAGCTCGGCAAGCTCATGGCACCCCTCTTCGGCCTCGGGTTGTGCTTATACGCCCTGTCGAACGGCATTCCCGCCGCTCTCGACGTCGCCGACGGACCACACACTGTCACGGTCACGTCATGCAGCTTCGACCAGTACAAGACGAGTCGGTCGCGCTACCGCGGCGGCACCTCGACCGTGTATAAGAACCAGTTCATCATGACATTTGAGGATGGCTCGACCCACACGCAGACCGTCGAGACGGACAGCAAGGATGAGATTGCGAGGCAAGGGGACGTGACTGAACCCATGTCACGCACCCCCGCTTCCTCTCCTCGTCGGGCCTCCTCACCCGTGCAAGGCCCGACACGCACAGGTGTCCTCAAGAAGATCGCCACCGCCATCGGGGTCATTCTCATTGCTCTGGTCATTGCTGCCATTGCCATCTTCTGGTTCATCGGAGATCACACAGATTTCGGTCGCGATCGCGTCGTGTGGAAAGCACAGGCCTGCTGCGTTGGGCTCGTCATCGTCGCCGGGCTCCTCATCGCGTGCGCGTTCGCGTACCTCGGCGTTTGGCGGGCCAAGCGCGACGTCGATATTGAGAAGTACAACCAGCGGTCCTTCGCCATCGTCGTCCTGTGCGTGACCGCGTTGTTCGTGGGGTTCCAGTCGATCAGCCGCGGCCTCCCCGCCTTCCGCGACCTGAAGGAGGGCACCACCACAGTCACTGTCGCCTCGTGCAGCTTCGAACAGACGCCACGATCACGCAACTGGACGAGCGCTAATCACAGTCCCGATAACGGATGGGACAACGACTTCACGATGACCCTCGCTGATGGCACCAAGCGCCTCACGGTCATCGAAACAGATCATGCCGACGACATCGCCTCGCGCGGCGGTCTCACGGGCGTCCTCTACGAGGCCTGCGCTCGACGCTCCGGATCCGCCTCCATGACCGTGGAGGTCTACCCCCACACGTGGTCCATCGTCAAGGCTTCCATCGACTGAGGCTGCCCGCAACCGTGGTCCTCGATCGACGAGGCCGTGAAACAGCGCGTGAAACGGGCAGGACTACGCCTGGGTGAGGATCCCCGAGATGAAGCGCGCGCTGTGGTCGAGGGCGGCCTCGGCCTCGGGAATGGTGGGAACGCCCAGGACATACACGTGGAAGCCATCCGGCTCCACCCGCAAGCGCACGTCGACGCCAGCGCAAGCGGCCTTGCGCGCAAACTCGATCACGTCGGGGCCCACGATGTCCGCGTCTCCCTGGAAGATGCGCATCGGCGGCAGGCCCGACGGGTCACCATACAGGGGGCTGACACGCCAGTCGGCCGGATCCAGGTCGCCCGCCCACGCGCGGCCCGCCCACGCCAGGCCGGGGACACGCAGGATCTTGTCGCGGAGCTGCACCTTCTCGATCTCGGGGTTCGTCATGGTCACATCCACCCACGGCGCGTACAGGACGAGGCCGTCCACCTGACGTTTGTCCGCGTCGCGTCGCTGCATGGCGAGGGACAGCGCCAGTCCGCCTCCCGCCGAGTCGCCGAAGATGATGACGCGACCAAACTCGGCCTGGGCCTCGTCGACGATGGGCTGGACGAAGTCGAAAGCTTCGGTCGCGGTGTGCTCAGGGGCCAGCGGATAGTCGGGGATGATGACGGGCAGACCCGTGCGATCAATGAGCCCCTCGACGATACCCCACTGGCCAACGACCATCGGGTACACGTACGCTCCACCATGCAGATAGATAAGTGCACCGCCCGAGCGCAGGCCCCGCTTCGGGAACACGCGGGTGACGCCTTTTTCGCTCGTCGCGGTGAAACGCGCACGCATGCGTCGAGGCATCGGATGCGGCTTCGGGGCGTGGAGCGCCATCTGCTCAGTTGCCGTCTCGCTGTGGAGCAACGGAGGCACAAGACCCATACAGAAGTGAACAACGCGCATCTGGAGGGACATGGAGCCTCTTTCGTATCGACGAATCAGTCTGTGCACGCCGGGACGCACCCGCGCGCCAACATGTACCAGGATACGCTGCGAGGGAGGCTTCCTGCCTCTCGCACAGGCTCGTCGTTGCTCCACAGGGCACGAGTACAACGTCAGCCGCAGGGGCACTCACTATCATCCGCGCCGAAGCCGAGGCGTCTGTGTTTCCCGCAGGAGTACGAGGCACCCGGTTGCCGCAGGATCGCCACGAGTACATCGGCCGATATCTGGATCCTCGTACAGGTGTCTCGCGCGCGTATTCGGCTCACTGGAAATAGTTGCGTTGGCTTATGGATAGGAAACGTCGTTCTGGATAGGAACTACTCATCTGGATAGGAAAATAAGCTATCCAGAACGCAATAACCTATTCCGATTTCCGTTTCCTATCCAGATGGTGTGCGGGGCTTCTCCTCGTTGATCTCTATGGGGTGCTCCTCACCCCAACAGCGTGCAATCAGATGTCAGCCCCCTCATACACCCCATCGCTAACAGCTCTCCGCACTCGAGTCCAGCCACCCATCCTGACAGACGACTCCCAACACCTCACTCCTCACCGTTATGCACAGGGGTAAATCAAGAGAGCCGGTTATCCACAGGCCCTCCTTTTCGACTACGCCCAACTCGAGGCTCTTTTCGAAGCTGGATGCATGAACCAGGTACCTGTTGTCGTCACCGATGTCTTCCAGACGCCAAAGAGCCAAGCGTATTCGCCCGTCACCGTGCGCATCATGCGCGGCTTTGCAGCTGCTCTCCCACTCCATCCAGACAGGTCAACTCCATGGGAAATATGGAACGCAGTTGCCCTCGCCCGAATCCATGTAGTGAATGCATCCCTGCAGCACCAAGCACTGTACGTAGGACGTAGTTGCCTTCTACTCAACGGAATTCAGGGATGGTCCGCGAATCCACAGATAACCATCTACAGGCCGACAAGACGATCGACTTCCCGACTTCCAGCGTGTTCGATCGGCTCAACGACAGTACCCGAAACACGTGTCACCTGTTCTACCATCCCTCCGCTCTCCGAGGAACGCAGACGCACTAACGGATTGGAAACGGAACACCCGTACGATGCACTCATCCGTTGCGTTCAGCAAGAGGAGCCATTGGAGGCTTTCGTCCTCGGATGCATGGCACTGCATCAGTGGAGCAACTTTTCAATGTTTGAGCAGGTGGAATCACGTGAACGGGCAGAAGAAATCCGAGTAGCGCTCCTCAAGCGCCTCGAACGCTCCCCCACAAAACGAGGACTGCGCCGAGCACGCGCCATTCTTCACGCAATTGATCCTGGATGCGAAAATCCTGCTGAAGCAGCCTTGCTTTGGCTTGTGCGCTCGATCAGCCCATTCCCGTCACTGACTCAAGTGCATATCGAGGTCCGGGGTCGTCACTATTTCGCAGATATTGTCATCGCAGATCTTCGAATCATCATTGAATTTGACGGCATCGGAAAACTAGGCGACAACCAATCCGATCTTGCGCGTGCTAAACGGGATTGGATCCGCAGGGATGAGGATCTTCGCGATGCAGGATGGAACATTGTTCGTGTCAGCTGGCCGGACTACAACGACTGGGAAGGGCTACGGTTGAGGCTCATGAGAGCGCTAGGGCGTACGAGCTCATCACTCGATCATCGCCTTCTATGGAGCCCTCCCTCCGAGCGTTGTGATGGTCGAAATAGACGTTTCCGGATCGGACGCACCCCACAACGAGTTCATGTTCTGGATAGGAAACAGCGTACTGGATAGGTTATCGCGTTCTGGATAGCTTAATAACCTATCCAGAAGCGTGGTTCCTATCCGGATGCGTGGTTCCTATCCAGAAGGACGGGCGGTGGATTGACATCACCCATAGACAGGTTGCTCACGCCACCACGCGCGCTCTCGGCGTCAGCCCAGTACACGGACAACCTATCCGCATGCACGGGGCACGCTCACGATCGGCCGCGAAGTCGGCCCCGCACACCACTTTCTTGCGCCGCAGGACGCAAACCATGCGGCACACACCCCACCACACCTCGCACAACCGCACCCGGCTCCCGCCAGCGGCGCAAACAAAACGCATACACAACGCGCATACAAAACGCGCCCGGACCAACCGGTCCGGGCGCGCAACGTATTCGGCTCAGGCGTTAGGACGCTTGCCGTGGTTCGCGCCGTGCTTACGACGATCGCGACGCTTACGACCCCGCTTCGACATGTCATTCTCCTTGGGTTTGTTGTCTAGACTGAAGCATTTTTGCACACATTGACCCAAACCACCAAGGCACAGGCTCGGCGTCCAGGGCGTCGGAGCAGTGCTCGCAGGTGGCAACGTGCTTGATCATGAGGGCACGGGCACGCGCGTCGGGGCCGGGCACGGATCCGGCGTCGATGAGGCCGCTGCGGCGGTCGCACTCCTCGCAGTCGATCAGTTCGTACAGGGCGTCCAAGACGTCCTGGCATGTGATGTGCGTGGTCACTTGGTTCCTCCGATCCCGTATTCCGCGGCGACGTCGGCCAGTGCGGAGCGCAGATTCTTGCGCGCCCGGTTCAGTCGGCTCATGACGGTCCCCATGGGAACTCCTAGTTCTTCGGCGATTTCCTTGTAGCTCA
>PPYE01209180.1_pt1 | contig 11557 bp, 10 predicted proteins | sample 1559881 | NCBI WGS metagenome assembly PPYE01 (sample SAMN08240022, study PRJNA423297) | Human gut metagenome, whole genome shotgun sequencing project.
TATAGGAACAGGGCCTGCCGCTATGCGGCAGGCCCTGTTCCTTTGTGCCGCCCCGAAGGGCTTCCTGTTACAGACTATACCGCAGCGTGCGGTACAGTCGCTGGGTACACCGGGCCAGCGTCCGGGATACCGTGGACTTGCTGATCCCCAGCTCCTGTGCGATGTCCGTGACCCGTTTGCCCTGGGTGAAGTGCATCCGCAGCAGCTGCCGCTGCCGGGGCGTCAGCTCCTCCTCCACCGCCAAGGGCAGATTCACCAGCAGACGCCGGATCTGCTGGCGGTTGTCCTCCTGCTGTCCCTGCTGCCACAGCTGCAGGCTGGCGATATCCAGCGGGTCATAGCGGCCGGAGCCGTCAGATACGGTATGCCGCATAGCGGTGGCACCCCCTGTCATAGTAGTGGGCGGTGTGATACGCCAGCTCACGGGCCTGCCGCCGCAGGGGCATCAGCTCCCGGATGCGCCGCTGCAGACACAGCACCTCCTCCGGGTCCGGGGCCGTCAGCGCCCGCTGATGCAGCTGCCGGATGCGCTCGCTGATAGCGTCGGCGCTGGCGGCATAGTCGTGGGACATTTCCTGCAAGGTCATAGAACTTCCTCCTTCCGATCTCCCCATGTTCCTCCTATGTACGGCGAAAAAATTCGCCGGGAACGCAAAAATACTGTTGACAAACGGGCCTTCATCTGGTAGTATAGATTTGCTGGTCAAATGCTGGTGTAGCTCAGCTGGTAGAGCAGCTGATTTGTAATCAGCAGGTCGGGGGTTCGAATCCGTCCACCAGCTCCAATTTGATATGGGGGATTTCCCGAGTGGCCAAAGGGGACAGACTGTAAATCTGCTGGCAATGCCTTCGGTGGTTCGAATCCACCATCCCCCACCAAGCCGACGAGTCTTGCAAAAGACCCGTCGGCTTTCCTTTTGCCCGGAAGCTGATGCCGTCTTCCGACGGGGCGCAGGAACGATCCTCCGGCCCAGCGGTTCTAAATACCAGTAGCTTTGGATATGATACCCTTGTGATGCCAGTATTCTTGTGAGTAAACTAAGACTATCACAAGAATCTTGTTATGTCAAGAGGGAATTAACAAGTTTCTTGTTAAAATGCCTTGACAGAAAACAAGAAATATGGTAGCATCACAGTGAAACCGTCGAAGGAAGTCGAAGGAGGGCGTGACCATGAGCTTTGGCGATCAGCTGAAGAAGCGCCGGGAAGAGCTGGGCCTGTCCCGCTCGGAGCTGGCGGACCGGCTGGGGGTATCCCGGTCGGCGGTGGGCAATTATGAGACCGGCGTCAGCGCTCCCAAGGAGGAGGTGCTGCTGCGGCTGTTCGATGCCCTTCATGTGGAGCCCAACTATCTGTATCGGGATGCCTACCGGGGCGGGGGAGAGGGGGTCAGCGACGAGGAGCGGAGCCTGCTGGAGAAGTACCGACGGTTGGGCCTCTCCGGGCGCCAGACCCTCCACACCGTGGCGGATGCGCTGGGGACCATGCAGCAGGAGCTGCAGGCCGCCGCCCCAGAGCCTGCGCCCCGTGTCATCCCGCTGTATTGCTCCCCGGCGGCGGCGGGCTATGCCGCCCCGGTATTCGGGGAGGATTATGAGCCCTTGCCCGTCACCGGTGAGGTCCCCACAGGGGCGGAGTTGGCGGTGCGGATCCAGGGCGACTCCATGGAGCCCTATATCCACGACGGCTCGGTGGTGTACGTGAACCACGACCCCTTGCGGGCGGGAGACGTGGGCATCTTCTGCGTGGACGGCGATATGCTCTGCAAGCAGTACTACCGGGACCCGCTGGGGGTGGTGTATCTGTTCAGCCTCAACCGCCGCCGGGCGGATGCGGACGTGATCCTGCCCCCCAGCAGCGGCCGCAGCCTCACCTGCTTCGGCCGGGTGATGCTCCACGGTCTGCCCATACCGGAATAAAAAAGACCCGTCGGAAAACCAATGGCTTTCCGACGGGTACTTTTTTCCCGCTCTCACAAAATAAAGCCGCCGTCGCAGGTCAGCACCTGCCCGGTGATGAAGTCCGCCTTGTCCGAGGCCAGAAACGCCACGGCGTGGGCGATGTCCTCCGGCGTTCCCAAGCGGCCCATGGGAGTCTCCTGCGCCAGCTGGGGCAGTACCTCGGCGGGCAGGGCGTCCAGCATATCCGTGCGGATGACGCCCGGCGCCACGCAGTTCACCCGGATGTGGGTGGGGGCCAGCTCTGCCGCCAGAGACCGGGTCAGGCCGATGAGGGCCGCCTTGGTGCAGGAGTAGGTGACCTCGCAGCTGGCGCCCCGCAGTCCCCAGATGGAGGAGGTGTTGATGATGCACCCCTCGTGGTGGTGCAGCATGGCAGGCAGCACCGCCTGAATGGCGTGGTAGGCGCCGTCTACGTTGACGGAGAAGTAGCGGTGCCACAGCTCATCGGTGATGTCCTGAAATAGGGCCTGTCCCGCCACACCGGCGTTGTTCACCAGCAGCGCTACCGGGCCGAAGGCATCCTCCACCTGCCGGACCATGGCATTCACCTGTTCCCGGCAGGCCACATCCGCCTGCACCGCCATCACCCGGCAGCCCTCCCCGGTGAACTGTTCCACCAGTGACCGGGCGCAGTCCTCCCTCTCCCGATAGTTGATACATACGGCCCAGCCCTGCCGGGCCAGTTCCGTGGCCACGGCCCGGCCGATGCCACGGGAGGAGCCCGTGACCAGTGCGATTTTCTCCATGAAGTGTTCCTCCTTGTGCGCCTACGATGTTCTTTGACAGCAGTATAACAAAAACTTTTCAGATTGGCAAGAAAAGTGTTGACAAACGGGGGACTTTCCGGTAAAATACCTTTGTTCGCACGGTTAGCTCAGCTGGTAGAGCACATGCTTGACGTGCATGGGGTCACAGGTTCGAGTCCTGTACCGTGCACCACACGTCAAAGTCCCGGAATCACTACGGTTCCGGGACTTTTCTTTTTTTCTCATTTCTTATTTGTTAGTAACGTGTTAGTAACAGCGTCCACAAGTGTCTGTGCGTCTATATTTTGCCGAACCGTGGACTCGTTCTGGTCCGCAGACACACCCCGGTATCGGATGAAAAATACGATATAGCGCTCACCGCAAAAAACAGGCGGCCCCTTATGCTGATGGGGGCCGCCTGTTTTGCATATCCGGATGCTTAAGAATCCGTCCTGCACATGAGATAGTCCAGCGTCACACCGTATACATCGGCCAGAGACACAAGTGCTTCCATGTTCGGCTCATTCTTGCCGATCTCATAGCCGGACAGAGTAACGACATTGATTCCCGTTCGCTCTGCTACATCCTGCTGCTTCAATCCGCATTTTAGCCGTGTCTCCTGTAACCGCTTGGCTACGCTTGCCTTGCGCTGCTTGCGCCGCTGCGTGTATGCGCTGGCTGCGTTGAATTCGGCTCTGGCTGCGCCAGACTCCCGGTGTCCGCAATGGCTTGTCCTACTTGATGGATGGCGCCAGAAACCTCTTTGCTGTTGTCGGTGATTTCAACGTTCATCACAAAATCCCTCTTGACTATTTTACGGGAATTGCATATACTGACAGTGAGGAAACTCATGTTTCCGTTTTTCGAGCCGAACCTCTTCCCGTTACTGGAGGGGGGGCGGCTCATTTTTTATATCGCCGCACAAAGAGGACAGACCCGTTATGCAGCGCAATTATATCTGCATTAAACGATTTGCTTCTTGTTGCTCTCGCATCCAATACATCAATTAGTTTTTGCTTATCAATCCGATACTGTCCAACAAATGGGGTGCAGTTCAGATCACCCGGTGCCCTTTTTATCCCCGAAGGGCTGGAAAAAACCATCGTGAGAAAATTTTCGCACCCTGCCTGCCGAAGTACCTCCGCTCCGTAAGGATTTTGTATCACACCCGAAAAAACTGCCAAATTGTACCATTTGCCCACGTGACCTGACCGACACTCCGCTGCTCTGCGCAGTTTCCACGAAAAAGTCTGTAGAATCATTCTACAATACAGGACTACAAGCAGCATAAACGGACGAACTTTGTTAAATTATAGTTAATATATACGACGAGATAAGTTTTTTGATTGTTAAACTTTAGTCAACTTTACGGTTGCAATTTTTTTATTACAGAGATAGAATAATATCAACACCCGTTGTGTGTTGTTCCGCCACGGGCGGCATTCAAGATGTAAGGAGAAAAAGTATGTTCAAGAGATTCACCAACGCCTGCGTGCGTGTTGTGAACCGCTGGCTGCCGGATGCATTCCTGTTTGCCGTCATCCTGACCTTCGTGGTCTATGTGGCAGCCATGTTCGCCACCGGCATGGGTCCCATCAAGGTGCTGGCTGCATGGGGCAATTCCGACGGCTTCTGGGGTCTGCTGGCCTTTTCCATGCAGATGGCTCTGGTGCTGGTGCTGGGTTCCGCCATGGCTTCCGCCAAGCCCTGTAAGAAGGTGCTGCGGAAGGCCGCTGGTCTGTGCCACAATAATATGCAGGCCATCGTCATCACCACCATGGTCTCCACCGTGTGCTGCTGGCTCAACTGGGGCTTCGGCCTGGTGGCCGGTGCGCTGCTGGCCAAGGAGGTGGCCAAGCGGGTCCCCACCGTGGACTATCCCTTGCTGATCGCCTCTGCCTATTCCGGCTTCGTCATCTGGCACGCCGGTCTCTCCGGATCCATTCCCCTGACGCTGGTCACCGGCGCCAAGTTCGGTGAGGTCACCTATCAGGCCGCCATCACCGAGACCATCTTCCACCCCATGAACATCATCATGTGCGCCGTGGTGCTGCTGGCCATGCCCTTCATCAACTACGCCATGCACCCTGACCGGGAGCGTGCCGTCACCATCGATCCCACCCTGCTGGTGGAGGACGAGGATAAGACCTACGAGATCAACACCCCCGCTGAGAAGCTGGAGCATTCCAAAATCCTGTGGGGCATCCTGTGCCTGGCCTTTCTGGTGTATATCATCTACTACTTCATCACCAACGGCTTCACGCTGGGCCTGAACATCGTGAACATGATCTTCATGTTCCTCGGTATCCTGCTCCACGGCGACCTGCGCCGCTATGTGGACGCTGTGGCGGAAGCCGCCGGCAGCGCCTCCGGCGTGCTGCTGCAGTTCCCCTTCTATGCCGGTATCATGGGTATGATGGTGGTGCAGAATGAGGCCGGTGTGTCTCTGGCAGGCGTCATCTCCCAGTTCTTCGTGAACATCTCCAACAACGTCACCTTCCCCATGCTGTCCTTCCTGGCAGCCGGTATCGTGAACTTCTTCGTTCCCTCCGGCGGCGGCCAGTGGGCCGTGCAGGGCCCCATCATGATGCCCGCCGGTGCAGAGCTGGGCATCGGCGCCGGCCGTACCGCTATGGCCATCGCTTGGGGCGACCAGTGGACCAACATGATCCAGCCCTTCTGGGCGCTGCCCGCTCTGGGTATCGCCAAGCTGTCTGCCCGTGACATCATGGGCTATCTGGTGGTGGTCCTGCTGTTCGTGGGTCTGGTAGCCTGCCTGGGCTTCCTGGCCTGGGGCCTTCTGTTCTGATATCTTCCTATCTTTTCCATACTCCTCAAAGCAAAAGAGGCTGGGTGTTCACCCAGCCTCTTTTGCTGTTTCGATTTTACTTCACCCAGCCCATCAGCTGCACAAAGTTCCAGATGAGCTTGCAGCCATAGAAAATGATCACACCGCCGCACACCTTATTGATGATGTTCAGCACCTTCTCGTTGAATTTGCTGCCCAGCAGCGACACAATGGTGGAGAGCGTCAGAAACCAGATCACCGACGCACTGCCGAAGCCGCAGATAAAGGGCAGATCGCCTCCGGCGGGCAGGCTGGCCCGGAAGGCCCCCAGCATCATGGTGCCGTCGATGATGGCCTGCGGGTTGAACCACGTCACCACGAAGGCGGTGGTGAAGAGCTTCCACACCGGCACATTCACATCCTTGCCGCCCTCCAGCGATGCCCTGGACCGCAGCAGCCCGATACCGATCCAGATGACGATGAGACTGCCCAGCCCCAGAATGATCTTCTGCAGCCACGGCACAGCCTGCATTAAGGCGCCTGCCCCTAAAAAGCAGGAGACACCCAGCGAGACGTCCCACAGAATCACGATCAGCGCCGTCAGATAGACCCGGCTGCGCCTCTGGGTCAGGGCGCTGTTGATGACAAACAGATTCTGCAAGCCAATGGGGGCCACATACGCCAGTCCCATGGTCAGTCCCTGCAAATAAATGTTCATAGCGGTGATTTTCTCCTTTTTAGTTATTTACTCCGATTTTGCTACCTGCTATAATGATAACACATTCTCCCCGAAGCGCAAGAGCGCAGATAAAGCTGAGCAGGTAAGGAGGAACTGACCGTGTCCCATTATGACTGCCCCTGTATGGAGAAATGCCCCCTGCACTACGCCATGTCCCTCATCGGCGGCAAGTGGAAGGTGCAGATCCTGTGTTCCGTCACCAACGCCGGGACCATCCGGTACAATGCCCTGCGGGGCAAGCTGGTTGGTATCAGCAACACCGTGCTGGCCTCGTCCCTGCGGGAGCTGGAGCGGGACGGACTGATCCTGCGCCGGGAGTATCTGGAGGTGCCGGTGCGGGTGGAGTACGCCCCCACCGAGGACTGCCGCCGCCTGCTGCCCATTCTGGAGCAGCTGTCCGACTGGGCGGAGGCCCGTATGCCCGCCGATGAATCCACAACGAAAAAGGAGGAACCGCAATGACCATCCAAGAAGCACTGGAAAAGCTGCAAGGCTATGAGAAAGCTACCTTTGCCCTGAACCACGCAACGGGCCTTATGTACTACGACGGCGCCACCACCGCCCCCAAGGGGACGGCGGAGCTGCGGGGCAGCACTCTGGGTGAGCTCTCCCGCATGGGCTATGAGCTCACCACCGCCCCGGAGACGGTGGAGATGCTCCGCACCCTTATGGAAAACCGTGAGGAGCTGGACTCCGTCACCCGCCGGAAGGCGGAGGAGCTGTGGCGTGACTACGACCGCACCCACCGTGTCCCGGTGGCGGAATATGTGGCCTATCAGGAGCTGTCCGCCAAGTCCGACGCCGTATGGCACGAGGCCAAGGAGAAAAACGACTTTGCCCTCTTCGAGCCCTATCTCCAGCAGATGTTCGACGCCAGCCGCCGCATGGCCGGCTACTGGGAGCCGGAGAAGGACCCCTACGAGACCATGCTCTCCACCTTTGAGCGTGGCCTGACGGTGGCCCAGTGCGACGCCTTCTTCGCCTCCCTGCGGGAGAAGCTGGTGCCCCTGATCCAGAAGGTCACCGCCCACGCCGACTGGGTGGACGATGCCCCTTTGCACCGGGATTATCCCGTGGCCATCCAGCGCCAGTTCTCCGACTTCATCATGGATGTCATGGACATCGATCGGGACCACTGCATCATCGGCGAGACGGAGCATCCCTTCACCATCAACTTCTCCCGTGACGACGTCCGCATCACCACCCACTACTTCCCCGATCAGGTGGCCTCCTCCCTGTACTCCGTGGTCCATGAGGGCGGCCACGCCCTCTATGAGCTCCACACCGGCCGGGAGTTGGCCCGCACCTGCCTTGGAAACGGCGTCTCCATGGGCATCCATGAGAGCCAGTCCCGGTTCTACGAGAACATCATCGGCCGCAGCCGGGCCTTCTGCTCCGTCCTGCTGCCGTGGCTGAAGGAGCACTTCCCCACCCAGCTGGCGGACGTGACGGAGGAGCAGTTCTACCGTATGGTGAACCGCTCCCGGCCCTCTCTGATCCGCACCGAGGCCGACGAGCTCACCTATTGCCTGCACATCATGGTCCGCTATGAGTTGGAAAAGCAGATGTTCGCCGGCACCATCACCGCCCACGACCTGCCCGCCGCATGGAATCGCCTGTATAAGGAGTACTTGGGCGTGGATGTCCCCTCCGACCGGGAGGGCGTCCTGCAGGATTCCCACTGGGCCAACGGCAACATCGGCTATTTCCCCTCCTACGCCATCGGCTCCGCCTACGGCGCACAGTATCTGCTGGAGATGCAGAAGGATCTGGATGTGGAGGCCGCCGTCCGCTCCGGCAAGCTCACCGCCATCAACCGCTGGCTGGAGGAGAAGATCTGGAAGTACGGCTGCATGAAGGACCCCGTAGCCCTCTTCGAGTCCGTCTGCGGACCCTTCCGTCCGGAGGAGTACGTGGCTTATCTGGAAAAGAAGTTCACGGAGATATACGAATTGTAATTTCTCACAACGATAATACAAGATATTATCGCCCCGGAGCGCTCCACAAAGCCCTCCGGGGCGATTTCTCTCCGTCCCCCCTCCGAAAAATAGAAACTCTTTCCTGTCTATCCTCCGCAGACAACGGGCAAAAGACCTGTAAAAAATGACAAAATATGATGAATGCCCCTTGCACTTTTCGGAGAGCGGTGCTATGATACGGTTATCAAGTGTGCGGCCAAAAGCCCATGGGCTTTTTATCGTTTCTTAGAAACGATAAGGAGGGGTCAAAGGGCGTGGCATTCTGAGGAGGGGCGCAGCCCCGACGTGGCAATCCGTATTCCCCGCATCCCCTACAAAGCCCAACGGCCAAGACCCGCACACGCAAAAAATAGGAGGAAGATACTATGACAAATCGCAAGTCCACCAAACGGGCCTTGCTGGGCAGCGTCACGGCCATGGTTCTCTGCCTGGCCATGCTGGTAGGCGCTACCTTCGCATGGTTCACCGACACCGCATCCACCGGTGTCAACAAGATCCAGTCCGGCAAGCTGGATGTTGCTCTGGAAATGAAGGATGCCGCTGGCCAGTGGGTCTCCGCCGAGGGCAAGACGCTGGACTTCGTCAAGGCTGCTGATGCCAAGGGTGAAGCCATCCTGTGGGAGCCGGGCTGCACCTATACCCTGCCGGAGCTGCGTGTCGTCAACAACGGCAATCTGGCTCTGAAGTACATGATCAAGATCACCGGCATCAAGGGGGATGCCAAGCTGAACGAGGCCATCGAGTGGACCATCGGGGATGTGGCGATGGGCGCTGAGCAGCACCTGAAGGCTGGCGAGAGCAACGAGTTCACCATCAAGGGCCACATGAAGGAGTCTGCCGGCAACGATTACATGGACCTGACCATCAGCGGCATTTCCATCACTGTCTACGCCACGCAGGACACTGTGGAGAGCGACAGCTTCGACAACCAGTACGACAAGAACGCTGCCTATAAGGGTACGCAGGAATTCACCGAAGGTACCCACACCCTCAGCAACGGTGTCGTGGCTCTGAACCCCAATGACATCGCCGTAAAGGCCAGCGGAAGTGACACCAACGTCACCATCACCGGCGGCTATTATGACGGCGGCAACGGCGGCAATAACATCTGCGTCTATGCCATGGACGGTGCCACCGTGACCATTCAGGGCGGCACCTTCACCGTGGGCAGCGATGCCAGCGGCGAGGGCAACTCCGTCGTGGAGAGCAACGGCGGCAACATCGTCATTGAGGGCGGCTTCTTCTATACCAACTACAACTGGCGTGGCTTCTACTATGTGCTGAACCAGAAGAACGACAACCCCGGCACCATCACCGTCAAGGGCGGCACCTTTGTGAACTACGATCCCTCCAAGGGCGACGACAATCTGGGCGGCAGCTTCGTAGCTGACGGCTATTCCGTGGTCTCCGAGAAGCACGGCGACGACACCTGGTACACCGTGGTCAAGGGGACCGGCGTGATCCCCGGCACGCAGGAAGACCTGAACAGCGCCATCACCGATTCTACAAACAAGGACATCACGGTCGTCATGCCCGCCGACCAGACCCTGACGCTGGACAACGGCATCGCCAACGAGGGCGCCAAGGCCCGCAACATCACCTTCGTGGGTGACGGCACTCAGACCGTGGACGTCATCACGGAGGCCATCAGCGCCGAGGGCGGCCAGCTGAACTATCAGCGCGGCTCCACCTTCACCTTCGAGAATGTGACCGTTCAGGCTGGCGAGGGCAGCTTCGACGGCATCGTCTGCGACGAGCTGGTCTATCGCAACTGCACCATCAAGGGCAAGCTGACTCTGTACGGCAAGGCCACCTTCATCAACTGCACCTTCGATAACACGATGGCCAACCAGTACTCCATCTGGACCTGGGGCGGCACGGACGTGACCTTCGAGGGCTGCACCTTCAACACCAACGGCAAGGCCATCCTCCTCTACGGTCAGGCCACCGCCGAGAAGCCCACCGATCTGGTGGTGAACAACTGCACCTTCAACGACCGCAAGAGCGGCGCTGCCGGTAAGGCTGCCATTGAGGTGGGCAACGACTACAATGCCACCTACACCCTGACCGTCAACCACGCCACGGTCAACGGCTTCGCAGCCGGCACGAATACGGGCTCCCACCTGTGGGCCAACAAGAACAGCATGGACGCCGCTCACCTCACCGTCACCATCGACGGCACCAAGGTGCAGTAAGCGCAGAGAGCTGTATCATCCCAGCAAAACAACAAGGAGGGCCTCCGGCAATGCCGGAGGCCCTCCTTGTTATAATTCTATATCCCTCTTACAGCTTTGTGACCATGGGAATGATCATGGGGCTGCGCTTGGTGTGCTTATAGAGGTAGCTGCTCACCGCCGAGCGCACGGCACGGCACACCTCGTTGTCGTCCTTGCGCCGCCGGGCAGCCATTCCGTCCACCGTGGACATGGCCAGCGCCCGCAGCTCCTGCAAAAGCTCCTCGGATTCCTTCACATACACGAAACCGCGGGTGACGATCTCCGGCTCACACAGCAGCCGGTGGTCGTGGGAGGACATACTCAGTACCACCACCACCATGCCGTCCTCGGCCAGCAGCTTCCGGTCATTGAGCACCACAGCGCCCACCTCGCCCACGCCGGAGCCGTCCACAAAGACCTCTCCGGCGGGTACGGAGGCCTCGCACTTGATGTGCTTGGTGGTCAGCTCGATGACGGAGCCGTTTTCGGCCACGCAGATGTTCCGGGGGTCCATGCCCATGGCCTCCGCCACCCGCTTGTGGATCTGCAGCATCCGCTGCTCACCGTGCAGGGGAATGAAGAACTTGGGCTTGGTCAGGGCGTGGATGATCTTCAGCTCCTCCTGACAGGCGTGGCCCGACACGTGCAGCATATCCGCCTTGTCGTACACCACGTCGGCGCCTTTGCGGAACAGCTCGTTGATGACCCGGCCCACCGTTACCTCGTTGCCGGGGATGGCGGAGGCGGAGATAATGACCTTGTCCTGCGGCCCGATATCGATCTGCTTGTGGGTGGAAAACGCCATCCGGTACAGAGCGCTCATCTCCTCGCCCTGAGAGCCGGTGGTGATGATGACCTGCTGCTGGGGCGGCAGGCCCTTGATGCGGTTGATGTCCATCAGCACCCCCTTGGGGATCTTCATATACCCCAGCTCCGTGGAGACCTTCATGATGTTCTCCATGCTGCGGCCGGTAACGGCCACCTTCCGCCCGCAGGCGGCGGCAGCGTCAATGATCTGCTGGATGCGGTGGACGTTGCTGGCGAAGGTGGTGACGATGATGCGCTGCTTGCAGCCGGTGAACTGCCGCTGGAAGGTCTTGCCCACCATCCGTTCGCTCATGGTGTAGC
>PPYE01385655.1_pt1 | contig 11556 bp, 10 predicted proteins | sample 1559881 | NCBI WGS metagenome assembly PPYE01 (sample SAMN08240022, study PRJNA423297) | Human gut metagenome, whole genome shotgun sequencing project.
CCCCCTCCTGCTCCACCACAAACACATCCGGGTACACCATGGGGGCCGGCTCCGGCGGGCTGAACTGTCGCCCCGGCCGGGGATCCAGCTGCCGGATGCGCTGCTGGGCCCGGCGCACCTCCTCCTGCGAGATGTGCAGGGTCTGTGCGATCTGGTGATAGCGGTTCTTGGCCAGCGCCTCCAGATGATGCAGCACGATCTGGGTGGCGGGGCCGTCATCTCCGATGCGCTGCAGCTGTAGGTACAGGCACTGGCTCAGGTCCGCAGCCCCCACTCCCGCCGGCTCCAGCGTCTGCAGCCGTGCGATGCTGCGGTGCAGCTCCTCCTCCGGCACACCAGCCCCGGCGGCCAGCTCCTCCGTCGGCACGGTGAGGTACCCGCTGTCCTCCAGACAGCCCACCAGATAGTAAAGCAGCTGCCGCTGCCTCTCCGGCACCTCCAGTCCGGCGATCTGGCGGCACAGAAAACTCTCCAACGTCTCCGCCAGACCTCCGTCGGTGCCGATGCGGTTCATGGGGGAATCCTCTTCCTCCTGATTGGGCCGCTCATAGTAGCTGTTCTGGCGGTCGTTTTCCTCCAGCCAGCGCCAGCGGTCCAGCCAGCGCTCAGCCTGTCTGGTCAGGGGCTCCTCCTCGTGGGGCAGCTCCAGCTCCACCGTGGGGTTCTCCTGTGCCACGCTCTCCAGATACTCCCGCATCTCCAGCCGCCCCATTTGCAGCAGCCGCAGGCTGTGCAGCTGCCGCATGGACAGCTGTTGCTCCTGCCTCAGCTCCAGCTCCACTGTGCTTCCCTCCCCGATTTCCCTGCACGGGATTTTTTTATTATTATAGTGCATCCACCGCCCCGGCGCAAGCCGTTTTTTCGCAGGGAGACCGCAGCGCCGCCGTGTTCTGCGTCCGCTGCGGTCTCCTACTTGAGGGGGTGTAGAGAGCAAATTGTAAAAATATTTTTACTCCGTATCAGTTTTCACTGACTTTCCTGTAAAAAAACTTGCATTTTCCCTTGGTATCTCTTACAATAGGGGCAAGTACCTTAGAACTTCACGAAGGGCGAGAAGTCGAAGGGCTTGGCCTCCGGCAGCTCCGTCTCCGCCCGCAGCAGGGAGTTGACGATGTGAATGGCGTGGCCGAATTTGGGCGGGCCCAGCTTCACTGCCGCCGCTCCGCCGGCGATGCCCATGTCCGCAACAGGGTCGTCGCTGACGCCGCCCGCCCGGATGGAGGGGATGGAGAACATTCCGTGATCCACGGCATACCGCTGGGCCTCCATGGCCTCCGTAACGGTCCCCACCTGATTGGGCTTAAAGACGAAGGCCCCGCAGGCCCCCATGTCCAGCGCCTTGCGAAGATAGTCGATGTTGGTGACGGTGAGGTCATCGCCGCAGAGGGTGGTACGGTTCAGCGCCTTGGCGGCCTTCACCCAGCCCTCCCAGTCGTTCTCGTCCACCGGATCCTCGATGTAGAGGAAGTTATACTTCTCCGTGGCCTGCTTCAGGATGCCGATGATCTCGTCCAGATCCACCTCCCGGCCGCAGTAGTGATAGGTTCCCCGCTTGGCGTCGTAGATCTCGCTGAAAGCGCAGTCCATATGGAAGGCGATCTTCTCCTCGCAGTGGCAGCGCTTGGCCGTCTCATAGAGGATATCCAGGCAGTCCATGAAATCGGTGCTGGGGGCCATATACTCCGACATGGCGCCGATCTCCGGGCGGCGGCCCCCCTGAAACTCCCGGATGACCTCCGGCAGCTTCTTATAGACCTTGCAGAGGATCTCCGTGGCCTCAGCGATGGAGGATGCCTTATAGGGAACAATGGTGGTCTCCTGCACCGGCATGGTGTCATCCTCATAGCTGCCTCCGGCGAACATATCCGAGGTGGGCAGCGGGATGGTGCGGATGTCACCGGGGTTCAGATAGCGGTACTGGGACACATGGCGCAGCTGGCATCCGGCCCGCATGACCGCCAGCGACGTGCTGTACGTGACATTGCCCCCCAGACGGGACTTATTGGTGGTGCCGTCCAGCTCCATGAGACGGCGGTCCAGCGCCTGCTGGTCCAGCACGTCCATGCCCTGGATGGCAGGCAGGACCACCTTCTCCGCCATCTCCACGGCCTTGCGGACGCCGTTGCCGTCATAACGGCTCTGGTCACCGTCCCGCAGCACCATAGCCTCGTGTTCCCCGGCGGAGATGCCGGAGGGGGACGCTGCCCGGCCCATGGTGCCGTCCTCAGTGATGATATCCACCTCCAGCAGGGGCTTTCCCTTGCAGTCGATGATCTCTCTGGCCCGCAAATCCTGAATTTTCATAATAGTTCCTCCTTACTCCTGTGTACCGATATACAGCACATTAAAATCGCACAAATTGGTTCCCGTGTTCCCGGTGAGCACCGTATCCCCCAGCGGCTCCAGCGCCTCATAGGCGGCGTGCTCCCGCAGCGCCTTCCGCAGGTCGATGCCCCGCTCTGCGGCAGCAGTCCCGGTGGTGCCGTCGGTCAGGCCGCCTGCCACCGGGGTGGTGCCGTCGGTACCCTCGCTGTCTATGGACAGCAGGCACACATTCTTCAACCCCTCCGCTGCCACGGCAAAGGCCGCCGTCATTTCCTGTGACGGGCCGCCATGGCCCCGGATGAGGCTGCTGTCAGGAATGGCGGTGGTCGTCTCCCCGGCGGAGAACAGGAAGCAGGGCGCCCGGAAGGGCCGTTCGTTCTTCACCACCTCATGGGCCAGCGAGGCCATAAAGGTGCCGTAGTCCCGGCTCTCCCCCTCGGCGTAGGTGGTCAGCACATGGGCGGGTATTCCCATCTCCTCCGCCGCCTCCAGCGCCGCCTGGCAGGAGTCCGGCAGGGTATTGACGATATAGTAATCCACATCGTTGGTCATGGTCTGGGGCGTCTCCTGCGCCGGGTCATAGTCCAGCAGATACCGGGCCACATTGCGGGGCAGCTTGTCCTCGATGTGGTATTTGCGGAGGATAGCCCCGATGTCCTCGAAGGTCACGGTGTCGTAGCCCACAGGGGTTCCCATAATGGGTACCGGCTCCGTGTAATCGGTGATATCATCCAGCCCCACGGCGTCCCAGATCTCAAAGCAGAGGATCTTGGCCCCGTGGATGTGCTGCCCCAGCCTTCCCCGGCTCATGCGGGACAGATGCCCCCGGATGTCGTTGATGTCCATGACCCACATCCCGGCCTTCAGCATCACATCCGTGGCCTCCTGCAGATCCTCCAGTGTGGTTCCCTCCACCGGGTAGCCCATCAGCGCCGAGCACCCGCCGGTAAGGCCCAGCAGCAGCAGGTCGTCCGGCCCCATCTGCTCTGCGATGTCGATCATCCGCTGGCAGCCCCGGATGCCCTCCTCATTGGGCAGGGGATGCCCTCCTACATAGACCTCCGTCTTTCGATAGACGTCCTCCTCATCCCGGATCTTGATGATGGTGACGCCCAGCGTCAGATACTCCCCCAGCAGATCCTCGAAGGCTCGTGCCATGTGATTGCCCGCCTTGCCGGAGGAAAAAGCGTACACATGACGGTACTGGCTCAGATCGTGGCGGCGGCTGCCGATGACCAGCTCGCTGCCCTCCCGGTGCATCATCTCATGGAGCCGCTTCCGGGCATCCAGTCGGTGCAGCACCCGCTCCGTCAGCTCCAGCACCTGTGCCTTGGCCCCGGCGTCGCCGTGGGACAGCAGGGCCTCCCTATTCTTGATTTTTTGATCGCTCATGGTATCTCCTCACATATCAGGTTGATGCCAAACTAAATAGCAACTCCCGTGCCAGCATGACAGCTTCCACGGTTATTCCGCAAGTTTCGCTCCTCGTCCAGCGGTTTTCACAAGATTTTTCCGGAAAACTCGGCGTTTTCGCCAAATACTCACCCGATCCGGCAGTTCAGACACCTTTCACTTCTGTCCTCGCTCTGCGCCGTGTCAAGATTTTTTGTCTCGCCCCTTCCCCATTCTTTTTCTCAGGAGGTATGAACTATGAACAAGAACTTTGAACAAATGCTCCGTCTGGTGGACTATGTGGACGGCCTGATGGTGGTGGACAAAAACTGCATCATCCGCCACTACTACACCGCCTACCCCGAACTGGTGAATCTGCGGCAGGACGAGCCTCTGAACCGCAGCCTCTTTGAAATTTACCCCTCCCTGAAGCGGGAGGACAGCTACATCTGCCGGGCACTGGAGACAGGAGAGAGCTTCATCAACTACGAGCAGACCTATATCAACTACAAGGGGGACTCCATGGAGGCCAACTGCAGCGCCGTCCCCATTAAGGAGCACGGCGAAGTGGTGGGCGTCATCGACATGGTCATCTACAAGGACGCCCACGTCACCGAGCGGCGGCTAAGCTTCGACATCAGTCTCATCAGCGCCCTCACCAAGAGCTACAACACCTCCGACCAGTCGCTGGAGGACATCGTCACGCAGGATGGCGAGATGATCCGCATCAAGGAGAAGATCTTGCAGACCGCCGACAGCGATGCCCATGTGCTGGTCTACGGCAAGACCGGCACCGGCAAGGAGCTCATCGTCAACGCCATCCAGAAAACCAGCCGCCGCAAGGATGCCCCCTTCATCAAGCAGAACTGCGCCTCCATCCCCAGCACCCTGCTGGAGAGCATCCTCTTCGGCACCACCAAGGGCAGCTACACCGGGGCTAAGGATACGCCGGGTCTGTTCGAGCTGGCCGACGGCGGCACTCTGTTCCTCGACGAGATCAACTCCATGGAGCTGACGGCGCAGGCCAAGCTGCTGCGGGTGCTGGAGGACAACTGCATCCGCCGCATCGGCGCCAAGGAGGAAAAGCAGGTGAACGTGCGGATCATCGCCGCCGTCAACGAGGACCCGGAGGGCTGCGTAGAGCGGAATAAGATCCGGGAGGATATCTTCTACCGCCTGTGCGTGCTGCGGTACGATATCCCGGAGCTGTACCGGCGGAAGGGGGATATCCCCCTGCTGATGGAATATTTCCGCAAGCACTACAACAAGAAATTCCACAAGCAGATCATGGCATACAGCAGCGAGGTACAGGATATCTTTCTGGCCTATAACTGGCCCGGCAACGTCCGGGAGCTGAAAAACGTCATCGAATCCGCCTTCCACAACAATCACACCGCCATCCTCACCCGCAACGATATCCCCAACTACATCCTCTCCCGGCTGGCGGTGGACACCATGCACGCCGAGGACGTCCGAGGCCTGCCCCTCCATGAGATGCTGGCTCGGTACGAGGTCCTCCTCATCGAGGACGCCTACCGCCGCAACGGCGGCAGCCTCACCAAAACGGCGGCGGAGCTGCAGGTCAGCAAGCAGAACCTCGCCTATAAGATGAAAAAGTACAATATCCGGTGAAAAACGTGCGCTGTCGAAGGACGGCGCACGCTATCCGGGCATAGCAGCAGGAAGGACACCCTTGCGGGGTGTCCTTCCTCCCTCTGGCTGCCCACAGGCTTTGTTGTCCCTGCGATCAGCGGTATGTGACCGAGACCCAAGGATATTTCTCCTGAAGGTCGCTGAAAATCTCCTGCATCGGAGCGGCGTACGCCCGCAGCTCCTGCGGCATGGCGTCAAAGCCCTCCACCACAATGTGCCTTTGCACCGGCTGCAAAAACACATCCGTCAGGCAATCCCACATGGCATCCCAGTTTTCCCCGTAATAGTCGGGAAATCCAAATGCCTTGCGGATACGCTGATGTAATGTGCCCCAGTCCCTGCAGCTGTTCAGGCGCAGTAAAACGGGGTCGGCTGTAATGGGCGTATATGCGTTGCGATTCATAACAAAGCTCCTTTCTGTCAAACGATCTCGACAAATGTGGCGTAATGGTCGTAAGTAACAAAAATCAATCCATCGTTGGAGTAGAGAATTCGTTCACCGCCTCGGTAACCAAAAGAGTAATTGATGTCAGCCTCGTACCATATTCGTCCAAGTGCATCGGGGAGCCGCTTGTCTCTGTTTTTGTAAACGCCCTTTGTCAGCATCTTACCAGGTGCAACACTGGCAAGATTTGCTAAAATCGGAATCCATCCTAACTTGGTAGCTTCGTCCTCAGTTATATAGTATCCAGGTAGCTGACGAAAAGTTTTTAGCCACCAATCGGCCCCCCCGCAGGCCAATCTTTGTCGCTGTGCCAGCCGTTTTTGCCTCTAAGCGTTGAACAGAGCAGCGACAATTAGGATGGAGCGGTGGTTCTTCTGGAATAATATCATAGAGCAAGTAAATTTTCCCTTGATGCTTTTTGCATTCCATACATCTTCGGAGATCGATGACGGATTTCCAATATTTATACTTCAAGCTACGCACAAACTTCTTCCTTTCTACTATAACAGATTAGGCCATCCATGAAAAGCCTCTTATATTACTGTGTCAGGCAGTAGTTTGTTGCCCTTGTGTATGCAACCCTTATAAAATTTTTATGAAAACGTCGCAGCAATTCCCACATCGCAAATCCCGCAATGAATTGATTGTTCGTTTTACGACTGAACCCCCAAAGCGTCCATAAAAGAAAGAAGCGACTTGTTAGCCACTTCTTTCATAAATTCTTATGAAGTTTTAATAGAACTCTTTTCCCTCTTTCCATGCCTTACGGCACTCATTTAGGGACATAAAGTTTCCGCATCCTGCCCAATCTGGATAATCCGCCTGAACAATGTCATTTTGCCATCCACATACAGGACACTCTTCAAAAGGTTCTTTGAACATATACTTCCCGCAAACAGGACACATAATTTCATGTGGTTCCTTTACGCTCATACTTTTCCACCTGCTCCTTCCAATATTCTTCTGGCTCTTTCCCATGAGTCTTTTTGTTTGGTTTGAACAATGTTGAAATAGTTCCCTTATCACTCAATATTCCAAATAAGCCTGTAGAGTGTTGGAACTTGAATAACCAGCTGCCTTCACTCATAAAGCCTTCCATATCTTTACCATCAATTTCTTTCTTCAAAAATTCATCTGCCATTTCTTCATACTTCTCCCAAGCCTCATCACCAGTAAGGCCAGTAAGCTCTTCGGTGTGCCTCTGGTGGTTATTGCTTCTCTTGAAGTCCTTTTTTGTGATCGCCCACAGGTTTTGCTGCCCGTGCGCACTCCTGTATATCGCAAGGAAAGGAATGTATGCAAGGGAAACCTTCGTCGGGTTTCCCTTGCATGCTAAATCGCCCGCCCGCAGGCGACCACTTTTGCGGAGCAAAAGTGCTGCTCCAAAAAGAAAGACACCCCTACGGGTGTCTTTCTTTTTGGAGCAGGGTACGGGAATCGAACCCGCCTCCTCGGCTTGGGAAGCCGATGTACTACCGATGTACTAACCCTGCAGCTGGGATACCTGCTCATTATAGCAGATATCCCCCGGCTTTGCAACCGGAAATTTTGTCGACGGCGGCATGAAAATTTCACCGCCGCATATGCTGGAAACAAAACGGAACGGAGGGCTGCATATGAGGCGGATGGCGGGCTTATGGGCGGCGCTCCTGCTGGTGCTGGCGCTGACGCCGGTACAGGCCGGAGCGGTAGAGCTGCCGATACAGGCGGAGGCGGCGCTGCTGATGGAGAAAGAGACGGGACAGGTGCTGTACGCCCAAAATGAGCACGAGGCGCTGGAGCCGGCCAGCGTCACCAAGGTGATGACGCTGCTTTTGACCATGGAGGCCATCGAAAAGGGCAGCCTCCACTACGACGATGTGGTGACGGTCAGCGCCTACGCCGCCTCTATGGGCGGCAGTCATGTCTACCTGTCGGAGGGTGAGCAGATCACCGTAGACGATCTTTTGAAGGCGGTGTGCGTGGCCAGCGGCAACGACGCCGCCGTGGCGCTGGCGGAGTGCGTGGCCGGGGTGACGGAGCTGTTTGTGGAGCAGATGAACACACGGGCCAAGGAGCTGGGCATGACGGACACCCACTTCGTCAACTGCACCGGCCTTCCGGCGGAGGGACACGTCACCAGTGCATGGGACATCGCCCTCATGAGCCGGGAGCTCATAGAAAAGCACCCGGACATCCGCCGCTACACCACCATCTGGATGGATACCCTGCGGGACGGCACCTTCCAGCTGGCCAACACCAACAAGCTGATCCGGTTCTACGACGGGGCCACGGGTCTGAAAACCGGCTCCACCGACAGCGCCAAATACTGCCTGTCCGCCACGGCGGAGCGGGAGGGCATGGAGCTCATCGCCGTGGTGCTGAAGTCCCCCACCGGCCAGCAGCGGTTCGAGGATGCCAAGGCCCTGCTGAACTACGGCTTCTCCACCTATGCCCTGCTGCACACGGTGCCGGAGGAACCTTTCCCCGCCATCCCGGTGGTGCTGGGGGAGACGGAGACGGTGCAGCCCTGCATCGACCCGCAGGAAGCGGTGGCGCTGCTGCAGAAAAGTCAGGCCGGGGGTCTGTCCCAGTCCGTCACACTGGCGGAACAGGTGGAGGCCCCGGTGTCCGCCGGACAGGAACTGGGGACTCTGACGCTGACGGATGCCGCCGGCGAGACGGTGCAGTCCATCCCCATCCGGGCGGCGCAGAGCGTGGAGCGGCTTACCTTCGGTACCATGCTGCGCCGGATGCTGTCGGCGGCATTTTTTGCCGGCTGAAAGCCGCTTTTGGGTAGGTTTCCTCTTGTATTCCACGGGAAAACGTTGTATGATAAACCAAATTGCACAGAGGAGGCATCTGATATGATACAGATGGATCTGTCCCATATCCGGCAGTTTATCCCGCTGCCCTACGAGGAGGCCCGTGCCGCCCAGCTGCGGCTGGCCCACAGTCATTTGCAGCACGGTGACGGCGCAGGCGGCGAGTTCACCGGCTGGGTGCAGCTGCCCCGGCAGTATGACCGGGAGGAGTTCGCCCGCATTCAGGCGGCGGCCCGAAAAATTCAGCAGGACTCTCAGGCGCTGGTAGTCATCGGCATCGGCGGCTCCTATCTGGGCGCACGGGGCGTCATCGAGTGCCTGTGCTCCCCCAACTATAACCTGAAAAAGAAGGACACCCCCAACATCTACTTCACCGGCAACGGCCTGTCCTCCGACCAGATGGCGGAGCTTATGGACCTGCTGGAGGGGGTGGACTTCTCCGTCAACGTCATCTCCAAGTCCGGCACCACCACGGAGCCTGCGGTGGCCTTCCGTTTCTTCCGGAAGCTGCTGGAGGAGCGGTACGGCCCCGAGGAGGCGGCCCGGCGCATCTACGCCACCACCGACCGCCGCAAGGGAGCGCTGAAGGCTCTGGCGGATCAAGCGGGCTACGAGACCTTCGTGGTGCCTGACGACATCGGCGGCCGGTACAGTGTCCTCACCGCTGTGGGCCTGCTGCCCATCGCCGTGGCGGGGGTGGATATCTGCCAGCTGATGGAGGGTGCCGAGACTATGATGGAGGTCTGCGCCAAGACGGACATGGCGGAAAACCCCGCCTGGCAGTATGCCGCCGCCCGGTATGAGCTGTACCGCACCGGCAAGAAGATCGAGGTGCTGGCGGCCTACGAGCCCAGCTTCCGGTTCATGGCGGAGTGGTGGAAGCAGCTGTACGGCGAGTCCGAGGGCAAGGAGCACAAGGGTCTCTTCCCCGCCAGCGTGGAGTTCACGGCGGACCTGCACTCCATGGGTCAGTACATCCAGCAGGGGGAGCGTTCCCTGTTCGAGACGGTGGTGCGCTTCGGCGCTTCCCACCGGCCGCAGGTGGTGCCGCTGGATGAGACCGACGGCGACGGCCTGAACTTTCTGGCCGGGAAGGACGTGGATTTCATCCGCACGCAGGCCATGGACGGCACACTGCTGGCCCATGTGGAGGGCGGCGTCCCCAACATCATCCTCCGCACCGGCCAGATCAATGCTTTCACGCTGGGTGAGCTCATCTACTTCTTCGAGTACGCCTGCGGCCTGTCCGGCTACCTGCTGGACGTGAATCCCTTCGACCAGCCGGGGGTGGAGGCGTATAAGAAGAATATGTTCGCCCTGCTGGGAAAGCCCGGCTACGAGGCCCTGCGGCAGGAACTGGCGGAAAAACTGCACAGAGCTTGACCGCCTCTTTACACCATTTCTACAAATCTGTAAAATAGCGTTTTTTCCATTGCCATTTGGTCGGCAATATGGTATCTTAATGACAGGGAATAACCATCCCGATCTTATCAAGAGGAGTGATACTTATGGTTAGATTGATCATGGGCGCAAACGGGGCCGGTAAGACCAAGCAGCTCATCGACCTGATCCACAACGCCGTGGAGGCGGAGAACGGCAGCGTCGTCTGCATGGAACCCAGCGCCGACATGACCTATAACATCAGCTATAACGTTCGTTTGGTGAACGCCAGCGAATATTCCGTGGATTCTTTTGAGTGCCTGCGTGGCTTTATCAGCGGTCTGTATGCGGGCAATTACGATATTTCCCACGTTTTCGTGGACAACCTGTGCAAGATCGCCGGCACCAGCGACCTGATGGCGGTGGAGAAGTTCCTGAACTGGCTGGAGCGCTTCAGTGAGAAGAACAGCGTCAAGTTCACCGTGACCATCACGGCGGACGAATCTCTGGCCACCGAGGGTATGCGGAACTATCTGTAAGCATTTTCGTAAGAGCATCGGCTCCCTGCCTGTGGGCAGGGAGCCGGTTTCTTTCCCGGAAAAGGAGCATCATATGACACAACAGGAACAGATCTGGCAGGACGTCATGGAGCTTGCCAACCGCCCCGGCACCTTCACCCACGGGCTGGGGCTCCACGTCACCGGCATTGGTGACGGCTGGGCCGAGGGAGAGCTGACGGCAGGCGACGGGATGCTGAACCCGCTGGGCATCGTCCACGGCGGGGTCTACGCCGCCATGATGGATCATGTGGCGGGAACGGCGGCCTGCAGCCGTGGCAGCACCTGCCGGACGGTGAACTACGACCTGCATTATCTGGCCCCGGCCCAACCGGGACTGCTGCGCTGCCGGGCGGAGAGCGTCCGCATGGGGCAGCAGATCGTGGTGATGCAGGTCTGGGTGGAGGACGCCCAGGGCGTCCGCTGTGCCGAGGGCTGCTACACCTTCCGCTGCAAGCCCGCTGAACACAAGGACTGATCCCTCCCCGACAGATAAAGGCCACCCTGCGCCGATGGCGCAGGGTGGCCTTTGTGCTGAGACTTTCAGGTAAATCAGGGAAAGAAGAGGTCCCTCCGGCCATGTGACCGGAGGGACCTTTTCAACTATTAAGGCGTCTTGTCAGCGCTTAGCCGTTCTGCTTCTTGCTGCGCTTGGTGACAAGCAGCACCACCAGAGCGATGATGCCCAGACCAGCCACAGCCAGCACCACCCACAGGGCGGTCATGTTGCTGCTGTCGCCGGTGGCAGGGGTATCCGGCGTAGTGGGCTTCTCCGGCTGGGTGGGCTGGGAAGGCTCGCCCGGCTTGCCGGGCTCCACGGGAGTGGTAGGCTCATCAGCGCCGCAGCGGCTGCACTTGCCATCCTTGTAGTCGTGGCCCAAAGCAGGAATCACCTCGCCCTGCTTCACGACAGTCTGGCAGACCTTGCAGACCTCGTCGCCGGTGTAGCCGTCCTCGGTGCAGGTGGCATCCTTGGCACCCACCAGCTCCGTGTCGTGAC
>PPYE01321193.1_pt1 | contig 11554 bp, 9 predicted proteins | sample 1559881 | NCBI WGS metagenome assembly PPYE01 (sample SAMN08240022, study PRJNA423297) | Human gut metagenome, whole genome shotgun sequencing project.
ACGTAATTCAGCCCATGCCATGAATGGCGATAGAGTACGTATACAGATGTTGGCCAGAAGAAAAGGAAGAGGTTCGGAAGGCGAAATTGTAGAAATTCTGGAACGTAAACAAACCCGTTTCGTCGGGACATTGAATGTCCAGAAGTTTTTTGCTTTTCTCGAGATGGACAGTAAAATTCTGGCTAATGATATTTTTATTCCGAAAGAAAAACTTAAAAACGGAAAAACAGGAGATAAAGCTCTCGTTGAAATAACAGAGTGGCCTGATCGTGCAAAAAATCCGGTTGGAGAAGTTATTGACATTCTCGGAATAGCCGGAACAAACAATGCCGAAATGCACGCAATACTTGCCGAATTTGGGCTACCTTACAAATATCCTGAAGCTGTAGAAGCCGAAGCCGAAAAAATTCCAACGGAAATAACAGAAGAAGAAATAGCGAAACGTGAGGATTTCCGTAAAGTAACGACTTTTACTATCGACCCTCGTGATGCCAAAGACTTTGATGATGCCTTATCGATCCGCCAGTTGGATAACGGGAACTGGGAAGTAGGAGTACACATTGCCGATGTTACCCGAAAGATTGAGCAACGGACTTTGTTCTCTCCGTCCGAATGAAGAGAAATTATGTTACTCGGCTATATTTGAACTGAATGAAAACGCAGATATAAAGAACTACCGGATCGGACGAACCGTTATCGAATCAGATCGCCGTTTTACGTACGAAGAAGCACAATCTATAATCGAAACAGGCGAAGGAGACTTTAAAGAAGACGTCTTGAAACTGGATCAACTAGCAAAAAAGCTTCGGGAAAAGCGTTTTCAGAATGGATCTATTGCCTTTGAACGGGAAGAAGTACGCTTCGAAATCGATGAGAACGGAAAACCGCTAAGCGTATATTTCAAGGAACAAAAGGATTCAAATAAACTGATCGAAGAATTCATGTTGCTGGCAAATAAAACAGTAGCCGAATTTATAGGAAAGGTTCCTAAAAACAAGCAAGCCAAGACCTTTGTATATCGCATACACGATTTACCAAATCCCGAAAAACTGCAAAGCTTGTCGGAATTTATCCGCCGCTTCGGATACAAAGTCAAGACTGATGGAAGCAATACTGCTGTAGCTAAATCAATCAACCAACTATTGGATGATGTCCATGACAAACCCGAAGAGAATCTAATCTCTACCATAGCTGTACGCGCTATGGCAAAAGCAGTGTATTCAACCTCAAATATCGGACACTACGGTCTGGCTTTTGATTACTATACACACTTTACTTCTCCGATCAGACGTTACCCCGATATGATGGTACACCGCCTGCTCACCCTCTATATGGAAGGAGGACGAAGCGTAAGCAAACAACTGACCGAAGATGAGTGTAAACACTGCTCCGAAATGGAACAATTGGCAGCTAATGCCGAACGTGCATCTATCAAATACAAGCAGGTAGAATTTATGTCGGATAAAATCGGCAGGGTATTCAAAGCGCTTATATCCGGTGTAGCGGAATGGGGTATATATGCCGAAATCGAAGAAAATAAATGTGAAGGACTTATCCCCATGAGAGAACTCGATGATGACTTCTACGAATTCGACGAAAAGAACTACTGTATACGCGGACGACGCAGCAAACGCGAATATCGTCTGGGAGATGAGATTGAGGTAAAGGTCGTTAGAGCCAATCTCGAACGTAAACAATTAGATTTCTCTATTGTAGAATAAGATAGAAATTCGTACTTTTGCACGCTGTTCGGCGTGCAAAAGTGTCGCATTGAGACATTAGTATCATTAAATACACTTCAAAAAAAACACTCCGGCTCATTAGGGAATCAGGTTAATAACAGTCATCAAGCCTCAACATTTCCAAATGTTATTTAACTCAGGTATTTTTGCGATATTCTTTATTTGTGTATTTTTCCTCTATTGGTTTGTTTTTAACAAATCCCTGAAGTGGCAAAATATATTTTTGGCTGCATGCAGCTACTTTTTCTATGGATGCTGGGACTGGCGTTTCATGTTCCTTCTGGCATTCTCCACTTTCCTCGATTATTATTCAGGACTGAAAATCTCAAACAGCAAATCACACAATAAACGAAAATTCTGGCTGATCCTCAGTGTAGGGATCAATCTCGGATTTTTAGGAATTTTCAAATATTACGATTTTTTCGTCACCTCATTTGCCGAACTTTTAACATGGTTTGGTTTCACACCTCATTTTGCCACACTCAACCTGATTCTGCCGGTAGGCATTTCTTTCTATACATTTCATGGTTTATCATATGTTTTCGACATATACTATGGAAAGATCAAGCCTACACGAAATGCAATAGACTACTCTCTGTTTGTCAGTTTCTTTCCCTTATTGGTAGCAGGTCCTATCGAACGGGCGACACACCTCCTCCCTCAGGTCGAGCGTCCACGCACATTCAGTTATAGCAAGGCTGTAGACGGATTGAAACAAATACTGTGGGGATTGTTCAAAAAAGTTGTAATAGCGGATAACTGCGCAGAATTGGTAAATCAGATTTTTAATAATCACTGGTCATATTCGGGCAGTACGTTGGCTATTGGAGCAATGTTGTTTGCTATTCAAATATACGGAGACTTCTCCGGATACTCCGATATAGCTTTGGGTACAGCCCGGCTTTTAGGCTTTGAATTATTGCAGAATTTCCGCTTTCCCTACTTCTCTCGAGACATAGCTGAATTCTGGAGACGTTGGCATATCTCACTTTCTTCATGGTTCAAAGATTACCTTTATATTCCTTTAGGTGGCAGCCGTGGGGGAATGCTAAAAACTATACGCAATACATTTATTATATTCATTGTAAGCGGATTCTGGCATGGAGCGAACTGGACATTTATAGTATGGGGAAGCCTAAACGCCTTATTCATCACACCATCAATCATTTTCAAAAGAAACAGACGTAATCTGGACACGGTTGCTCAGGGAAGATTGGTTCCGTCGGTAAGAGAGATAGTGCAATTAGTTTCAACATTTATCCTTTCCAGTTTTGCATGGATCTTTTTCCGATCGGAAAACATGCAACAGGCAATTCTTTATATCAAAGAAATGTTTTCTGCTTCGCTTTTCAAAATACCCGAAGTCTACTCCGGTAAAATATTTATGGTGCTTATTCTGTTCTTTATAGTCGAATGGTGCGGGCGGGAAGGTAAATATGCTTTGGAACAATTTACCACTTCATGGAAACGTCCGTTACGGTGGGCTTTTTATTATATGATCATCGTTGTTATAATCTATATGACAGGCAATGAGCAACAGTTTATTTATTTTCAATTTTAGGGACTCTATTTACGGTCACAAACCTATTTAATGCTTTGATAAGTAGGACAGCCAAAGCCTGTTATAAACTAAAAACATATCATTAAATACTTTTATTTACTTAGTTGTTTAAAATGAAATTATTTTTACGAAAGGTTCTGCAATTTCTGATTTTACCTGTAATCATCTTTATTGGATTGTTGGCAGGATATATCATATACGACCCTTTCAAAGTAGTAAAATCATACGATGATTATTCACACTCTTTCAATATAAACAGAGGATACATATCCACTGAAGTTTTCTTACGTAATTACCGTAAACAACAGTACAATTCATTTATATTCGGCAGTTCACGCATCTTCGGGTTTCATGTCAGCTCATGGAAGAGCCATCTGAAAGCAGATGCCAATGTATACTCGTTTGACGCATACGGAGAAAAAATATCCGGTATGTATCATAAATTAAAGTTTCTGGATGAAAAGGGTATTGATATCAAAAATGCTCTTCTCTGTTTTGATACAGACTATACATTCCGAAAGCAAGAAAATCAACCGAAATATCTATACATCGAGCATCCAGCATTATCAGACATCAGTTGGATTGAATTTCATGAAGTTACCTTTGAGACATATTTGAATCCTTCTTTTCTTTACTCATTATACGCAAAAGAAGTATTCGGAATCAATAATGAGTATGTCAACCGCCACTATTCTAAAGACGGCGGAATTACTTACGATACGATAACTAACGAACCAAGACGAGAAGATCTGGATTCGAAAATAGAAAAAGACTTCTCCGGATATTATAGTCAGGTCTATTTTTATAGTGTAACCGAAACCGGAGAGCCTCCTTACCCTATCATAGATGATAAGGCGACTAAATATATGCGGCAAATTAAAGAAATCCTGGATAATCATCATACCGACTATCGGATTATTCTCAATCCGTTATATTCACAGGCTATATTCCATCGGATAGATATGGAAACTATAAAGAAAGTATTCGGATCCGATCGGATTTATAACTTTACGGGATCTAATAATATCACCAAAAACAAATATAACTACTACGAAGAATCTCATTTCCGTCCTTTTATAGGAGATAGTATAATGAATATAATTTATGGTGATAAGTGACTAATGCTCTTTAAAAAATGAATCCTATTTATTACCTTTGTAAAGGTTTGCCATGGGTAAACCTGCAATTCAGATTATCCAATTAAAATAAAACATATATGAAAAAAGTAGTTTTGATCCGTCACGGTGAAAGCCAATGGAATCTAGAAAACCGTTTCACAGGTTGGACAGATGTTGATTTGACAGAAAATGGTGTTAAAGAAGCGATTAAAGCCGGAAAATTATTGAAAGAAGAAGGTTTCAAATTCGAGAAAGCATATACTTCTTTCCTTAAAAGAGCTAACAAAACTCTGAATACTATTCTTGATCAAATGGATCTGGACTGGATCCCTGTTGAAAAATCATGGAGACTGAACGAAAAACATTACGGAATGCTTCAAGGTTTAAACAAGGCGGAAACTGCTGAAAAATATGGAGACGAACAAGTTCTGATTTGGAGACGCAGTTACGATGTACCTCCTACACCACTTGATCCAAGCGACCCTCGTTCGGCATCTCAAGATCCACGTTACGCAGGAGTACCTAAAGCATATATTCCCGAAACTGAAGCATTGAAAGATACTGTAGAACGCATTCTACCTTATTGGCAGGAAGTAATCTATCCTTCATTGGTAGATCATAACGAAATTATCGTTGCTGCTCACGGTAACAGCTTACGTGGTATCATCAAATACCTGAAAGGTATATCTGATGAGAACATTGTTAGCTTGAACTTACCAACCGCAGTTCCTTACGTATTCGAATTCGACGATAATTTGAATCTTGTAAAAGACTATTTCCTTGGAGATCCCGAAGAAATCAAAAAATTGATGGATGCGGTAGCTAATCAAGGTAAGAAAAAATAAGGTCAGTGACCTTTCATAAAAAAGTCCGGTTCTGAAGAATCGGACTTTTTTCTTAACCATGAACCTTATTTTACAAAAGCTTCATATAACAAGCATTCATTTTGTTTGTCAAACAATGTTTTCTTTCGATAAAGACGTTCATATTCATTCGAATATTGCGTAATCAATGGTTTATTCTGTTTCGGATCATCAGACAATGAATAACAGCTAACTAACATCAATGTCGCATACGCTTTCTGTTCTTTATCTTGTGCCATACTGTAAGCTTTTTGATAATATCCGGTAGCCAAGCTGGGTGTTCTATAATTTTTGATCCACATTGATGCACATGTTTCCTTCGGATTCGGAGTATAATAGCTATCTCCCGAACTCCATCCATAAGACATCATCATCCACGAGTTTCCGTAATAAGAGGTATTATAATAAGCATGCCCTAGCTTAAGATAAGTATCAGCAACTTTCTTCTTGTCTTTACCAGCGGCCAACACCTCCAGATCCAGCAAAGATTTTACAAATCTGGTTTTATTAAATTCATATCCGAAATCTCTCTTGGTCTTAAAGAATTTAGGCACAAAAGGATCTTCATTCAAGTACATCGCATACTCGTAATTATTTTTCCAGAACTGTTGATCCATACTTTTGAAAGTTTCAAAAGCCAGTTTGAGATCCCCATTGCGAAAGGCAATAGTTCCTTTCAGATCTTTATAAGCATCTATTTTATTAAAAGGCTGGTTACATAAGAACTTCTCAAAATCAGTTTTATTTTGCTTCTCAATAAGAATTATCAGTTTATCCATATCAGAAGTTGAAGCATACATATCAAATAGTCGAAGCCTTCCATAATATTCGGATGCAAAAGCCGGAACCTGATAATCTTTCGGATAACTCTGTTCGAAATCATAAGCTGTTTTCAACAGGCACATAGAGACAATATCACCCTTTTTGTAAAATTCATTAGCCAAAGCCAGATTCAAAGTAAAATACACACGGGAGTTTTCGTAACACGGATCCGAAAGGTTCTCCTTATTGTCTGCTTCGGGTAAATATTTTCTGATTGCTTTTAGTTTCGACAGATACCCTGTTTTAAAACGTTCTGTTGTTACATCTTCGGTTTTAACCCAAATCCAAGCATCTTCAATCACTTTTTGTATCTGAACCGACTCGTCAGCCTTAGATGATATCATAGCTAAATATTTTACCGCATCCTGTTTATTCTCTTCGAGTAAACTCAAGTGGGCTAGGGCTAGGGAGTAGTAATCTTTATAAGACTGCACTTTTGACTCGGCCTTCAATTTTAGTATAAAACTTTTCAACCTCGCCAGATATTTCAAATCGGTTTCCTGATTGTTCTTTGCAGAGTCTTCAAACCACCTCTGATAAGCGGGTTCTTTATCTTTACAGCCTAAAGTTCCCTCCTCCGATTTCCAATATACTGTAGACAAAAGCCAATCTTCCAATTTACAAACCTCTCTCATTACCAGAAACGGCATATAAGACGAATTTTTATCCCATGTTTCGATTTGCTGCATTCGGTCAAGCTCACGCCCCGGATATTGAATAGACCTTATTACGGCATCAATACTTTTCTCTTTTGCTGTAAACCATTTAGGAGTCTGAACAGTATCATTATACATTTGGGCACAACGCAGCTTTTTCTCATCGCAATTATCAAAACACTGAATATACAATTGATTGGCCTCAGCTTTACTATCCTGCCTGTCTAAAGACATAGCACAAAATAGAGCCGCCCAAGCACTCATAAGATTATCAGGCTTTACCGATCCGAAATGAGATTTAAAAATACGGGAAGATGTTTCAAAATTACCGGATTCCCAACCTAAACGCGCAACCTGAAACGCATAACGGTCTTTTAAGAAAGAAGACTTTACATTCTTATATTTATGTTCGGCTCTAAGAAATAACTGTGTCCTTTTCTCATCAGTCTTTGCATTTACCGTGCCCCATTCTTCAAATTGAAAATCAGGATCCTGTAAATCATTAACCGATACTTCGGCTTCTTTAGCAAACAACAGATATTCTAAAAGGTCTTTATGTTTCTTATCCCTTATCAAATAAGCGACTAATGTGTTTTTCTCCGCCCAAGCTTTAAGTCCATCGGTTTCGTATGCCATAATAAAATCCGTTGCCGAAGTTTCATACTGGATGACGTATATATCATCGAGTTTCACATCCGGTGAAGTCGCTTTTTGCCACTCCCCGATATTTCTTTTACGATCGTTCGACATAGGATCGGGATGCATAGAATGATAACGTACAGCCGTTGTATACCAAAAAGGCTGCATATTGTCCATGGATGGCAAAGCAGCTCTGAACGTCATGGGACGATTTTCCCAGTCATACTCGTAATATCCGCAAGCTGTTGTTTTTTTACAAAAGATCAGACTAACGGCCAGTCCGATCAAAAATACCTTTAATCTCATTTATCTGTTTTCTTTTTAGTATTTTAGAGCTAAAGTCCCACGAAAAGAAAGTGATACGTGAATACTTATCTATTTTTACATTCTTATACAGGTAGTCGGCCAGTTCTTCCAACTCCATCTGGTTCAACCCTTCTATCCTTATTTCATCTCCGGGACGCGCAAAAAAATCGCCTATTACCATTTCGGTGTTTAACATAAACCGATTTTCTCCGATCCTGGTATATCTCGAATTGATATAATCCTCGTTTTTTGCATTACGGATAACACCTTTAAACTGCTGGTTTCTGAAAATAACACCCCATGAAAATACAGGCAAAGCCAAGTCTATATTCAGAGGATATTTTACCCCTTGTACATATTTCTTTATTTCATCAATGGTCGCTATCGAATTTTTGGCATCATATTCATTTGCAGCCTGCACATTGTAACACATCAATAATACCCTATCTACAGGAGGAATACCCGCCGCAGTTGGATTCTTATACTGCCACAAGCGTAAAGTAGTTGTAATTTCTTTATCAGGAATTACTTCTTTCAGACGCTGAACAAAGTAAAAAAAATTGTCTTTACTCTTTTGCGACCAATCACAATCAATGAGGATATCAGAATATTTCGATCCGAACTGTTGTTTTTCAAATCGACTGTTCACTTCCTCAATGCGGTCTCTAATTCTTAGAGCGAGAGTATCGAGCTGCCCCTCGGTTGATTTCAAAAAAACTATATTCGAAAAAAAAACAGACGGAGTTATATGTTTACAATATAGCGAATCTGTACCGGCTTTGATTGTCCCGACAGGCTTTGCCATTTTCGAAAACACATCCCAGCCTACATCAAAATACCGTACATACATATGATTGGCTCCCATCTGCGACCAGATAGTGCTATCGGCTTCATCAAAGTCATATTGAGTCTTCCAATAACAAAAAGACCTTTGCTCATCACGGGTTCGAGTCTCTTTGACACAAGCTGTCAATGCTAAGAAAAGCAATAATATTACACAAGCCGTATATCGGAATTTCACAATCATATTACAATATCAGAAATTAAGGTCTAAGACCTATCTATTACTTAAAGAGTCTATTTCAAAGGTAATATTTTATCTAAGTAACAGCAAGTATTTCAAAAGGCATTTTCAGGCATAACTTTCTGACGTTATTATGATTGGTATAGCAATAAATAGGTCTAGTACCTTAATAAATTTCTCAGCAGACCAAAATGTAATAACAAAGACAGTTAATCGCATAGATAATATTAATCAACTATTACAGGTTATCAAATTGCTTTATTTCAGCAATTTGATCGTTTTCATCCCTCTTTTTATAAAAAATATTAAAGCTCTGGATAGAAAAGTTACAATAAATAAGTAACTTTAGATGTTGATTTATAATTCAATAGTCATCCAAGGTCTGAGACCTTTCCATAGCTTCGATTGTCAAACAACCGAAGATTTGTACAAAATGCACATGAAACAAGCAGTTAGAGATACAATACATTTTATGAAAAAAATACAGGATCAAATACTCGTAATATTCGGAGCATCGGGAGATCTTACTTATCGTAAACTAGTGCCCGCTTTGTTTGATTTGTATAAACAGAAATCATTACCGGATAATTTTGTAATGCTGGGAGTAGCACGCAGTGATTTCTCGGATGACTCATTCCGAGAAAAAATGATTGGAGGTATACGGCAGTTTTCCTTATCTAAAGATGCGCCGCAATCAGAAGTCGACCATTTTGCAGATAAACTGTTCTACTTATCCATTAACACGGACGAATCAAAAGATTACGCAAAATTAACCGAAAAGTTGTCCCTATTGGATTCGGAAAAGGGTACAAACGGCAACTATCTGTTTTACTTATCAACTCCACCTAATCTATACCCTCTTATTCCCAAATTTCTGGCTGAACAGGGACTTAATAAAGCAAAGGGTAAAATACGCCGTATCGTTATAGAAAAACCTTTCGGAACTGATCTAAAATCGGCAGTATATCTCAATAAAGGGTTGTTGGCCGACTACGAAGAAGACCAAATATACCGCATGGATCACTATCTTGGAAAAGAAACAGTTCAGAACCTGCTGGTTACACGGTTTTCGAATAGTATTTACGAACCATTGTGGAATCGCAATTATATACATCATGTCGAAATTACCGCAGCCGAAAGTCTGGGAGTGGAGAACCGTGGAGGTTATTATGACCACTCGGGAGCATTGCGAGACATGATTCAAAATCATCTACTTCAACTATTGGCACTTGTTGCAATGGAACCTCCTACAGTAATAGGATCAGATGCAATACGCAATGAAAAGCTAAAAGTATTTCAGGCCATTCGCCCGCTATCGCAGGAAGACATTCTAAACAATGTTATAAGGGGACAATACACTACAGCTAAGGTAAAAGGCAAGCCCCAGAAAGGGTACCGCGAAGAAAAAGGTGTAGACCCTGATTCGCGTACTGAAACATACGTAGCATTGAAATTATTTGTAGACAACTGGCGGTGGGGAGATGTTCCGTTCTATATTCGTACAGGGAAACATCTTCCGACACGAGTATCAGAGATAGTTATACATTTCCGCCCGACACCTCTCAATTTGTTTGTTGACAATAAAGAATATTGCAATGACGGCAACATTCTCGTTATCAGAATACATCCGGACGAAGGTATACTCCTCAAAACAGGAATGAAAGTACCGGGAGCCGGCTACAAAGTAAAAGAAGTGAATATGGATTTTCATTATTCGCAACTCCAAGACACTTATGTACCCGGAGCATACGAACGCCTTTTACTGGATGCTATGCTGGGAGACTCGACCCTTTACACCAGAGGTGATGCATTGGAGGCAGCATGGCGTTTTGTGCAGCCGATACTCGATTACTGGCAAAACAACCCCGAGGCTCCATTGTATGGATATCCTTGCGGATCGTGGGGACCCAATGTCGCAGACAGCCTTATAGAGGGCAAAAACATGACATGGAGATATCCATGCAAAAACCTATCCGACGACGGAATATATTGTGAATTATGAAAGATATAGTAAAAGTGTACAAAGACGCAGAAACCCTGAGCGAGGGATTCACTGCGTTCCTGAATGAAGAGTTAGCGAACAAAGAGCTGGTTAATATATCTTTATCAGGAGGAACAACCCCAAAATCGATTTTTAAATACTGGGCTGAAAATTGCCAGGATTCGATTGACTGGAAACGGATTATCTTCTTTTGGGGTGATGAACGCTGCGTGCCTCCGGGAGATGAACACAGTAATTATGGGATGACAAAAGAATTTTTGTTCAGCAAGGTTCCGGCTATTTCAAAAAGGCAGATACACCGTATACATGGAGAAGGAGAACCCGATGAAGAGGCTATCTGGTACAGTAATATTATCAAAGGATTTGTTCCATATGTAGATGAAACTCCTTCTTTTGACATAATGATGCTCGGACTTGGCGATGATGGGCACACTGTTTCGATATTCCCTTATGAGATCAATCTATGGGACAGTCCGAAAAAATGTGTTGTGGCAAAACATCCGACATCAGGCATGACACGAATCAGTCTTACGGGACGTATTGTAAATAATTCTCAAAACATCGTTTTCCTCGCTATGGGAAAAGATAAGGCTCTAAAGGTAAAAGAAATTATACAGCAACGCGAGCAGTTTATCAATAGTTATCCGGCAGCACGTGTAAATCCGAATTTCGGAAAACTATATTGGTTTCTGGACGAAGATGCAGCAAGCCTGCTATAATTATCTATTATACAAAAAATAAAGAGGTTGCTTATAAAATAAGCAACCTCTTTATTTTTATCCTATCGTAAATCAAATCATTAAAGATATCCTCTCACAATA
>PPYE01777112.1_pt1 | contig 11554 bp, 18 predicted proteins | sample 1559881 | NCBI WGS metagenome assembly PPYE01 (sample SAMN08240022, study PRJNA423297) | Human gut metagenome, whole genome shotgun sequencing project.
TTCCCGCACTGGCAAAGGTTCGAAGAAATCTCGACTCAGACGAGCGGTTCTACCATCTGAAAGGGCAATCGTCTGACATTCGGGTCACAAACAAGCACAGAATGCTCTACGACAACAAGAGGCGCTTAGGCTGGAAATTCAAGGAGGCACAAGACCTGGCGAATCTGAAAGACGGCGCATACATACCGGTCTGCGGCCACGGAGATTTTCCTGGCGTACCGCTAACCGACGCAGAGCTCACCTTCATCGGCTGGGTGATGACCGATGGGTCTATCAATAAGTGCAACAACGCAATCACGATCACCCAAGGTACTCAGCACCCGGAATACTGCGAGGAGATAACTCGCTGCATCGAGGGCTGCGGCTTCAAATACACTCGGGCCGTTCGCAAGCGAGTCGGAGTCGAATGGAACCAATCTGGTGACTGCATGACGTGGACCATCTCGAAAGGAGCGCCCAGAGGACGAGACAAGCATCTCAGCGGATGGGGAAGGCTCGAGCCATGGATTTCCAAGGACCTCAGCCCGTCTCTGTTCGACATGACGGAAGATCAGTTCGAAGTAATGCTGAAGGCGATATACCACGGAGACGGGAACAAGGCCATCAAGACCTCCTACCATATCGGCAAAGGCAACAAGAGCTTCATCGAACGACTGCAATCGATGGCCATCCAGCGGGGGTACCGCGCAAACGTTTCCGTCGAAAAAGCCAACGAGGTCAGGAAGTGCGACCTGTGGGTGCTTCACGCGAAAAAGCAGGAGTTCGTCAAAGTCGGCTCTCGCCACGGAAAGCACGCCGTATGGGAGGCCGAGACTCACGCGAGCGAATCATGCTGGTGCGTCCAAAACGAGCTCGGAACGCTTGTCATCAGAAGGAACGGCAAAGTCGCCATTGTCGGCAATTGTCAGATCGTTGGACGCGGCACTCGTCTGTCTCCCGAGACGGGAAAGACCGATCTGCTGCTTCTCGACTTCCTCTGGATGACCGAGCGACTGGAGCTTGTTCGGCCTGCAGCGCTCATTACGGGCTCTCGCGAGGTCGCGCAGAAGATGACCGCCATGGTCGAGCAGGCAGGATGCCCGGTCGACCTGCAGAAGGTCGAGAGCAAGGCATCTGACGAGGTGGTCGCCGAGCGCGAGGAAGCACTCGCCAAACAGCTCGCCGAGCAGCGCAAGAAGAAGGCCAAGTTGGTCAACCCGCTGCAGTACGAGATGTCAATCGCCGCCGAGGACCTGAGCGGATACATCCCCGAGTTCGCCTGGGAGATGGCACCAGCCACAGACAAGCAGAAGGCCGCGCTCGAGAAGTACGGCATCGACGCTTCGGAGATTTCCAACGCCGGCAAGGCATCGAAACTGCTCGACCGAGTAAAGAAGCGCCGCGACAACGGGCTCAGCTCGCCCAAGCAGATCCGCCTGCTCGAGCGCCGTGGCTTCCAGCATGTCGGAACATGGTCGCTGGATGCGGCAAGCTCGATGATTTCACGAATCAGCGCAAGCGGCTGGCGAATCCCGAGCGGAGTCAATCCTGCGACTTATGTACCGAATGAAAGGAATGAATGATATGGCGATTGAGTTACCGAGGGATGCGAACGGTCAAATCATTCCGCTCGACACAACCATGATGTTCCGCGATGACCGCAGTCAGTTTCGCGTGACAGATTTCTTCTACGAAGCGAGGCCTAATAGGTGGTTTGCACGAAGCGGAAGTATGTGCATCGAGACCAATAAGCTGCAACTCAACATCAAGAAAAAGAATTGCTACGAGCAGCTAATGGATGACAGTTGGGAGAAGCTTATTGGAGATTTAGATCGCGCTTACCATGAGCCAAATAACGATGAAGCTATTTGCTCATATTCCAATCGAGCTAGAAAGCAGAATGGATGCAAACATTGTCGATTTAAGTATGTTGACCGGACATGCGATAAATGCGCCATATTGGACATTGAATTTCGCATTTGTCGTCTTTTAGGAAAAAGCTTTGATGAGTGCGAAGCCAAAGGCATCAAAACCTTATATGAACAAGTTGAGCCAGAAGGTGATGCCAAATGAATATCGAACTGCCCAAGGATGCTGAAGGGCGCGAGATTCCGCTAGATACAGTTGCTCTATATGACGATAGCGGTAACGTCCACAGCATCCGCCGATTCATCTACACGAACGACTTTGACTTAAACGACAAGTGGATAAACAGCTGGATTGCGGTCGCTGATGACTGTAAAACTGCCAAACCTGAGCAAATGTACCTCACCTCACCCGACAGCTGGGAGAAGTTGGAAGAGGACTTGGACAGGTGCATCGAAGAGAGCGACCTTTGCATGTACTACAACAACCAGAATCCGGACTGTAATAAATGCACCATCTCCGGCAATGAATCGCGTGGTTGCACTTCGGTAGCGCTTGAGGACATCAAGAGGCGCATCCGCAAGCTGAGGGGTGAGGACTGATGGACGAAATCACCCGCTTAGCACAGCTAGCCGCCGAGTTCACGACAAACGTTGCCGAGACTGTGGAGGAACGCGAGGAATGGCTAACGTCATGGCATCCCGGAGACGAGAAGATGCCACGCGAACTAAGCAAAACGAGCGTTCTGAACAGCATCCGTTCGGCGCGTGTGCTGCTGCTCAGGCTCTACAAGATGGTGGAGGTGGACGAATGATTACAGATGAAGAACGGCGCAATGTGGCGGCGAATATACGAAGCGCAGCAGAGAGAGCCAAGAATGATCTTAACGATGATTCCAATTACTCTAAGCTCGCCGTGCTCTATGTTGTGTCCTGCGCGGTTCGCGGGGTTCCGCACTACAAAGACCTGCTACACCTTGCCGACCTAATCGACCCGCCGACAACCCCTTACATCTGCGAGAAATGCGGCGGCGAGTGGCCGTCCGACATCATGTTCGAGCGCTGCCCCTACTGCGGAGAGGAGATCAAGCGATGACTACCGAAGAGCTGAACAAGATCACTTCTGATTTGAGATACACCGCGGCAGACACGCTCGGCAGCGAGTCGTTACAGCGTGCGCTCGCCAGAATCACCAAAGCGCCCGGGACTAATTGGCGTACCGTGATGGGGCACATTGCGAACCTCATCGACCATGGTGTGTGCCACAACATCTATGACGAGAACGCCTGCGGTTCGTGCGACAACGGCTTCGAGTGCTCCGTTTGCGGTTGCAGGGTCGAGGACGAGGAGCACTACCACGTGAGCGGCACGTGGAACTTCTGCCCCCAATGCGGCAAGAGAGTGTGGCCGAAAAAATGAGTGACGTCTACAAGCTGACGCAGAAGAGCGTCTGGACAAACGATATCGGCAGGCACACCACTTGGTATCTGCTGGATGAGCACAAGATGGGCTACTACATCGACTACATCGAGTGGACGGTACAGCGAGACTGGGGGTTTCTCAGACTGGATTCCGAGTGCATGGCCTTCCGCTACAACGGCAAGAAGGGCTGCGTGACCAGCTGGAGCGAGTGCGCTACCGTCTGCGGCTTGGAACCGCAGAAGGCATTCGAGACCATCTGCGAGCGCCTCGGGATAAAGGTGAGATACCTCTAGCTGAAAGGGCCAGAACAATTGAATAGCAAGGGAAGGACGGTCGTGTACATAGCGACCGTCCTTTTTTCAATCGCCGCGATAATCGCGGTCTGTCTTTACGGAGAAATGAAATGAATCACAAAGGACCTAATCTCAAGGCCGTTCCGATCATGCTTGATGGCGATGACCTTTTGCCGAAGTACGCCCATGGCGTAGAGGATGCCGGGTGTGACCTCAAAGCGAATATTCCCAGCCCAATCACCATTGCCCCGTGGAAGTCGGTGTGGGTCGGCACGGGAGTGCATCTGGCGATGCCGGAGGGCATGTTCGCGCTCCAGGCGCCGCGCTCGGGTATCGCCTGCAACGCCGGCGTCACGCTCGCCAACTCGCCCGGCATCATCGACCCCGGCTATCGCGGCGAGATCAAGTGCAAGCTGCTGAACCTGAGCGATGAGCCTTACACGGTCTATCCGTTGGAACGAATCGCCCAGCTGGTGTTCTTGCCGTTCGTCAACGCCGTGTTCACGACCTGCGACAGCCTGCCGGAAAGCTCGCGCGGCGAGGACGGCTACGGAAGCACGGGGGCGATGTGATGGCAGATCAGGTTGGAAAGCGCTGCGCCACGTGCAAGTTCGCCAAGAACCCGCATACAACCAAGAGCACCGTGGTCGAGGTCAAGTACCTGACGTGCTGGCACAACCTGCCGCACGAGTGCCAGCCATGGAACAGATGCGATTTCCGGGAGCCGAAGGAGGTCAAGCAATGAGCGACCATCCCGAGTTAGCAATGTCATATGAGCAGATTGAGCGCATCGCCAATAAGACCAATAGCCAGAAGAACGTGTTCCGCAAAGCCGTTCGCGCCGTAGGTTTCCTAGAGGGCATGAGCGCGTGGCTGTGGACACAGGTAGGCCCAGACTTAGACGATGCCGAGGTGGTCGAGTTCGATAAGCGCGTTGCCGATATTGCCGTGTATATCGGTCTGCCGCCACGGGAGGGGAGCGCCGAATGAGCGGGACGATAAACCCCAAGACCCTAAAGGCAATGGAGCTGCTGAAAGACAAGCGCCTGACAAACAAGCAGGTAGCCATGAGGTCTGGCATAAGCGAGCGCCATGCCCGTAGGTTGCGCAACCAGATGGAGGAAGAGCAATGCAAGTAATGGGAGTGCAGCTGGATGAGGAAGAGATAACGCTGACGAGGGATGCCGGGTGTCCCGAGCACTACAGGGGCAATGGGTTCATCACGTGCTCCCGTGCCATGAAGTCGGCGCTCGGCAGATGGCCTGTTGCCACGGTGATGTGCTGCACCATGGCGGTCTGGTGGTGGTGCTGTGCCTTCAAGTACGTGTGGAGGTGCATGGTCAAGGGCAATACGATTGAGGACATCGACAAGGCAATCGACTGCCTGTACAAGCTGCGCAAGGAGATCAAGCCGTGCCTGAAGTCGAAGATGGAGGCCGACCACGACGTTGTCGGTAAGAGCAATGAGACGTGATGTTTGCCCGCGATGTGACTCTCACAGCGTTGTTACTTGGCATGGAAGGTCGCTCGACCCAAACGTCAGCTGTTTCGACCAGATTGGCTACAGGTGCGAGAAATGCGGCAAGACCTATTCGTACAACCAGATCGTGTACTACACGACCGATGAACGCGAGGCCGCGCGGCTCCGCAGGCGCGAGTACAAGCGCTCTTGGGATGCCGAGCACCATGAGCGCGTACTTGAGACGCAAAGAGAGCGGCGTCAGCGCAACCGAGACGCCTATAACGCCAGATATCGTTTGAGGCGCGCGAAGGACAAGGAGTATCGAGACCACTGTAACGAGATGCAGAGGGCTCGTCGGTCTAAGCAAAAGGAGAAGCGCAAAACAGAGAACGCGAGGTTATTGACTGAGGCGTGGGAGATGCTCTCACGCAACGACTATCGACCGAAAAGGAGGGAAATGGAATCAGTGCCCGAATACGTGGATGCGAGTCCGGCGCGGTCCGGCGCCGCCAGGCGCGATGTCTGCCCCCACTGCGATGAGCATTCAGCCGTAAGGATTGCATCTGGCATGTACAGGTGCGAGGGGTGCGGTCGCGAGATGCCCTTCAGGGAGGTCAATTACCGCACGAGCGCTGAGGTCGAGGCCGCGAAGGAGAAAGTACGGGCGCGAGCAAAAGAGTTCGGTCGCACGCACTCGAAGAAATATCTTCGCGAGCACGCGAGTGAAATGAGCCAATCCGAGCGCGAGATGACCGAGCACTACCTCGAGGTGCAGAAGGAGCGCATGCACCAAAGGCACCTGAAGAAGTACGCAAAACTCAAGAGCGACCCCGCGGCGTACGAGCGCTACCTGAAGGCAAACAGGCAGAGAAGTGCCAGATGGAAACAGCAAAAGCGCGAGGAATTCGAGCAGATCAAGCAAGAGGTGAGCGACGAGCTCGCAAAAGAGAGGGAAAGGACAAAACAGATGGCAGGACATGAGACCGTGCGCTCGACCGACTTGAGCGCACTCCAGGGCATCTTCTTCGAGGAACTGGACAACCTGATGGCACTTGACATCAACGGCGATGACGAGGCGATCGAGCGCGAGATCAACCGCGCGAAGGCCGTCTCCGATGTTGGCGCACGCGCCATCGAGAACGCGAACACCGCCGTGGGCATCATCCGCGCACGCTCCGAGATGGCCGGCGCGAAGCTCGCGAGCGTCCCCGCGATGCTGAAGTCGTAAGAGCGATGAGCAGGGTCATGACGAAGGCGGAACATGCGTGGCTTCTCGACATGGCCCCGCGATTCCGCTCATGGGACGATCTTCTCGCCTCATTCGAGTGCGCTTTCGGCTACCAGCCGAAGCGCCAGACCGCGCAATGCTACATCTCGAGGCACGGCGTGAAGCTGATGGACGACACCGTCCATTGGCTGGAGCATCCGGAGTATGACGAGTTCCTGCGGGAATTCGTCCCCGGCCATTCCCAGGGCGAGATCATCGACGAGTTCGAGAAAAGGTTCGATATAAGGTTGAGGGTTGCCCAGCTCAAAGCGCGAGAGAAAACCCTTGACCTTAAGCAGGGAACGTTCGGCGGCAGGTTCGCACCGGGAACGGTTCCGCCCAACAAGGGATTGAAATTGACGGATTACGTCAAGGACGAGGCGAAGCTGGCGAACATCCGCAGGTGCCAGTTCAAGAAGGGCGATGAAGCCCACAATGAGTGTCCCATCGGAACCGAGCGCGTGAGCAGGGACGGCTACATCGAGGTCAAGGTGCCCAAGGAGGATGCCGACGACCGCGCCCACGGATGGTGGAAGCCGAAGCACCGGCTCATCTGGGAGCAGGTCAACGGACGTAAGCTCCGGAAGGGCGAGAGCGTGATGTTCGCCGACCGCGACATGACGAACTTAGACCCCGAGAACCTCGTGATGGTCACCCAGGCGCAGCGGCTCTACATCAACAGGCACGGCATCCCGTACCACGATGCCGAGTCGCTGCGCACAGCCGTCGCCATGGCGAAGCTGAACGAGGCGATCGTGACCGCCGAGCTGAGGCCGCGCAAGTGCCCGTGCTGCGGCAAGACATACAGGCCGCAGTACAAGGCGCAGCGCACCTGCCGCGAATGCCTTGAATCGGGCCGCAAGGCAAGGCGCGGCTACGGCATCGCCGTGTGCCAGAGGTGCGGCGCGACGTTCGAGAAGTTGAGCGCACGGGGGAAGTACTGTCCAAAGTGTCGCAAGAAGAAATACAGAAAGGAGAAGAGCTGATGGAAGACCATAGCGACCTTCTGGACGCGCTCTCGGCAATCGACCCGTCCACGCTCAACTACCAGGAATGGCTGGACGTCGGCATGGCGCTCCACGAGAGCGGGCTTCCGCTCGATGCGTGGGACGAGTGGAGCCGCAGGGACGCCGGCAGGTACCACGAGGGCGAGTGCGAGCGCAAGTGGCGCGGATTCGGATCGGGGCAGACCAGGGTGAAGTCCGGCACGCTCGCGAAGATGGCTACCGAGCGCGGGTGGGTCCCGCCGCGTGCGTCCCAGGGAATGGGCGAGGCGCTGTCGTGGGACGGCGAGATCTCTACCGCGCTCATCGACCCGTCATGGGTGGAGCCGGTCGAGCTGCCCGAGACCGACAAGACCGGCCCCGAGGAGCTTGTCGAGTACCTCGGTCACCTGTTCGACGAGGACGATGTGGTCGGCTATGTGTGCGAGAGCTGGGACCGCGAGGGCAAGTGGCTCCCCAAATCGAAGGGATGCTACTCGCGCACCGCCGGCGAGCTGATGCGCGAGCTGAAGAAATACGGCTCAATCGAGCAGGCCCTGGGCTCATACGACGACCGAGCCGGCGCATGGATCCGCATCAACCCGCTCGACGGCAAGGGCGTGGGCAACGCCAACGTCTCCGAGTTCAAGTACGCGCTGGTCGAATCCGACACGCTGCCAAAGGAGAAGCAGCTGGCGCTCATGCGGGAGCTCCAGCTGCCGTGCGCCGCAATCGTCGACTCAGGGAAGAAGAGCCTGCACGCCGTGGTGAAGGTCGATGCCCGCGACTACAACGAGTACCGCGACCGCGTCATGCGCCTGTATGACGTCTGCCGCAAGAACGGTCTCGACCCCGACACCCAGAACAAGAACCCGTCCCGCCTGTCGAGGATGCCCGGTGCCATGCGCTCGGGCGAGCGGCAGCGCCTCGTGAGCGGACCGTGCGGCAAGGCATCGTGGTCCGAGTGGTGGGACTGGATGCAGGAGACCACCGACGACCTGCTCGACCCCGAGAACTTGGCATCCGAGTGGGATGATATGCCCGAACTGGCTCCTCCACTGATTGACGGCGTGCTGCGCCAAGGACACAAGATGCTTTTGGCAGGCCCCTCCAAGGCGGGCAAGTCGTTCGCGCTCATCGAGCTGTGCGTGTCGCTCGCCGAGGGCAAGCCGTGGTTCGGCTGGGAGTGTGCGCAGGGGAGGGTGCTCTACGTCAACCTCGAGCTTGATTCCGCGAGCTGCCTGCACCGCTTCAAGGATGTGTACGGTGCGCTCGGCTACGCGCCCGAGAACGTCAAGAACATCGACATCTGGAACCTGCGAGGGCGCTCCGTGCCCATGGACAGACTGGCACCCTCGCTCATCCGCCGAGCGCTCAAGACGCGCCCAATCGCCGTGGTCATCGACCCCATCTACAAGGTCATCACCGGAGACGAGAACAGCGCCGACCAGATGGCCGCCTTCTGCAACCAGTTCGACAAGGTCGCCCAGCAGGTCGGGTGCGCCGTCATCTACTGCCACCACCATTCCAAGGGCCTGCAGGGACAGAAGCGCTCCATGGACCGCGCTTCGGGCTCGGGCGTGTTCGCGCGAGACCCGGACGCGCTGCTGGACATGACCGCGCTCGAGCTGACGGACGAGTGCACCAAGGCGCACTACGACTGGCGCAGGCAGCACGCGATCTGGGCGGCATTCGACAAATTTCTGCCTCAGTGGCGCTCGGATGAGAAGTTCGTCGGCATCGATTCGGCGGACGATTTGCAGAAGTGGGCGAACGAGCAGGCGAACGGAGCGCCCATCGAGCTGCGCCGCGAGCTGGAATCCATCCACGAGAACTTACAGGAATCGTCGCGCGGATGGGCGGCATGGCGCATCGAGGGCACGCTCCGCGAGTTCCGCAGCTTCAAGCCGAAGAACCTGTGGTTCGAGTACCCGGTGCACCTGCCGGACGAGACGGGCGCTTTGGCGGACCTGAAATGCGAGGGCGAGTACGACCCGAGGGCCAGCCGCTCCAAGGGTAGGGAAGCGTCCCAGAAAGCCTTCAAATCGGAGCAGCAGCAGAAGGTGAGCCTGATCCGTGAGGCAATGGAGCAGTGCGTCGATGACGGGGTTGAGCCGACAAGGGTCAATGTGCTCGAGCGAATCGGCGATGTGGAAATAAACGGAAAACCGTTTAATGAAAACACGCTCGCTTACGCCACTAGGAATAGTACAAAATGGAGCCCTTTCCGAATTAAGGAAGGCACTGACTTGCTCTACGACAAGAGCAATCAGGCGTTTGATTTCGATGGTGAAATCGACCTTTCGAGGTAGGTTCTGAATTAAATAACCCACGGGTTGTAAAGCCTAGTTTTTACAGGTTTACAGGGTTGTAAAAATGGGTTGTAAACCTATTACTACGTAATAGGGGTTTACAACCCTACACCCCAAGGGCTGAGTGTAGACACGTGCGTGCGGGCTAAAGCCGCGCCCGCACTCGTGCGCTGTGGCTAACGGTCTACACCCAACCCCCGCGGTGTAAACGGGAATTCCGCGTTTCGCAGCTTTTCAATTTTTTCGACAACTGAATCAAACGAGAGGGGTTCGTTATGAAATTCGACCCATGGACATTCGTCGGCTATCTGGTCGCGCTGGCGCTTGTCGCGCTCGGGCTGCTGCTCATCCTGTGGGGCTGTCTGGCCGTGCTCGCGCAAATCAGGGGGCTCTGCTGATGGCGGGGGAGTGGTCGGCGTTTCTCGCCATGGCCGTGCCCACCGTTACGCACAACGACCTCGAGCCGTATCTGCGCAAGGGCAAGCCAAGCATCCGCAAGTCCGACGAGCTGAAGGAGGCCGAGGACAGGATCATCGCCCGCATTATCGCCAAGGGCGTGCCCGATGAGCCCTTGGACGGTGCGCTGAAGCTGACCGTCAGGTGGTGCTTCCACGTTGCCGGCGACCATCGCCAGGGCGAGCCGCACACCGTGAAGCCCGACACCAGCAACCTGCTGAAGACGCTCGAGGACTGCCTGACCAGATGCGGGGTGATACGCGACGACTCGCTCATCTGCTCGCACGACCTGACCAAGGGATGGTCGGACCCGCAGGGAATCTACGTCCGCGTCGAGTGCATCGGCTTCGATTCGGGGGACGGCACCGCGACTATTGGCACGAAGAAGTAACTGGAGAAGGGACACAGGCAATGGGAGGAAACAGCGCGGGCCGCGTGCAGACTCGCAGGTTCCACAGGCTCAAGGCGGAGTTCTTCGCCAAGTGCCAGACGGAGCGCCCGGTGTGCTGGCTCTGCGGCCAGCCCATCGACTACTCGGCTGACCCAGGCACGACCGCCGACTCGCTGACGCTGGACCACCGCGTGCCCGTGAGCAAGCGACCGGACCTGCAGGAGGACCCGGCGAACTTCGAGCCCGCGCACTTCGCCTGCAACTCGAGACGAGGCAACGGCGAGCCGCCCGTGAGCCTGGGAGTGCTGAGCCGCAAGTGGACTGCAGACTGACGGGGAGGGGCGGTAAGCGATCTACCTGCGGGTTTAGCGGACTACCATCCGCGTGTGCCTTCTTCCTCTCTCCCCGATATTCCGATTTGGAATACCCGCAGGTAGAGGGGTGTTTTTGATTGATGTTCGGGGAAGATGCCCCGGAAAAGCCGGCGGACGAGGTGATTTTGGATGAAGTTGGATGAACTTAAGGGCTTCTCAGAGACGTTTGAAGATGCCGTTTTGCACGCCGACTGGCTGAGAGACCAGTACGGCAATATCGCCCCGAAATTCGTAGCTACAGTCCGTCTGGGGCGGTCTTTAGCGAAGAAACTAGATAAGCTTGAGCAACACGACTGGATAAACGCCGCCGACAAGCCAGACACGACCACCGTGAGCCAGTACCTGAAAGTTCTGGACGCGCTGAAGCTCAACCCGAGCTGCGACAAGTCCATCAAGGCCGAGCCGCAGAAGAAGAAGCCGAGCTCGCTGGCGGCATTCACCTCGGGATTCAAGGTCGTGAACGGCTGATGGGTGTGCTCCACGTCAAAGTGGAAGAGAAGGGCTACGCCGAGCCGCGAATCTGGACCAAGCCCTTGCGCGAGCTCACGCCCGAGACCTCGCTGGGCTTCGAGGTCATCGACTACGCCCGCGAGGTGCTCCACGTGGAGCTGCGACCGTGGCAGAAGTGGCTTCTCATCCATGCGCTCGAGCTGAACGAGGACGGCAGCTACCGCTTCAAGAAGGTCATCGTCCTCGTCGCCCGACAGAACGGCAAGACGATGCTCGCCAGCGTGCTTTCCAGCTGGTGGC
>PPYE01321194.1_pt1 | contig 11551 bp, 17 predicted proteins | sample 1559881 | NCBI WGS metagenome assembly PPYE01 (sample SAMN08240022, study PRJNA423297) | Human gut metagenome, whole genome shotgun sequencing project.
CGCCGCCAGCGTTCATCCTGAGCCAGGATCAAACTCTCCATTTGTCAGAGTTTGTTAGCTCTTTGTTTTATCTTCACTATTCCTTAGAATAGCTGCTTAATGAATTGACGTTGTATTTGTGCTTTTCTTCCTGTTTAGTTTTCAAAGATCGATGTGCTTGACTCTCACCGAGTCAGCTTAGTCATTATATCCCGTAGGCAAGCATTTGGCAAGAGTTTTTTTAAATTTTTTTCTTTTTTTTCGCAGCATTTTCTTTTCCCCCTTTAACTAAAGGGTTTTTGCATTATTGAACGATGTTTTTCGCCCCTGTTTGTTAACACAACTATAAATGAAATTTGAATTTTCTTCATTTTTCATGCGAGAACTCAGTATTCTTTCACCTGCATTCGGCGACAGAAGATATAAATTAATTGAATCATTCACCATTGCTTCAATCCCTTTCTACTTTACCTGCCATCTCAACTATCTTAGGATTATCCTCATCGCTGCTCTGACAGTCCACAAATGCCTGACAAAGCTGTCCTCCGCTTTAGAAGAAAGAGGGTTTTACCTATATTGAACAGCCATGATTATAAACATCATTTTTCTTCACGCTGGCGAAAAAAAAGTGAATCAGCACAAAGGCTGACTCACAGCGACAGATCACGCCGGCGGAAAATCCAGACCGCGGCCAGATAAAAAATAACTCCAAGCCCTGCCAGAACCGCGGCCATCAACAAAGCTTCATTCCTGCCCGCTGCCAACTCTTTAGCCTGAAACAAGGTCAGCGGCGTTAACAGCTTCAATCCGTCAAGCTGATCGGAGACCTGGGAAAGCATCTGGATCAGCAAAAAAGCGATCAGACAGCCGCCGGCACAGCCGTAAGCTTTTTTCTGTTCTGAGAACAGACACGAGAAGAAGAAACACAAACCGCCAAGGAACAGATGCAGACACAACAGCCCGACATTCATCCGCAGGTAATTGAACACATCCAATTCACCGGGAAATAACAAATGACTGGCAATCAGACCCAAAGCCGTGGCATAGCCAACAAGGAAAAACGTACACAGAAGAATAAAAAACAGTTGTGTTATAACAATCGTACTGCGGGTATTGGGCGTTGCCAGCAGATAGGCCATTGAACCTTGATCAACATAGCGCGCGACCAGACGCACCGCGATCAGAACCAGGCACAGCATTGGAATTGCGATCAGGATGAATCCATATAAATAATTAGCGACAAAATCCAGCATGGTTGCCCCAGCATTCGTCATCCCAAACGCTGCGAACAATTCCGGCATGCTTTCTGCCATCAGATCCAGACTCGCTCCCAGCTTGGGATCATACATGGCGATAATCACCGTGCTGTACAGGGTAATCACCGCCAGAAACAACAAAATCATTTTATAATTGGCGCGCAGTTCGCGGCGCAGTAACGGCAGACTCATACAGCTTGCTCCTTCCCATAATAATGCAGAAATAATTCCTCCAGCGTTTGCCGCCGGATTTCCAGATCAACGATTTCATAGCGCGCGGCCAGTTTCAATAGGGGATCCAGAGCGCCGGCCGTTTGCAGCGTAACCTGGTTGTCATGCAGCGCGGCTTTTTTTAACCGCGACGCAAAATCCGCAGCTTCCGCGGGATAACGGAAAGTCAGCGTCAGTGTCCGCTGATGATTTTGATTCAGCACATCCATCTTTTCCACCGCAATCTGACGGCCTTCCTTAATGATGACAACACGGTCGCAGGTCTGTTCGACTTCTTCAAACAAATGGGACGACATCAAAATCGTTGTTCCTTTTTGTTTTTCTTCCTTGATTTTGTCAATAAACTTTTTTTGCATCAGCGGATCAAGACCGCTGGTCGGTTCGTCTAAAATCAGGATCTCCGGCTCATTCATCAACGCGCAGACCAGACCGATCTTCTGTTTCATGCCCTTGGACATTTTCTTAATCCGGCCCTTGGGCTCCAACTCAAAATAGTCCAATAGTTCCTGGGCTTTCCTTAGATTCGACATTTTTTTCATCGCGGCGATGAATTTGATAAACTCCATGCCGTCCATATCATCCATAAACGCGATCTCGCCCGGCAGATAGCCGACATCTTTCTGGATCTGCGCGGCATTACGGAAACAATCATGGCCTTTTATACTGACACGCCCGCGATCGGGTTGAATAAACCCCATTAATGTGCGGATTGTCGTTGTCTTCCCAGCGCCGTTCGGGCCGAGAAAGCCCATGACTTCGCCTGCTTCCACATTGAAGCTCAGATCGAACACGCCGCGTTGATGGCCGTAGTCCTTGGTTATATTTTTAACCTTCATCATCGTTTTCATCGTCTTCCTCCTTATATGCGATTTTACGGAACATTTCCTGCCAGGAATGAAAATCCTGCATCAATTCGTCGATATTCAACGTTTCTGATTGCCTCAGCTTATCCTGGATATACCCTTCCGCCATCCACGTCAGCATCTGCAGCAGCTGCTGGGGATCCACATTGGGTTTAAACCGGGAAAAATCAATATTTTTGAAATACACTGTATAGATTTCACCCAGGGTTGACGCAATCCGGGTTTTCATCGCCTCGCTGACTTCTTCACGGCGTGAATAATATGCTTTCATCACAAAGTTCATCATATAAGGATATTGCAGGATAACCGAATATTTGATCCGCGCAGCATATTCCATCAGGTCAAAGAAATCGGTGATCTTTATGAAATCCTCAGTGACTACCTGCGAGCGGAAGAATTCGCAGCAGTAATCAAACAGAAACAGATAGAATTCCTTCTTATTTTTAAAGTAATAGAATAGTAACCCCTTGGAGATCTCAGCCTTAGCCGTAATATCATCCGTCGATGCCTGCGGATAATCATGAGCGCCGAATACTTCCAATCCAGCGTTGATAATCCGCTGCTGCCTTTCCGGCGGCAGTTCATAGAACTTCTCGTTCATGAGAATTCCTCCTGACTGACCAGGTCAGTCTACAATTTTTATTATAGGGGATTGACTCAGCATTACAACCCCCAGGAAATCATCAGATGAACATGAATTTCTTGCCAAAGAAGCAGCGCATCTTAACATTGCTGCGGCATTTCTATTCTTATCCATCGAGTAATCCCTAATCGGACTCAAATTCGCCCGTAAACAGCCTCTAAGAGCGATTTCACAGCATTTGGGACAACTTGGCAGCCGCGAGTTTTTCAATCAGGCAGGTGTATTCCCTGCAGTTCAGAAGAAAAAGAAAAAAGCACAGCCGGAGCCATGCTTCTCATTCAATAATTAAACCAGTTCGATGATTGCCATCGGTGCGCTGTCACCGCGACGGAAGCCGGTCTTTAAGACGCGGGTATATCCGCCGTTGCGGTCGGCATATTTCGGACCGATTTCGTCAAACAGCTTCTTCAGTACTGTTTCGCCTGTCTTTTCGTCCGCAACAACGTTACGGATGTAAGCGGCAGCCTGACGGCGGGCATGCAGATCCCCGCGCTTAGCCAACGTGATCAGTTCGTCGACAACGGAGCGCAGTTCTTTCGCCTTCATTTCAGTTGTTTCAATTTTGCCGTTCAGGATCAGGCTGGTAGCCATATTGCGAAGCATCGCTTTCCGGTGGTCAGCAGTGCGTCCTAATTTACGATTCCACATAGGGGGTTCCTCCTTTACTTGCGATTAGTCGTATGATTTGAAGCTCAGACCCAATTCGTAAATCTTGTCTTTGACTTCTTTTAACGATTTTTTACCCAGATTCCGGACTCTCATCATTTCTTCTTCAGAACGCTGAGTCAGTTCTTCGACCGTCTGGATACCGGCCCGTTTCAAACAGTTGTAAGAACGGACAGACAGATCCAGATCTTCGATCGCCATGGACTGCATGTTCTTCGGCGATTCGCCGTTGACATCCTTCATGACGGATTCCATATCCGCTACGGATTCATTGACATGGGTCAAGAGATCGAGATGATCGATCAGAATCTTGGAGCCCAGCGCCAGCGACATCTGCGGCGTAATCGAACCGTTCGTCCAGATTTCAAAAATCAGGCGGTCGTATTTCGCATCCTGGCCGACACGGGTCGGTTCCACATTGTACGAAATACGGTCGATCGGGGTATAGATGGAATCGGTATATACCGTTCCAATCCCCTGAGAAGATCCCTGGTACAAGGCTTTGTTGCCATCAGCGCTGATGTAGCCGCGGCCATTGCGGGCCTTAAGCTCCATTTCCAGCGTGGCGCCTTCTTCCAGGTGCGCGATTTCCAGATCTTTGTTCAATACTTCCACACCCGTCGGGCAGATAATATCGCCCGCGGTCACGGTCATTGGGCCTTTTGCGGCAATTCTTAAGGTATAGGATTCATCATCATCAATCTTCATGATCAGATTCTTGATGTTCAGAATCATCATCGTGACGTCTTCTTCAACGCCAGGAATGGATGTAAACTCATGGTAAACACCTTCGACCTTAATCGAGTAAACCGCAGCTCCCGGTAAAGAGGAGAGTAAAACACGTCTGAGGGCATTACCAAGGGTAGTGCCGAACCCTCTTTCAAGAGGTTCTACAACGAATTTTCCATAATGGTCAGATTCAACATATTCTTTGACTTCAAACTTTGCGCGTTCAAATTTTTGCATAACCATTTCCCTCCTCAATTAGGTTATTAACCACGTGGCCGCTTCGGTGGACGGCATCCATTGTGCGGAATCGGAGTAACGTCGTTGATGACTGTGATTTCCAAGCCAGCCGTCTGTAAAGAACGGACAGCCGCTTCACGTCCAGGTCCCGGACCCTTAACGTTAACTTCGACAACCTTCATGCCGTGATCGACAGCAGCCTTGCCGGCAGCTTCGCCTGCCATCTGAGCGGCAAACGGTGTAGATTTACGAGAACCCTTGAAGCCTAATGCGCCAGCACTGGACCATGCGATGGCATTTCCGCTTTCATCAGTAATCGTTACGATTGTATTGTTAAATGTTGAATGAATATGTGCAACGCCCCGAGCGACATTCTTGCGGACACGACGCTTGCGGCTTGTCTGTTTCACTTTTGCCATTGACTACTATCCTCCCGCTTATTTCTTCTTATTCGCTACTGTACGACGCGGTCCTTTGCGTGTACGTGCGTTGGTCTTGGTGCGCTGTCCGCGGACAGGCAGTCCTTTACGATGACGAACACCGCGGTAGCAGCCGATTTCCATCAAACGCTTGATGTTCAGCTGGGTTTCACGGCGCAGATCGCCTTCAACTTTAATCTGGTCAACTTCCTGACGGATTGCGTTGACCTGTTCGTCAGTCAGATCTTTAACACGGATATCTTCGCTGATTCCGCATTTCTTCAGAATGGTCTTCGCTGTGGAGCTGCCGATTCCGTAGATATAAGTTAAGGATACCACGACGTGCTTGTCACGTGGGATATCGATTCCTGCAATACGAGCCATATCTCTCTAATTCCTCCTAGTTTCCTTGACGCTGCTTGTGCTTAGGGTTTTCACAAATAACCATAACGCGGCCTTTGCGCTTGATGATGCGGCACTTATCGCATATTGGTTTGACAGATGGTCTTACTTTCATGCGTTTTTCCTCCTGTAGACTATTTGTGTCTAAATGTAATACGCCCACGTGTTAAATCATACGGTGAAATTTCAACGGTAACCCGATCTCCCGGTAAAATGCGAATGTAATGCATACGGATTTTACCAGAAACGTGAGCTAAAATGGTGTGACCGTTGGCGAGCTTCACCTTAAACATCGCATTGGGAAGTGTGTCTTCTACTATCCCGTCAATTTCAATGACATCCTGTTTGCCCATAAACTGAATCTTCCTCCTCATCTGGATTGATTGTCAGAATTTCATACCCGTCATGCGTGATGACAATGGTATGTTCGTAATGTGCTGCCAGAGAGCCGTCTTTGGTAACGACTGTCCAGTCATCAGCCAACACCCGTGTGTGCGGCTTGCCTGCGTGAACCATCGGTTCGATTGCGAACGTCATGCCTTCCTTTAACAGAATGCCTTTGCCCGGCGAACCAAAATTCGGAATCGCAGGTTCTTCGTGCAGGTGCGTGCCGATTCCATGACCTGTATAATCGATTGGCACTGAATATCCGTGCGCTTCGACAAAATCGCCGATCGCGTGCGAAATATCACTTAAACGATTCCCAGGTTTTGCCTGTTCTAAACCTATAAAAAGAGATTGGCGCGTAACTTCCATCAATCGCACCGCTTCCTCGCTGACGCGGCCGACGGCGAACGTCCACGCGGCGTCCCCATGATAGCCTTTATAACAAGCTCCGATGTCAATGGAAATGAGATCTCCGTCTTTCAACGCAGTCTGATCCGGAATCCCATGAACCAGCACTGAATTGATCGAAGTACAGATAGACGCAGGAAAGCCCCCGTACCCTTTAAAGGACGGTGAGGCTCCCTGTTGCCGGATCACCCGTTCGGCGATCCTGTCCAGCTGTTTAGTAGTTACTCCCGGAGCGATCGCAGCCGCCACAGCCGCGCGGGCCAGCGCTACGATCTTTCCGGCTTGCTTCATCGTTGCGATTTCTCGCGGCGACTTGGCAGAGATCATTTCACGTTCTCCAATGCCGCGGCGACATCGTTCCACACTTCGTCAATCGAGCGCGTGGCATTGATGTCGACGACCAGTCCTTTTTCACGGTAGTAATCAAGAACCGGCTTGGTATTCTTTTCATGCTCGTCAAGACGAACACGAAGTTGTTCCTCTGTATCATCAGCACGCTGAATGAGCGGAGAACCGCAGACATCACAAATACCGTCCACCTGACTTGGGTGGTTGCGGACATGATAGATCGCACCGCAGTTCTTACACATGCGGCGGCCCGTGATGCGATCGGCCAGAGCTTCAAACTCCACTACTAAGTTTATAACAACTTCCACCGGTTTGGCAATTTCTTTTGATAAATTTTCGAAAAATTTTGCCTGAACCAGCGTTCTTGGATAGCCATCCAACAGATATCCAGCTTGACAGTCCGGCTGTTTCAGCCGATCTGCGACCATTGCGACCGTAATTTCATCCGGTACGAGCTTGCCGGCATTCATGTATTCCTGCGCTTTTTTACCCAGCTCTGTGCCTTCTTTGATGTTGGCGCGGAACATATCTCCGGTGGAGATATGCGGAATATTGAAGCTTTCAAGAATTTTTGCCGACATTGTCCCCTTGCCGCTTCCGGCAGGTCCCATGATCAGAATGTTCATTCTCACTCACCTCTTATTTTTGAATAAAACCGCGGTACGATTTCTGGGTCAGCTGACCTTTCAGCTGGCTCATCGTTTCCATGGCAACGCCGACGACGATGATGATTCCGGTTCCGCCCATTGAAACCGAGGACGGCAGGCTTGTCACCATCGGCAGCACATACGGAAGCAGCGCGATAAACACGAGGAAGATCGCGCCCAGCACCGTGATCCGGTTCAGCACCTTGGATAAGTACTCCTTGGTTTCTGTACCCGGGCGGATGCCAGGAATATACGTTCCGGACTTGCCGAGATTTTCTGCAATCTTCTCCGGATCCACCTGTAAATTGGTGTAGAAGAAGGTAAACAGAACGATCAATACCGCATAGATGCAAAGGCCTAACGGCTTCTGCAGCGAAAGGATGTTATTCAGAGTGGTTGTGAAGCTGTTGGCTTCAAAGAAGCTCATGATCGTCAGCGGCGCCGTCATGATCGCCGAAGCGAAGATAACCGGGATAACGCTGGCGGAGTTGATTTTCAACGGTAAGTAGGTCATATCGTTGCGGCCTTTGGTCATGGAACTGGATGTGTACTGTACCGGGATCTTCCGTGTTGCCAGCTGCATGAAGACAACCAGCACGATGATCAAGAGATACATTAATACATACAGCATGAACGTCAGGATGCCGTTGAACATCGCCGTGTTGTTCGTCGTGTCAACCAGGGTGTTGAAGACCTGGATGAACTGGAACGGAATGTTCGCGACGATCCCCGCGAAGATGATGATGGAAACGCCGTTTCCAATGCCCTTCGTTGAGATCTGGTCGCCGACCCACAACAGGAACATGGTGCCCGCCGTCAGCACCGTCGCCACATACAAGTAAGTGGAAACGCCGGCGCCGGAGAGGATTCCATAGCTCTTGTCAAACGCGTAGACCATCGTAAAGGCCTGAATAAACGCTAAGACCACACCCATATATCGTGTGATCTTATCCATTTTCATGCGACCCTGCTGACCGGATTTCGCCATTTCCGTCAGTGCCGGAATGACGTCCATCGACATCAGCTGGATGATGATCGAAGCGGTGATGTACGGGGTAACGCCCAAGGCGAAGACCGACAGACGCTGTAACGCGCCGCCGCCCAGCAGGTTCATCATTCCCAGAATGGAATTATCAGCGATGCCGGCGGTCAGCGCCGTCGCATCTACGCCCGGAACCGGAATGCCGGATCCGAGTCGGTAGATGAACAGCATGGCCAGAGTAAAGATAATCTTAGACCGGATTTCTTTATTCTTGAACAGGCTGGTAAAGGTCTGGATCATGTTAGATCACCTCTACTATTCCGCCTGCTTTTTCAATTGCTTCTACTGCTGATTTGGAAAATTTATTGGCTTTGACCGTCAGCTTCTTTTCGAGTTCGCCGACGCCCAGGATCTTCACGCCGTCCAGTTCCTTGCGGACTAAACCCGCCTGCTTTAACAGTTCCGGAGTAATCTCTGCGCCGTCCTCGAACCGGTTCAGCAGTTCGACGTTGACGATCGAGTATTCCTTACGGGTGAAGTTGGTGAATCCACGCTTCGGCAGACGACGCCAGATCGGTGTCTGACCGCCTTCAAAGCCCAGTGCGACTCCGCCGCCGGAACGAGCGTTCTGGCCCTTGGAACCCTTACCTGCAGTTTTGCCCCATCCGGAGCCATGGCCGCGGCCGATTCTCTTGGAGTTACGACGTGCACCTTCTGTGTATTTCAGTTCGTTTAATTTCATTTAAGCTGCCTCCCGTCTAACTTAGCGAATTTCCTGCGGCTTCTTCTCACGCAGTTTGCTAACGCTTTCGATCGTTTTCAGTTCTTTCAGACCGGCAACTGTGGCATGAACCATGTTGATCGGAGTGCGGGAACCGATGCACTTGGACAGAACGTCGCTGACGCCTGCCAGTTCCAGAACCGCACGGACAGCGCCGCCGGCGATAACGCCGGTACCTTCTGCAGCCGGTTTCAGGAACACTTCACCTGCGCCGTAAACGCCGGTGACAGCATGTGGGATCGTGGAGCCATTGTTTACCAGAGGAACTCTGAACAGATTCTTCTTGGCATTTTCACTGGCCTTCTTAATTGCATCAGGAACTTCGTTAGCCTTTCCTGTGCCGTAGCCTACGCGGCCTTTTTTGTCACCAATGACAACCAGGGCGGCAAAGCGGAAACGACGTCCACCTTTAACAACCTTGGTTACACGGTTGATGACAACAACGCGTTCTTCAAATTCTTTATCGCGTTCAACTCTTCTTGGTTTACGTTCCATTCAGCGAGCCCTCCTAGAATTTCAGTCCGGCCTCTCTGGCAGCTTCGGCCAGGGCCTGGACACGTCCGTGATAAACATAACCTCCACGGTCAAATACAACATTAGTGATGTTCTTAGCTAAAGCGCGCTTTGCCAGTTCAGTTCCGACAGTTTTTGCGGCTTCGATATTTCCGCCGTTTTCCAGCTTCAGATCCACGCTGCTGCAGGCAACCAACGTCGTGCCGTTAACATCGTCGATGATCTGGCAGTGGATGTGGCTGTTAGAACGGAAGACGTTCAGGCGTGGGCGTTCCGGAGTTCCGCTGATCTTTGTACGGACACGAATGTGACGACGAATTCTTTCATCATTTTTAGATACTTTCTTAAGCATTGTTCACTCTCTCCTTTCCCACTATTTCTTACCAGCCGTCTTGCCTTCTTTACGACGGACATGTTCGCCTTTATAGCGAATACCTTTACCCTTGTAAGGTTCAGGTTTCTTTGTTGCCCGGACGACCGCAGCGAATTCGCCGACGCGCTGCTTGTCGATGCCGGAAACTTTAATTTCAGTTGCGGACGGGCACTCAACTTTCAGGCCTTCCTCAACCTCGAATTCAACCGGGTGAGAGAAGCCGACGTTCAGTGTCAGCTTGTTGCCGCTGACAGCGGCACGGAAGCCGATACCGACAACTTCCAGTTCACGGGTGAAGCCCTCAGAAACGCCGACGACCATGTTGTGCAGCAGCGCACGGGTTGTGCCGTGCAGCTGTTTGATATGCTTCTCATCGTTCGGACGAACGACTTTGATTTCATTGCCGTTGACATCGATCTGCATGTTTTCGTTAAACTGACGTGTTAAAGTACCCTTAGGTCCTTTGACCGTCACCTCATTGCCAGCCGCAACCGTGACTTCAACACCGGCTGGAATGGTAATCGTTTTATTACCGATACGTGACATTGTTTTCTATTCCTTTCTCTAACACGCTTACCATACGTAGGCGATAACTTCGCCGCCTGTATGCTTCGCTCTTGCTTCTTTGTCGGTCATCAATCCCTGAGAGGTAGAGATGATCGCGATGCCTAAACCGTTCAGGACACGTGGGATCGAGCCGCTCTTGGCGTATACCCGTAAGCCTGGCTTCGAGATACGCTTGATGCCGCTGATAACCTTTTCGTTATTCGGGCCGTATTTCAAAGTGACTGTGATCTTCTTTTCTGCAGCGGTTTCACCTGTGACTGCGTAATTCAGGATAAATCCTTCGTTCTTCAGGATCTTCGCAATTTCAACCTTCTGCTTGCTTGCCGGAATTTCAACGGCTTCGTGGCGTGCCTGAACACCGTTACGGATTCTGGTCAGCATATCTGCGATAGGATCAGTCATATTCATCATTGCTTTTTCCTCCTTCCGTATCCTTACCAGCTTGCCTTCTTGACTCCCGGAATCTGGCCCTTATAGGCTAATTCGCGGAAGCAGATACGGCAGACTTTGTACTTGCTTAAGACAGAGTGCGGACGTCCACAACGTTCGCAGCGCGTATACTCTCTGACTTTGTACTTCTGAGGACGCTGCTGCTTAATTTTCATTGATGTCTTTGCCATGGTTGTTGTCCTCCTTATTTCGCAAACGGCATGCCCATACCTGCCAGCAATGCCTTTGCTTCTTCATCAGTATTGGCCGTCGTTACGATAACGATGTCCATACCGCGTACTTTGCTTACTTTATCAAAGTTGATTTCCGGGAAAATGATCTGTTCCTTCACGCCCAGCGTGTAGTTGCCGCGACCGTCGAACGCCGTTGTGCTGACGCCGCGGAAGTCGCGGACACGCGGCAGGGAAATGTTGAACAGCTTGTCCAGGAATTCATACATGTGTTCACCGCGCAGGGTGACCTTGCAGCCGATCGGCATGCCTTCACGCAGTTTGAAGTTCGCAATGGACTTCTTCGCCTTCGTGATGACCGGCTTCTGGCCTGCCAGCTGAGTCAGTTCGGCAACCGCTTCGTCCAGCGCCTTCGGGTTGGCGATCGCATCGCCGACACCCATGTTGATGACGACTTTCTCGATCTTCGGGCACTGCATGACAGAGCTGTAATTGAACTG
>PPYE01107981.1_pt1 | contig 11550 bp, 7 predicted proteins | sample 1559881 | NCBI WGS metagenome assembly PPYE01 (sample SAMN08240022, study PRJNA423297) | Human gut metagenome, whole genome shotgun sequencing project.
ACCATAATCTTGGCATATTTTCTCTGCTTTTTTAGGGATATTTAAACAAAATGGTGGGATTATATTAGATTTTATGATAAAATAAATGCAATCAAGCATCAAGAAAGGGGGATTTTTTTATGGAGCTGTCGCTTCAGGTACAGCAAAAACAGATTTTATCACAGAAAATGCAGCAGTCTGTGGAGATTTTGCAGATGAATGCCGTGACCCTTTCCGAATATATCCGAGAATTTGCGGAGGAGAACCCCCTTGTGGAATGGAATGAGGAAAAGGAGCCCGTGCAGCAGGAAAATACGGAGCTGCTGCAAAAGCTGGAATGGCTTGAGGAGACGGATGAGCAGAACCGCAGCCTTTACCGTATGGAGCATGAGCAGGAGGAAAAGGAGCGCGAAACGAATGCCTTTGGCAGAAAAGAGGGGCAGAGTCTGCGCGAATTTCTTCTTTTTCAGATAAATATACAAAAAATTCCGGCAGGACATAAGGCTGTCCTGCGGTTTCTGGCGGAGAGTACTGCCGAAAGCGGCTATCTGGAAAAGGATGCCATCGAAATGATGATGGAAAAATATCCGATGAAAAAATCCACTGCCGCAAGAATTCTGGCGCAGTTTCAAGCCTTGGAGCCATCCGGTGTGGGGGCAAGAAATTTGCAGGAGTGTCTGCTCATTCAGCTGAAGCAGAAAAACGCCTCTGCTCTTTCCATGAAGATCACAAGAAATTATCTGGATGAGCTGGCGAAAAACCGCCTTTCCTATATCGCAAAGGCGGAAAAGGTTTCCATGGAGCGGCTCATGCGTGCCCTACAGGAAATTCGCTCCTGTCAGCCCAAGCCAGGCAGTGGCTTTGCGGGGGAGGATAATGTGCAGTATGTTGTGCCGGATGTTTTGGTGGAGCGCAGGGGCGAGGAATTTATCGTCACCGCAAACACAACCGTGATGCCCCGTCTTACCGTCAGCCACAGCTATGTGAAGCTGCTGCGCGAAAAAGCAGATGCACAGACGGAGGAATATATTGCAGAGCAGCTGAAGCGTGCCGAATGGGCATTGCAGTGCATCAGCCGCAGAGAAAGCACCTTACAGCAGGTGGTGGAAGCCATCGTGGGAAAGCAGAGGGATTTTTTCTCGGAGCCGCAGGGGCAGCTTGTGCCTTTGCGTCTGGTGGATATTGCAGAGCAGCTCAATATCCATGAATCCACCGTCAGCCGTGCGGTCAAGGAAAAATATTTGCAGTGTGAACGCGGTGTGTTCCCGTTGCATACCTTCTTTTCCAAGGCAATGGCAAAGGCGGAAGCGGCGGAAAATGTTTCTGCGGACAGCATCAAGAACCGCCTGCGTGCCATCATTGATGCGGAGGAAAAAACAAAGCCCCTCAGTGATCGGGAGCTGACGGAGCGCCTGACCGCGGAGGGCGTACAGATTTGCCGCCGCACTGTTGCAAAGTACAGAGAAGCCATGGGCATTGCGGGGGCATCGGGCAGAAAGCGGTACGACGCAGAAAAGTAAAACGAGATTTTAACGATTCGGAGTATATTTAATGGAGTATATTTAATATGGTAGAAATTTTTCAGCTACAGCTGCATAAATCAAGTGCCGTTCCTCTTTATCAGCAACTGGCAGAGGGCATTGAGGGGATGATTACGGATGGTGTTCTGCTTGCCAATAGCAAGCTGCCGCCCATCCGCAAAACGGCGGAGCATTTCGGAGTGAATTCTGTTACGATTGTCAATGCGTATAAGCTGCTTGAGAAAAAGCAGCTGGTCTATTCGCGCGTGGGCAGCGGCACCTTTGTTTCGCCCCTGCCTGTGGAGCATATTCCGGAGCCTGTGGCAAGCCGCAATCTCCGTTCCTTTGAAAGCGGTCTTTCCATGGAAAATGCCATCAATTTTACAAGCACCTCTCTGCCGAATGAAATGTTCCCTGTGGATGCGTTTAAGGAGGCGTTCAATGCGGTGCTGGATAGGGAAAAGGGCGGAGCCTTCCGCTATATGGACAGCATGGGCTATGCCCCTCTGCGCGAGCAGCTTTGCCGTTATCTTATGAATTATGGCATCAAAACCTCTCCGGAAAACGTGCAGATCATCTCCGGCGCACAGCAGGGCATTGATATCATTTCAAAGGCGATGCTGCGCTATGGGGATGTTGTTTTTGTGGAAAAGCCCACGTTTTACGGTGCAGCGGGTGCATTTCTGTCCCGTGGGGGCAAGCTGATAGAGATTCCTCTGGAGGAGGATGGCATGGATATGGTCATTCTGGAAAATTTCCTCAAGCTGTATCATCCGCGTTTTATTTATATGATGGCATATTATCAGACCCCGACAGGCATCTCCTATTCCATGGAGAAAAAACGCCGCCTGCTTGAGCTGGCAGAAAAATACGATACCTATATCATCGAGGAGGACGATTTTTACGATTTCCATTATGATAAGGAGCCGATTGTTCCCTTGAAGGCGTTAGATTATAAAAATCGTGTCATTTATATCAAAAGCTTTTCCAAAATCCTCATGCCCGGTCTGCGCATGGGGCTGATTGTGTTGCCGAAGAAAATCCATCAGGCAGTCATGGAAGCAAAATATACCACGGATATTTCCACCTCCGGCTTTATCCAGAGAGCCTTGGAATATTATCTGCGCGAATTTGGCTGGGGGGAGCATGCCGCACAGGCAAGACGCTATGGCAGCGAGAAATACCGCAAAATGCTTTCCGCCGCAAGAAAATATCTCTCCGATGTGGCGAAATACGGACAGCCAAACGGCGGTGTCAGCCTTTGGGTGGAGCTGCCCGTGGGCGTGGGCGCAGAAGCGCTTTGCAGCCGTATGCTGGAAAAGAACGTCATTCTCACCCCCGGCAGTCAGTATGATATCAGCGGCGAGGAAAATCGCCATATCCGTCTCAGCTTTCTGAACCTCAGTGATGATAAGATAGAGGTTGGACTGAAGCGCATCGGGGATATGATTCGCGCCATGCTGGAGGAAAAATTTCTTACACTGCCTTGACAAACGGATTTCAAGTGCCTATAATCAAATCATTATTAGAAAAACAGAAAAAAGTCAGGAAAAGAAGGAGTACATTTTGGTTCGGACTTTCAGAGAGAGGCAGCTTGGTGGGAAAGCCTCAGCAGCACAGAATGGAAGCAGTCTTTTCGGTTTCTCTTGTTTCTTCAAAGGAAATAGGCTCCGCAGTGGAATAAAAAAGTATATTGCGGCGTAAATCGGCGTTAACGATTTCGAGTGACGGCAGCAAAGCCGTAACTAGGGTGGTACCACGGTAAATTCGTCCCTGTTCTTCGGAACAGGGATTTTTTTCATTACCCAAAAAACAGGATTTTATTGTGGGAATTATATTTTTATCTTTTTAAGGAGGAAAAGCTATGAAAAATCTCGGTGTAAACGAAATCAGAGAGCTGTTTCTGCAGTTCTTTGAATCCAAAGACCATCTGCGTCTGAAATCCTTTTCCGTCGTTCCCCGTAACGACAAGAGCCTGCTGTTGATTAACTCCGGTATGGCACCCATGAAGGCATACTTCACAGGGCAGGAAACACCCCCCAGTAAGCGTGTTACAACCTGTCAGAAATGTATCCGTACAGGGGATATTGATAATGTCGGCAAAACCGCGCGCCACGGCACATTTTTTGAAATGCTGGGCGATTTCTCCTTTGGCGATTATTTTAAGAACGAAATCATCCCTTGGTCTTGGGAGTTTGTTACCAAATGGCTGGAAATCCCTGAGGATAAGCTGTATGTCACCATCTATGAGGAGGATGACGAAACAGGCGAAATCTGGCATGAAAAGGTTGGTCTGCCTTGGGACAGAATCAAGAAGCTTGGCAAGGAGGATAACTTCTGGCAGCATGGTACAGGTCCCTGTGGCCCCTGTACGGAAATCTATTATGACCGCGGTCCCGAATATGGCTGCAACAGCCCTACCTGCGGCGTTGGCTGTGACTGCGACAGATACATGGAATTCTGGAATCTGGTTTTGACACAGTTCGATGCGCATGAGGATGGCACCTATACCGAGCTGGATCATAAAAACGTAGATACCGGCATGGGTCTGGAACGTATGGCAACCATCATGCAGGGCGTAGATTCCATTTTCGATGTGGATACCGTAAAATATATCCGCGATGCGGTTTGTCAGAAGGCAGGCGTGGAATATGGCAAGGAGCATAAGATTGACGTTTCCGTTCGTATCATCACAGACCATATCCGTTCCGTTACAATCATGACCGCAGACGGCGTTCTGCCCTCCAACGAAGGGCGCGGCTATGTATTGAGAAGATTGCTGCGTCGTGCGGCGCGCCATGGCAAGCTTTTGGGCATTCAGGGTGAATTCCTTGCAGAGCTTTCCAAGGCTGTTATCACCTGCAGCGGCGAAGCATATCCTGAGCTGGTGGATAAGCAGGATTATATCTTTAAGATTCTTTCCATCGAGGAGAACAGCTTCTATAAGACTATCGATAAGGGTATGGAAATCCTCAAGGAGGATATGGAGGAAATGAAAGCCGCAGGCGAAACTGTGATGAGCGGCGAAAAATCCTTCCGCCTGTATGATACCTATGGCTTCCCTGTTGATTTGACAAAGGAAATTCTGGAAGAAGCAGGCATGCGCGTGGATGAGGAGGCTTTTGCGAAGGAAATGCAGGCACAGAAGGATCGTGCGCGTAAGGCAAGAGGCGGCGAGGGCTACATGGGCGCAGCCGTAACCGTATACGATGAATTGCCTACCGATCTGGAAACAAAATTCGCAGGCTATGATGTGGATACCGTAGTGGATGCAAAAATCGTTGCTCTGGTTGCAAACGATGCCGTTGCAGAAGGCGCGCAGGCAGAGGATTCCGTTGTGGTATTCCTTGACAGAACCCCCTTCTACGCAGAAAGCGGCGGTCAGGTTGGCGATCATGGTATCATCAAAACCGCAAACGGCGTTGTTAAGGTAACAAACTGCATGAAGGTAATCGGCGGCAAAATCGCGCATCAGGGCGTGGTAGAGGAAGGCTCCGTTACCGTTGGCGATATTGCCTGTGCAGAAATTGACAAAAAGCACAGAATGGCTTCCGCAAGAAACCACTCCGCAACCCATCTGCTGCAGAAGGCACTGAGAACCGTTCTGGGGACACATGTTGAGCAGTCCGGCTCCTATGTCAGCGCAGATAGACTGCGTTTCGACTTCACCCATTTCACCGCTATGACACCGGATGAAATCAAAGAGGTGGAAAGACTGGTCAATGAAGCAATCTTCGCAAGCTATCCCATTGTTGCGGAGGAAATGAGCATTGATGCGGCAAGAGAGAAGGGCGCAATGGCGCTCTTTGGTGAGAAATACGGCGATATTGTGCGCGTGGTTGATATGGGCGGCTACAGCGTTGAGCTTTGCGGCGGCGCACATCTGAAAAATACGGCACAGGTTGGTTCCTTTAAAATTGTTTCCGAAAACGGCGTTGCCGCAGGTGTCAGACGTATTGAAGCGCTGACAGGCGAAGGTGCACTCCTGCATTATCAGGCGCAGGAGGATGAGGTGCGTACACTGGCACAGATGGTGAAAACCTCTCCCGATAAGCTGGTGGCAAGAGTGGAACAGCTCTTGGCAGAGCAGAAGGAGCTTTCCAAGGAGCTGGAAAAGCTGAAAGCAAAAATGGCAGGCGGCGCAGCGGATGAAATGCTGAGCAAGAAGGTTGATATCAACGGCGTGGCAGTGCTTGCGGCAGAGGTGAAGGATATGGATGCCAACGCAATGCGTACCCTTGGCGATCAGCTGAAAAATAAGCTTGGCAGCGGCGTAATCGTTCTGGCAGGCGCAGCAGGCGGCAAGGTAAGCCTGATGGCAATGGCAACCGATGATGTTGTGAAAAAGGGCGCACATGCAGGCAATATCATCAAAGCGGCAGCAGCAGTCTGCGGCGGTGGCGGCGGCGGTCGTCCCAATATGGCGCAGGCAGGCGGCAAGGACGCATCCAAGATTGCCGATGCACTGGAAAAAGCAAAGGAAATCATTGCAGAACAGATGAAGTAAGTTAAAAATAGAACGTATATAAAGAAAGGGTATCTCCGAGAGGAGATACCCTTTTTTGCGTCTGCACAGAAGGCTTTATGCGCTGCGGATGAAGCGTAGCGGCTTTTGTCGAAACTTTCTTTCTGCCCTCGCCCCGTTTTGACAAAAAAAGCGGTTCTGTTTGTTTAGAATGGGCGTATGGAGGGAAGCAGTATGGAAAAGACAGAAATCACATTGGAATATACGGAACAAACACCGCGCTTCGGCAAAATGCTCCTGCCGAAAAAGGAACCGAAAAAGCCGTTTCCGTGGAAGACCCTGCTGCAGGGCGGCGGCTTCTGCCTGATGGGGCTGTTCTGGGGCAGGATTGAGCTGATGGGACTGCTGCGCCCGATGGGGCTTGCCTATCTTTCCGCCTTTTTCGGGGAGGGGTGGCTCTTTGGGGCGGTCTGGCTTGCGGTCGGACTGGGGGCATTTTCTCATGCACCGCTGAAAACAGGTGCAGGGCTTGCGGCGGCGCTTGCCATTCAGCTTACGTTGGGGCGTTTTCTGGAACGGCAGGAAATGGGAAAGAAGGCCCTTCTCGGCACCTTTGCTTCGGTGCTGGCAGGTATCTTTTTTGCCGTCAGCCGACAGGGTCTGGGGTTCTATTTTGCCATTGCCGCTGTGGAGGGCGCGTTGACGCTCGGCATCAGCTATCTGCTGCAGAAGGGCGTGGTGCTTCTGTTGGAGCATGGGAAAGCCGTGATTCCCTCCAGAGAGGAAATGCTTTCGCTCCTGCTTCTGGCAGGGGGCGTTCTGGCAGGGCTTGCGTCCCTGCAAAACCGCCCGATCGGCGCATTTTTGCTGCCGATGGCATCTGCGTTTTTTCTGCTTCTTGCCGCAAGGCAGGAGGGGATTGGCGGCGGTGCGGCTGCCGGTGTGTTTCTGGGGCTTCTGCTGCTGCTTTCCGGCGGTGCCAAGCTGCCTCTTTTCGCTGCCCTCGCTTTAGGGGGAATGTTGGCGGGCTGCATGAGAGATCTGGGCAGGTTGGCCTCTGCCCTTGCAATGCTGCTAGCTCCCTGCATTTTTCTGTTTTACATAGATATGACGTTGCTGAACCCGATTTGGATAGGAGGATTGATAAGCGGGGCGCTGCTGTTTTCCCTGTTCCCCAAGGCTTTGCTGGAAAAATACGGCGGTCTGCGGGAAACGGAAGGCCCCCAGGACAGGTATACAAAAATGAAGGAGCTGACGGAGGAGAAGCTTCTGGGCGTATCCGCGGCATTTGATGCTTTGGCGAAAACCTTTGTTCGGGAGGGGGAACGAAAGGACAGGGGTGAGATTGCAAGGCTGGTTGATACCATTGCGGGAAAGGCTTGTCAGGACTGCGGTTTGGCGCATTTCTGCTGGGAGGAGGATTTATACAAAACCTATGGCATGACCTTCGCCGCACTTTCTCACTGCGACAGTCTGGGGCGGTTTCGGGCATCCGATTTGCCGCAGGAATTTGCGGACACCTGTCCAAGAGTGGACACCCTTGTGGACACCATAAATGAGGTGTATGGACTGTACAGAAGGGACTGCTTATGGACAAGCCGCCTGAGGGAGTGCCGCGAGCTGGTCGGACAACAGCTTCTGGCGGTGGGAGAAATTATGGAATCCCTTTCGGGGCAGATGGAGCTGAACTGTATTTTTCTGGAAGGTGCAGAAAAGGAGCTGCGCCATGCGCTGAAAAAGCAGGGGCTTTCCCCGAAGGAGGTCATCATTACAGAGGAAAAGGCTCATCGGCGCAAGCAGGTGAGGGTGGTTTTGCCTGCCTGCGGCGGAAAGGGCAGCTGCAAGGATAAGGTTTTGCCACTGGTCAGAAAAACGATGGGCTGCCCCATGGTTTTGCTGGAGGAGGGCACCTGCTCGGTGGATGCGAAGGGGAGGGAATGCAGCCTGCTGTTTCGGGAGGCACCTGCCTTTTCCCTCACGACGGCGGCGGTTTATGCCCCTGCGGAGGAAGGAAGGCCGACAGGAGATGCGGCGGCATTTCTGGAAACGGAACGGGGCAACGCCCTTCTCGCCCTTTCCGACGGCATGGGAACGGGAGAGCAGGCGGCGAAGGAAAGCCGCATTGCCATTGAGCTTCTGGAGCAATTCACGGAGGCAGGCTTTGACCGCGCGCTTGCGGTGCGGATGATCAATTCTGCGCTTCTGCTGCGCAGGGGAGAGGAGGCCTATGCGACCCTCGATATCTGCCATGTGAACCTGTTTGACGGGCATGCCGAATTCATCAAGCTGGGCGCGGTGGCATCGTTTATCTGGCGGAGAGACCGCATCATCTCTCTGCGTGCGGTGACGCTGCCTGCGGGCATCCTCAAGCAGGTAGAGCCGGAGAAAAATGAAATGCGCCTCAAGGATGGGGACATGATTCTGATGGTGACGGACGGGATTACCGATGCCCTCGGCGGCGAGGAGCAGACGGGCGCATGGCTCAAGGCGAAGCTGACCGCCTTCCCGATGTCAAACCCGCAGGACGCGGCGGAATATATTTTGCAGGAGGCAAAAAAGGAGCGCAGGGACGGCAGACGGGACGATATGACCGTTCTTGCCGGACGATTCTGGCAGAAGCAGGCATAAATTGAGACTATCTGGTATAAGTTGCGATTATGTTTGTGTTGTCTTTTTTTCCGCAATCGTGTAGAGTAATGGGAAAGAGGAATTTTCGGGGAAAAAGAGGATTCCGAGAAGGAGACGAACATGCGGAAAAAGGTACGAAACACACTGCGACAATTTCAGATGGTGCCGAAGGGCGCAAGGCTTGTGATCGGGCTTTCGGGCGGCGCGGATTCCGTTGCCCTGCTCCACGTTCTGTACAGCCTGCAAAAGGAATTTGCATGGGATTCCCTCACCGCGGTACATATCCACCATGGTCTGCGCGGAGCAGCGGCAGACGAGGACGCTCGTTTTGCGGAAAGTTTCTGCGCCGATTTGGGGATTCCCTGTATCGTAAAGCACTATGATGTGCGTGCGGAGGCGAAGGCGCGTGGGCTTGGCGAGGAAGAAACGGGGCGGCTTCTGCGCTATGCCGCCTTTCGGCAGGCGGCAGGCGAGGATGGCTGCATTGCCGTGGCGCACCACCGAAGGGATCAGGCGGAAACCGTTCTGATGCGGCTTTGCAGAGGGACAGGACTGAAGGGGCTTGCAGGCATGGCACCCGTCAGAGAGAATATCTGCCGCCCCCTGCTGTTCTGCGACCGAGAGGAAATCGAGGACTATTGCAGGGAAAACGGACTGGATTGGCGAGAGGATGCCACAAACCAAGAGGAAGCCTATACCCGAAATAAGCTGCGGCTGCGTGTTCTGCCGATTCTGGAGGAAATCAATCCGCAGGCGGTGGTGCATATTGCAAAAACGGCTTCTCTTTTGGCAGAGGAGGAGGATTTTCTGGAGCAGCAGACGGCGCTTTTTTGGAAGGAGATACAGCTGCCCTCCTTGCCTGAGGAGGTTTCTCTTTCCATAGAAGGGCTAAATGCGCTTCATCCTGCCATGCGGCGGCGCATCCTGCGGCAGGCGGTGGGGCAGTTTCAGAAAAAGGATATTTCCGCAAAGCAGCTTGCGGCGTTAGAGGATTTGCTTCGGAAGGAAAGCGGGAAACAGCTTGATTTTCCCGAAGGACTGCGTGCAGAAAACCGATACGGCACACTGGTGCTTTCCCGAAGGGCAGCAGATGCGCCGAGAGGGTTCTGCTATGCCCTGCCCATGGAGGAGGAAATCTTCATTCCCGAAGCAGGCATTGCAGTTCTGGTCTCTCTGGATGAAAAAAAAGTTGAAATTTCTGCCGAAACCTGTACGAATGTATTTGATTATGATAAAATAGGGCATACACTTTTCTGCCGCACGCGCAGGCAGGGGGATGTGATTCCTCTGCGAAGGGGCAGGAAAAAAATCAAGGAGCTGTTCATTGATGCAAAGATTCCCAGAGCCGAACGGGAGCGATATCCCTTATTTGTGGCAGGGGATACGGTGATTTGGGTGCCGAGGCTGAAGGAAGCCTTTGGCGCGGAGGAACAGACCGACCGAAAAGTATGGATTCAAATACGGAGGGTACAGGAATGAAAGAGAGAATCGAGGTATTGCTTTCTGCGGAACAGATTGACAAAAGGATGGCAGAACTGGCAGATGAATTATATCAGGAGTTTGGCGATGAGCCGGTGGAACTGGTTTGTGCCTTGAAGGGCGCGGTTGTGACCATCGTGGATCTGGCAAAGAAAATGAAGATGCCCGTTACCATGAATTTCATGAGCGTTTCCAGCTACGGCAACAGCACGGAAAGCTCCGGCAATATCAATATCAAGATGGATCTGGATGCGGATATTACAGGCAAGAATGTGCTGATTGTAGAGGATATCATTGACACCGGCAGAACACTGAAAAAGCTGAAGGAGCTTCTTATCAGCAGAAACCCCAAAAAGCTGAAGCTGGTGACACTGCTGGATAAGCCCGACCGCCGCGTGGTGGATATCAAGGCGGACTATACAGGCTTTACGATTCCCGATGCCTTCGTGGTGGGATATGGTCTGGATTATGCCCAGAAATATAGAAATCTGCCTTATGTAGGCGTGCTGCATTTTGAGGAATAAGTAAAAAAAGCCATTTTCTATCGAAACGGTGGAAAATGGCTTTTTCTTTTGGAGGGGGATATGATAAAATGGAAGAAAAAGGGGGCGGATGCGTATGCTGACAATTTTGAACAGGAGAGAATTGCTAGTTACCCTGAGTATGGAACGGCAGGCAGAGGTGCGCAGGATTCTGGCTGAAAACGGAATTGATTATACGATAAAAACAACAAATATGCAGGGCGGAATGCAGAAGGCGAATATGTGGAGTGCAGGATTTAACCAGAGCTTTGCATGGGAGTATAAAATTTATGTGCATAAGAAGGATCTGGAATATGCACTGCATCTGATTCGATGAAGTGCGGAGAAAAAATGTTGATTCGATTGGAAGTTGCAGACAAGTATAGCCGCGCCGCTTTCCCCAAACCCTTCCCCACAGTGCCGGAAACGGCAGGAAGAAAGGCGGCGCAGGTGCGCCTGAAAGGAACAATAAATCGGGATTTAAGGAGGTCATATGAGTTTTACGATGTTATTGCTTCTCGCATACATAGTAATGGGTGTGGGAAGTTTTATCGCTTTTAAGCGAAAGCACAAAGCAATTGGTATAGCACTGCTGCTTGTAATAGTGCTTAGTATCTTGATTTTGGGATACATGTGGATTCATTCGCCAATGTAACAATTTCCAGTTGTCTTAATTGGATAAATCGAAATTTGACAAAGGCGTGTATATGAAAAAGTAACTTCCAGTTTGCCGGAGAAAGGTATGGTGAGCGAATGAGAATGTTATACGAACTTTCATGGTTATGGGAGATGCTGGTTATTGCGCTTGCGGTTGCGGCTGTTTGCGTGGTTTGTGCCATGCTAATCTGTAAGGCAGTAAAGAAGAATCTCAGCAAAAAGACGGCGGCAGTTATCGGCGCAGCAGCGTTTGCGGGCGCTGTTTTGGCAGTCATTGTGATTGCCCGGACTCCGATGCCGC
>PPYE01662653.1_pt1 | contig 11550 bp, 16 predicted proteins | sample 1559881 | NCBI WGS metagenome assembly PPYE01 (sample SAMN08240022, study PRJNA423297) | Human gut metagenome, whole genome shotgun sequencing project.
AATTTCGCAAGAAATCGAGGACAAAATTTCGTGCAGCTCCACTCGAAAAAGTGGCTCTGCCACTTTTTCGACAGTCTCACGCACGCCTCTGAGGGAACTCAGAGGCGTGCGTCTGTCTGTTAACCGGTTTTACTCGGCGGCGGCCACGAGCTGGACCTCCACCGGGGCGTTGCCGGGGAGGGTGGCCAGGCCGATGGCGGCCCGGGCGCCGATGCCCGCGTCCCCCAGCTGCTCATACAGCCAGCCCGAGACGATATCCCCCACCTTGGCGTGGGTGGTATAGTCCTCGGTGGCGTTGAGGTAGACGGTGAGGGACAGGATCTGCACGATCTTCTCCCCCTCGCCCAGGGTGTTCTGGGCGGCGGTGAGGGCGTTGGAGGCGGCCTGGATTACCGCGTCCCGGTAGTCGTCCAGGGGGCGGTCCGGGCTGATCTTGCCGGACATGAGGAGCACCCCGTCCTTCCGGGGGGTCATGCCGGCGGTGAAAATGAGATTGCCGTAGCGGACGGCGGGCTTGTACTTGCCCTGGGGGATGGGATTCTTGCTCATACGCGGTACCTCTCAATCATCGTGATGATCCGGTCCACGGCCGCCTCGGCGGCCTTCCGGTCCTGGGAGAAATTGATGCGGAAGCTGTCGGTGAACTGGGGGCCGAACTCGGTGCCCGGGGTGACGGTGACGTTGGCGTGGGCCCGGAGGATTTTCACAAAGTCCTCGCCGGAGACGGCCAGGGGGGGCAGCTTGGGGAACAGGTAGCTCCCCGCCTCGGTGGTGCGGGCGGTGACGCCGGGGCAGGAGAGGAATTTGGAGAGCAGGGAGTCCCGGATGGCCTGGTGGTCGGCCACCCGCTGCTCCATCCAGCCCTGGGGCTCAGCAAACCAAGAGGCGAACACCGCCTGGCAGTAGCCGGGGGCCCGGAGGGAGACGATGGCCTGGAGCTTCTCCATACGCTCGATGATGGCGGCGGAGCCGAAGGCCACGCCCAGGCGGTAGCCGCTCAGAGACTCGGTCTTGGAGGGGCCGATGATGGTCACCATGTTGTCGGGCCGCTCAGGCTGGGCGCACAGATGGGTGTAGGTCCGGCCGTCAAACACCTGGCGGGAGTAGAGCTCGTCCACGATGAGGGTGGCCCCGTACTCCTTGGCCAGAGAGGCGATCTTGACGATCTCCTCCTGGGAGTAGATCACGCCGGTGGGGTTGTTGGGGTTGGAGAACAGGAACAGCTTGACCCCGTTCTGGAAGGCCTGCTCCAGCTCGGTCAGGTCCAGACCGGCCCGGCCCTGGTCCTGGGCGCCGTAGTAGTCCATCTGGATGGGGCACAGCTCGCCCCCGAAAAACTCCACCAGCTTCCGGTTGGCGAAGTAGTCGGGCTCCACGATGGCCACCTTGTCCCCGGGGACCATGCTGGCGCCGATGGCCAGGAACAGGGCGCCCTGAGTGCCGGGGGTGAGGATGATGTTCTCCTCCGGGTCGATGGCCGCCCCGGTGAAGGCGGAGATCTTGCGGGCCAGATCCTCCCGGGTGCTCTTGCCGCCCCGGTACTCGGTGTAGGCCTGGTGGCCCCCGATCTTCTCCACGCCGGCCACGAAATCAGCCAGAGTGCCCGGAATGGGGGGGTGGGCGTCCACGTCCCCGTGGGAGAAGTCCACCGGGGTGCCCTCCAGCTTCTCGCCCCGCAGCTCCAGCGCCGCCGCCTTCTGGCGGCTCTCCTGGCCCGGGGCGTTGTCACAGCCCAATTTTGCGAATTTTTCCAGCAGCGTATCCATGATTTCCGCTCCTTCCAAACAGTTTTGCCCGGCTCCAGCGGAGGCCGGCCTTGATTCCCCTTTACTATACCACAAGGCCGCCGCCTCGTCCAATTCAGGTTTTGATAACCTATGTTATGAAAATATTTATACGATATTTATGCGATGGGAGAGGATCGGACCCGTGACTTTTCCGCTGGCCTGCGGTAAAATGAAGGAAAGCCTGCAGAAAGGAGCAGTCCCATGCTGATGCTCAAAGAAATGGAATATGTCTACGCGGTGTATGAGGAACAGAGTTTTTCCAAGGCCGCCCGGAAGCTCTATCTGTCCCAGCCCGCCCTGAGCGCGGCGGTGCGCCGGGCGGAGGCGGAGATCCACACATGTGCTGCCTGATATCGCGGAGGAGTTTCAGCGTCAGTACCCTGCCTGGCGGGCCAGCCTGCTGGAGGTGAACGCCCCCGACCTGTACCCCTGCCTCCAGTCCGGCACCATCGACCTGAGCCTGAGCGTGGAGGCGGCCGACCCCCACCTGTTCCACTCCACCGTCTGGCATGAGGAACAGATTCTCCTGGCCGTCCCCGCCGCCTTTTCGGTGAACCGGGGGCTGGAGGAGTTCCAGCTCACCGCCGCCCAGGTGCGGGAGGGGGCCCATCTCCAGGAAAATTTCCCGGCGGTGGACCTGTCCCGCTTTGCCCAGGAGCCCTTCCTGCTGCTCAAGCAGGGGAACGACCTGAACCAGCGGGCGTACAAGCTGTGCCGGAATGCGGGCTTCCTCCCCAAAATCGTCCTGGAGCTGGACCAGCTGCTCACCGCCTGCTGCATCGCCCGGGACGGCAAGGGGTGCACCTTCCTGCGGGACGGCATGGCCCGGTTCCTGGAGGACGGCGGGCGGCTGGTCTACTACAAGCTGGGGGACCCCGCCGCCCACCGGCCGGTGATGCTGGCCTGGCGGAAGTCGGCGGAGCTGCCCCGACCCGCCAAGGCCCTGTTGGAGTTTCTCACCGGAACACAGCCGCAGGCGTAGAAGGACAGATTCTGACGGAGAAAGTGAGGTACAGATGAAATTCGGCACAAAAATTCTTGCCCTCTTTGCGGCGGTCATACTGGTGGGGGGCGGCTTTTCCGCCGGGAGATACGTAGCGGATCAGGAAAATATGCAGACCCGGCAGCAGCGCTGCCGCATGCTGATCGGATTTGCCGTGGATAAGGCGGAATCTGAGGACCTCAGCGATCCAGACACCATGGAGGCGTTGATCAGCAACGTCTATGCGGCTTATTACTGCTGTGACGAACCCGCTGCTGCCGAACAGCTGCACGACCTCTGGAACACGTTGATCTTTGAGCCGGAAGTTTACACCGGTGGGGAGGAGGTCCTGGTTGAGGTGCTGCAAGGCGTCGCCCACTCGGTGGAAACGGCCCCCTGACCTGCCCGGGCTGCGGGCTGGGACCGGCGCTTTCCCCTATGAACGCAGACGAGGGATGCCCGCCATTCCGGCGGCGGACATCCCTCGTTTTTTCACGATGCACCCGGGCGCTGTTATATCAATTGATACAGCAGACCCTGCTTCTGGGAGTACCACAGGAGCATCCCGTGGTTTCTCCCCGGGATGCGGGTCTGGAGGTCCCACTCCGGGTACTGCTTCACTACCTGGAGGCGGTCCCCGGTGGCGAAGGCCACAAAGGAGACGTAGTCCTCTTTCCGCATGGGGTGGTCCCCGGTGACGTACCAGTCGTTCTCCACCCCCTCCACGGTGAGCTTCTCCTCCTCCCGGGCCTTCCGGGGCTCCAGAGGAGAGAGCTTCCGGCCGCAGCAGGACACCTCCGCCGCACCGGTGCAGAATGTGAGCCCGCCGCACACCGGGCAGGCGTAATAGGTCATTTTTTTCATATTGCCTCCTACCATCTCATTGGGGGCCAGATCCCCCTGGAGCAGCTTTTCCAGGTCTACTCCAAAGAGCCGGGACAGCTGGGGCAGAAAGGATACGTCGGGGCACCCCAGGCCCGGTTCACGCAGTTAAAGATACGGGCTTGGAAAGCTGGTCTATATTGCCGACAAAGCGGTAAAAGATTTCGATTTCCTGGACCCGGTTTCCCTCGCCGTCTTTGACTGCCTCATGGATCAGGATTTTTTCTATCATGCCATTCAGCACATCGGCGGTCAACTCGTTCAAGTCGGTGTATTGTCTCACCAGATCAACCCACTTCTCCGTGTTTACCACCTGTTCCCTTGCTGTTTCAAGCTGGGAATTGAGTGCTGTAATTTTGGCCTCTAGTTGTTCCTGTTCCTCCTGGTACTTTTGAGAGAGCATAGAGAAATTCCTTGCCGTGATGATTTCCGAAACCCGATCCTCGTATAGCTTTGCTAACAGGTTATCTAAATCCGAGAGCCGTTTTTCTGCCCGCTTTTTCTCCGCTATCACTCGTTTGTCTCTGGCCTCCTGTTCACGGTTGGAGGACTGCAACAGGCGGTTTATTACGGCTTGTTCGTCCTGGTGAACAGCGGCGATCCAGAAACGCAGACGAGAGAGGACATAAGGATAGAGAACATCATAGCGGACATAGTGATTAGAGCAAAGCCCGGTCCCCTGGCCGTATCTGCTACAAGTAAAATAACTGAATGGGCGGCTCACGGTCTTATTGGTGGCGAAACGCATGGACCACCCGCAGTCAGCACACTTGACAAGGCCGGAGAAAATTTGTGTGGTCTGGTCCTTCATGGAGCGGCGGCGTGTTGCAATCTGCTCTTGTACCCGGTCAAAAACATCTCTTGAAATGATGGCCTCATGGGTATTCTCGATCTTCACCCACTCGCTGGGGTCCTTGCGAATACGCCTCTTATTCTTGTAAGAGATATTCGTTTCCCGGTAGTGAACGGAGTTGCCGATATAGGTTTCATCTTTCAAAATGCTTTTGACTTGGGCGATGGTCCAGGCGTAACGCTTGCTTTCCGGCTGATCCTCGAAGATGTGGGCGAATGTGCCGTATCTCTGAAAGTTTAGCCATGAGGCGGTGGGAATTTGCTCTTGCGTCAGTATCTTGCAGATTTTGGCGGCTCCGGCTCCATGATAGGCGAGGTCATAAATCTTGTCGATAATCCAGCGGGTTTCCTCGTCGATCAACAGATGATTTTTATTATCCGGGTCCTTGCGGTAGCCGATAGGAGCATAAGCAAAAATGCGCTGTCCCTTGGCAAACTTGGCCTTGAAAGCGGCTTTCACCTTGCGGCTGGTGTCCTTGGCGAACCACTCGTTGAACAGGTTCTTGAACGGCACAAAATCAGACAGGCCCTTGTCGGTGTCCTCGTTGTCGGTCACGGCGATGTAACGAATACCACGCTCCGGGAAGTCGAACTCCAAATAGTAGTCCATCTGTATGTGTTCCCGTCCAAACCGGGACAAGTCCTTGGTGACAATGCAGTTAATTTTGCCGCTGTCCACGTCGTTCATCATGCGCTTAAAGTCCGGGCGGTCAAAATTGGTGCCGCTCCACCCGTCGTCAACGTATTCATCTACAACGTGCAAACGGTTCTCCTTGGCGTACTGTTGTAAAATCGTGCGTTGGGTTTCAATACTGACGCTGTCTCCATATTCTTCATCATCACGGGAGAGGCGCAGGTACAAAGCTGTATTATAAACGTGCTGTTTCATCTAAAAAAACCTCCTTGTAGGAAACAGCCCCCACGCTTACAATACTCTTTGCTACTAAAAGAATTATATCATAAACGTGGGGGAAAATCAATATTTTATTTAAATATCAGGCATTTTTACTGATAAAATCTTTTGATTTTGATAAAATCAATTCCTCCAGAATTGCGTCAACCTGTTTCCCGTTAGAGGCAAAATGCTCCGTGATCTTGATACGGGTATTCCCGATCTGGAAATACTGCTGACCGTCTGGCGTGGTGATTATTTGACCTTGTTTTGTGTGCATGGTGTACCTCCTGCCGGAGATACGCCTTGTGGGTGACTTGTTATCGTGGGTTACTTTATGAGCGGCGATCTTGCCGGGCTTAATAAGTTTCGTTATTCTTTGATGATAGCGGGCATGGACAAATAGCCTCCGATTGCCTCTAGGTGCCGGTAGTATGCCGTCCAGTCGGCATCATTCTTGATGGCGTCCAGGTTGGCCTGGATCAACTCAGCTAGGAGAGCCGGGGCTTTCTTGCGTCGTACCAGGGCCAGGGCTTTCGGGAACATCTCAGCGGCGGCGGTTTGACGTGCCTCAAAAGGCAGGGTCTTTTTCTTGGCCCTCTTCATCTCTCGCAGAAGTGCGTTGAAATCGGAGGGGCGCAGGGGGGCAAGGGAGGCGGCAATCTGCTGGGCCTGGGAGCCGACAAACTCAGGGCGGAGATACTTGTCCCCCTTGTCGGTGGTGGCGTAGTACCCGCCGGAGAGATAGCCGTCGGGGAGGCCGGGAGCGGCGGGTGTTGCCTGGGTGGTGCTGGTGGTGTCCACGGCGGGGGCCTGCTCCGTGACAGGCTCCCCGGTGGCGGTGTTAGTGGTGTTGTTCTCGTTCATAGCAAAATTCCTTTCTTTTCCAGCTTAACACTGGAGTGTTATTGTGAACGGCTGAAAGCACCGTTCATAATGTAATAAGAAGTTAAAAGTCAGTTTTTAACCGGGATATAAAATTTTTAGAATGGGAGGCTGAATTGCTCCGGGGGTGTTTCCTCGCCCTCGATCTCCTTGACCCAATCGGGCACAGGTTTAGGCGGGGGAAATATGTAGTCCAGGGCGGGGCCGTGATCCGTGGGAGGCTTGTCCTGGTGGTACTCAATCACATGATGAATACGGCGGAGAAAGGCTTTCCATGTGGCCGGTTCATTCTCCTGCACATTTCGATATTGCTCAGAGAGGTCTATATTAGATATGAGATAGACCGTGGTATAGCAGGCTTGCCGATTGGCATATCTTGCGGGGAGTGCCAGGGGGTACCCGTCAAGATAGTCCAGCATATCCCCCACCATGAGAGAGGACCGAAACTCGTCAAAACAAATCACCGGCTCCTGGGCGTAACGGTCAAAAGGGTGCTGGTAATCTGTGACACGGTAGACATTAGAATAGCCGTGTTTCTCCATTACCCCCCTTGTCTTGCCTGTTGCTGTGGGGCCGAATATATATGTAACATCTAAGTGTCGAAACTCGTTTCGGTATCTGGCCTCTAAAATATCCTGTCTGATTTTGTCCATCTTTCCGATATGCAGGGCAAGGTCTGGATTTTGGGACATGATTTCGGCGTTGCTCATTCCGTCCGCTATCATTTCATACAGCTGGGCTATATCCGTTCGTGCCCCTTGTCCCGGCTCGTCTGGCAGTTCCCCCCATTCCTCGAAAGTGCCGGAAACGCTGGTATCTGCCTTGGGATCGTCAGCCCACTTGCCGGACTTCTCCACATAGGCCCGGTTCTCGGCGGCGGTTCCCCGTGTTCGCTCAATATGTGCCTCCGGGAATAGCTTTTTCAGACGGCTAAAAGTAACCGGCGACCGGCACACGATAAATAAATGCGTGTGCGGCGTATGAGTTTCCAAACCGACCTCGTCAGCCATGCAATAATAGTCCAGGGAGCGCAGATCATCCAGAGCCAGCTTAATAGCGTCGTGATCCAGGCCCTTGTCCTGGGGATTGTTAATTGTGATCTGCCACTTGCGGCCTTGCTTATCTGTCATGTTCAAGCCTCCTTATTTGGTTGGTCTGAGCATTACAAAGAAAAAAGCAGGTCAAAATTAACCGTTTACAAATTAAAAATTCAAACAGCATTAAAATACAAATACAAAAGTAGCCTGGAGGTAACACTTGCCTCCAGGCTACAATGGCGGCACTTCCCCCGCCCTGCGGGCGGTCATGCCGTACAAGAGCGAGCGGCCCGCCTCCGCTCATCGCTCCGGCTGACCGCTCCGCTCTTGGCGTCGGATAAATCCGACGCATGGTTGGTTGTACGGCATTGTTAAAAGTGCCTAAACGAAAACGCTCACATAGGTAAGGGAAAAATTGCGCATCTGCGCGGGATATTCCTCGATCCCCCAAAACTGCGGCTTAATTTGGGGACTAATGGCGGCGTACTGTGCCAGCATATCCCGGAACTGCTCCACAGGAAAGTCCTCGTCATCGCACAGCAATATAGAGAAGGTATAGATAGTATGAACTCCAGCGTGGCGCATATAACCCGGCTCAGTGAGGTCCTGATCCTGGATCTCAAAGCCCAGGCTCAAAAGGGTGAGCCAGAAAATGAATATAGCAATCTGATCTTCATAACTCAACTTCACACGTATGTCTCCCCTATGATTGAAATTCTGATACGGCTATTTCCCACATTAGAAACGCCATAAATCTGACAACAATATAAATTATTATCAATGCAATAGTCTGGAAAACAGCCGTTGAGTGTATTGCGTATCGTTGAATTATCAACTGCGACATAAACAGGATTTTTTATTTTTGCCAGTCCATTTCCACTAGAAATATCAAATTCTCTATCGAATATGTACGAATAAATCAAATATTTTCCTGCTTTATAAACACGCTCTTGTATCGGTGCATAATGAAGGAGCCGGTCTTTAGGTTGTTGCAGGCCCAATTTCTTACAATTATTATTAACACAGGAAATCAGTACATCCGCATACAGCTCATAATTTTCCCGAAAAGGAGCGTATTGTTGCGGGACAAACTGGATTTGGCCGCTCGGTTTCGCATTACCAAGCAACTTGTTTAACTGATCCTTGATATACGCAAGCAATAGTAGCATACACAGCAATATCAGGCAAACAGCAATGATTTTACCCATAATAAAATTCCTCCTTAATTTTTACAGTGATTTTTGTGCCGTGATCCTGGACGGCGATCACGGAGAGGCCGTCCGGGAGAGCGGCGTTGAGTGCCGCTTGCACAGCGGCGGGATCAATGGGGGGCGGCGTTTTAGGCCGTGGCCCCCTGTGTTTGTACTCCCAGCCATACAAAGCCAGAGTAAAGAGGGTCCCGTCAGGGCAGACCTGGGGCCGAAGTTCCCGTTCAGGGTACTTGATCCGAGCCAGAGGCCAGAGGGCCGGGGGCCTGGCGGGGGCGTTTAAGACCCCCACCAGGGCGGCCAGAATTTCGGCGTTAATCGGCATCCAGGTCCAGCAAATCATTCCCAGGAGCAGAAACGACACGGACGGCAGTAGCCTTGGCGGAAACTCCGGTTCTCCAACGACCATCAGCATCCCGCATGGTGTAGACTGAGGCGGAAAAACCATCAAAATCCACATAGACGGGATGATCCGGGGTTGCCTTGTCCAGCAGGGCGGAGAGCCGATCCGTGGGGTCAGACACCTTGACCGTCTGAGTGTCATAGCCGTTGCCAGGAAACACAACAGTCACACGCAAACCCTCGATCTTATCGGTGCGCTTGCGGTCTGGGCCGTATGCGTAGGCCGGGGCCACCGACTGCAAAATGATGGGGCCGTTGTTCGTAAAACAGGCCAGCGACAGGAACAACCTCTTAAGATCCATAAATTTTTACCTCCATTTTTGAAATTTGTATTTGATGGGACCCCCCTCATTTACTAACCAGGCTTTGCGCCCCCTTTTTTAACCAAATTTCAAAAAAATTAAAAAAGGAGGGCCGGACGGCCCCCCCTCAAACATATCTCTGCAATCTTATTTTATATTACTTTTTGCCGCTATTACTTCTCGAATTTTTTTCATGCGTTTTGACACGGCGGCATCTGAAATCCCTAATTCTTTCGCAATATCTTTCTGTTTATATCCCTGCGAAATAAGATCAACTATCTTTTTATTTATATCATCCAGTTCTTTTATTGCTGACTGAACAATATCTTTCGTCAAGGTTTTTTCTTCAACGCCTGCGCCTTGGTCCTCTAAACGACTTGAAAGCGGTGTTTCACTACCATCATCAAGGGGATCAATAGAAAACCCTTTTTTGCTCCAATATGACTCCCTCTCAACTTTGTTACGAATTGCATTCATAAGTATAAATTCCAATGGAATATAAGGCCCATGTTCTTTTTCCTGAACCCTTTCTCGTTCTTTTTGTAATTCACCTAATTTCCTATTGAGGAGTTCATCTGTCAGTTTTTCAAACTCATCATCCGATAAATCCGCATATTTTTCTATTAAACTATCTAATTCTTCAAAGGTTTCATTTTCAAATTTTTGCTCCATATCTTTTAGCTTTTTTTCATAGTCATTGGCAGATGAACGATGTTCTTCCTCTAAATACTCTATAAATTTATTTATGATGGGTTCCTCATATATTTCATTCTTAGTTAGTCCAGTTAGATCGTCCGTTTTGTATTTATCTGAAATTTGAAATTTATCCAAAAAATCTATCCATGCCTCGCTGAGGTATTCATCAAACTCAAAACCAAATAAAGTTGAATTTCCCCTATCAAAATATGGAGGCAAAAAAGTCCCGTTCCATCTCGCTTGCTGTCGAGCGCCTCTTTTTGTAGCTTTTTTTACAAACTCCAAGTGTTCATTTTCTTCCATTCCAAGCCATTTCATTGTAAGTAGAAAATACGCATGATAGACTTCCGGGGGAATTTCATCTTCCGCATAATTTTTTTTAATACTCATTTTATACACCCTCCTGGCAAATTTATTGGGATATGTCTGCCTTGAGAAATATTTTACCATATAATTGGATAAGCCACAATGCACAAAAGAAAAGAGGCCCCCGGAATGGGGACCTCTGAATATGTTCGTATGCTATTGTAAAAGGGTGCGCCCCTTGCGCCAATGGCGCACAGATGGGCGAGGACTAGAGTTCGCAAGGTTAACACCTCCTATGTCTTATTTGTGTTTTTCTGCCTTAAATGCGTGGAGAGGAAGGGCTTCTCTCCCTTCCTCTCCTATGATGTTTAATTAGGGGACCCAGAATCCACCGCCATCAATATGTCCACCTGCGTCCTCAATCTTATCATCGAATGCTTCTCCGTTAGCTTGTTCTTCCTCAGTTAGTCCACCTGGATTTGAACTGCCTCCAACTGATTCCTCACTGCTTGGTGGTGTTACCTGCCCTCCGGATGTGCCGGGGTTCACGCTGCTGGAGTTGCCACCTGTATTTCCTGAACCACCTTGGTTTCCACTGGTCTGGCCTGCATCATTGCCTGACCCAGAATCAGGGTTTCCACCGCCATCACTCGGAATTACTGGTGTCTCTGTTTCCTGCTGTTGCTCCTGGGTGGATTGCTGAACAGGCGCCGGGACAGGTGTTTCCGCTGAGGGTGTCTCTGTTGGCTCCGTGTCGGCTGTTGTCTCCGCCGTCTCCTGCGGCTCCTGATCGTCCGGCTCCGCTGGTGCTGTCTGCTCCGGTGTGCTGGTGTCTGCTGGCTCTGTGACCTCTGGCGTACTGGTGTCCTCTGGTGCGTCCTCCTGGGTGGGGGTGCAAGCAGACAGGGAAAAGACCAACGCCAAGGACAGGCCGTATATAAGCGCCTTTTTCATGGTGTTTTCCTCCTATGCCGTCCAGTGACGGCTTTTTTGTTCTCTCAACGGTGCCGCCCGCTGGGGGTGGGATCATCCCGGCCCCCGTTGGGCTTTCCCGTCGAGATAAATAAAAGCGGCGCAGGGTGTTTGTTCCCTACACCGCATTGAGGTACGACACAAGGCCCATTCAGCAAAACCGTCCTTGAAATATCAACGGTTTCCGGCTATAATGGGATAAGGCGTAGCAAATGCTATTGTGTGGGAGGTCCTGTCTCCTGCATAGGGGCGTGGGGAGGTGCGAACTCTCCACGTCCTGCCTCTATTTATCTCGATGGCACTATTTTACTCTATTATAGGGAATATTGCAAGACATAGCGGCCCGC
>PPYE01414106.1_pt1 | contig 11549 bp, 8 predicted proteins | sample 1559881 | NCBI WGS metagenome assembly PPYE01 (sample SAMN08240022, study PRJNA423297) | Human gut metagenome, whole genome shotgun sequencing project.
GATCTTCACGGATTTCGGCAGACCGGTCGTCAGGCAGCGGCCCTTGACCTCCTGAATGCCGACCTCGGCGCGCGGGACGAGGCACGCGATGCCGATCTTGAGCTCCTCGGCCGTGCGCTTGCCGATGAGAATGTTGTGCTTGCGGCGCACATAGCGCACGATCGCCTCGTCAAAGGCGTCGCCGGCGGTCTTGATGGACTCGCTCTCGACCACGCCGCCGAGCGAGACGACCGCAACCTCCGTCGTACCGCCGCCGATGTCGATGACAAGATGGCCGTCCGGCTTGGAGATATCCGCGCCCGCACCGGCCGCCGTGGCCACGGCCGACTCGACAAGGTAAACCTTGCGCGCGCCGGCCTCGATGACGGCGTCGATGACGTTGCGCTCCTCCACACCGGTCACGCTGCTCGGCACGGTGACGAGCACGCGCGGCTTGAAGAGACTGAACGACGTCACGCGCGAGAGCAGCTCCTTGAGCATGAGCGCCGTCATGTCATAGTCCGAGATGACGCCCGCACTGATCGGATGGATGGCCACGATGTTCGCCGGTGTGCGGCCGAGCATCTTCTGCGCGTCCTGACCGACCTTGAGCATGCGGCCGGTGTACTTGTCGACCGCCACGATGGACGGCTCGCGCAGCATGATGCCCTTGCCGCGCACGAACACGCGGATGTTGGTCGTGCCGAGGTCGATGGCAATGTCCCGTTCAAAAATCATCATAAAGCAAAACTCCTGTATCATCCGCACAGCGGATGTTATAGTCAATCGTAGCCGTCTCGCGGCTGTTTTAGTCAGCAGAGCGCGCGACCGTGGCGCACACCACCTGCTCCGCGCCCGCCTTGCCGAGCACCCGCGCGCACTCGGAGAGCGTGGCGCCGGTCGTGACGACATCGTCGATGAGCAGGACACGCTTTCCCGTCACGTCCGCGCCCCGCTTCATGCGGTAGGCGCCGGTGATGTTCGCGCGGCGTTTGGCAGCGTCGCCGGTTCTGGACTGCGGCTGCGTGTTGCGCTGCTTATGCAGCGTCGGCGTGAGCGGAAGGCCGAGCTCCTTCGCCGTCGCTTTCGCCAGCAGACGCGCCTGATCGTACCCGCGCTCGCGCAGTCTCCTGCGGCTCAGCGGCACCCACGTGACGAGGTCGTACTCCCCCGCCAGCTCCGCGCGCACCGTGCCGGCAACGAGGCGGCCGTAGACCTTGGCATACCCGGTCGCGCCGCCGAATTTGTAGCGCAGCAGCGATTCACGCACATTACCCTCGTAATTGAGCGGCGAAACACACGCCGGGATAAATGGAAAGTGCTGCCGCCCGCCGTTTTGCGCAAACGGCAGGCCGGTCCTGCAGTGCGCGCAGAGGCCGTCGCCGCTCGTCTCGATAAAATCATGGCAGAATGCGCACCGCGGCGGATAGAGCAGGTCGAGCAGGAATGTGACCACCTTCATATCGCACCGCACTCCCCGCAGAGCCGGGCGCGCAGACCGCTGTAGCGGCGGGTCTGCGTCTGGTTGTCGATCATGTGATAGGCCGCGCCCTCGTCGCCGACGATGATGAGCAGGGACTTGGCGCGCGTGATGGCCGTGTAGAGTACGCTGCGCGTGAGCAACATGGGCCCGGCCTTGCCGATACAGAGCACAACGGCGCGGTACTCGCTGCCCTGCGATTTGTGCACCGTCATGACCCAGGCGTGCTCGAGCTCGTTGAGCATCTCAAAGCCGTAGGTCGCGGTCTTTCCGTCGTAGCACACGGCGAGCGTCTCCGTCTGCGGGTCGATGGCCGTGATCTGGCCGACGTCGCCGTTATAGACGCCCGTTCCGGCGGTCGTGCCGTCCGGGTTTTTGAGCACGATGTCATAGTCATTGCGGATCTGCATGACGCGGTCGCCCTCGCGAAAGACGGTCTCGCCGAAGCGCCGCTCCTTCTTCTCGGGCGACGGCGGGTTGAGCGCCGCCTGCAGGCGCACATTCAGTGCCGCCATGCCGGTGTCATACTTGCGCGTCGGCGTGAGCACCTGAATGTCGGACGGCGGGATCTTCATATTGTTCGGCAGCCGCGTCCGGCACAGCTCGACGACCGTGTCGGCGGCCTTCTGCGCATCCGCACGCCGGAGGAAGAAGAAGTCCCCGCTGTTTTGCGAAAGCGGCGGGTGCTCGCCGCGGTTGATCGCGTGCGCGTAGGAGACGATGCTGCTGCCGGCGGCCTGACGGAAGATCTCCGTCAGGCGCACGGTCGGCACGACGCCGCTGCGGATGATGTCCGAAAAGACGTTGCCCGGGCCGACGGACGGAAGCTGGTCGGCGTCGCCCACGAGGATGAGCCGGCACTCAGGGCGCATGGCGCGCAGCAGCGCGCACATGAGCGAAATGTCCACCATGGAGCACTCGTCGAGGATGACGGCGTCGCACTCGAGCGGGTCGTCCTCGTCGCGCCGGAAAGTGATGTCCTGATGGTCGTCGCTCATGCCGGCCTCGAGCAGGCGGTGGATCGTCTGCGCGCTCCGGCCGGTCAGCTCGCTCATGCGCTTGGCGGCGCGGCCCGTCGGGGCGGCGAGCTGCGTGTCGAGCTTGAGCACATCAAACAGCGCGAGAATCGCGCGGATGGAGGTCGTCTTGCCTGTGCCGGGGCCGCCGGTGATGGCGATGACCTGATGCTGGCAGGCGAGGCACAGCGTCTCCTTTTGCTGGTCGGCAAAGGTCAGACCGAGCTGCGCTTCAATGCGCGCGGCGATCTGCTCCGTGTCCGGCATGCGGCGGTACTCCGTCTGCGTCATGGCAAGCAGGCGCTCGGCCGTGTAGGCCTCCGCCTCGTGCAGACGCGCGAGATAGCATCCGTCGCACCCGGCGACGCGCTCGCGCACCAATTCGCCGCTCTGCACGAGCGTGTCCACGCTCTCGGCGACCAGCTCGTCCGGCACGCCGCTGAGCTGCGACGTCGCCGCCAGCAGGTTGCGGTACGAGATGAAGCAATGGCCGCGCACGGCGTTATAGGCGAGCTCATACAGCGTCGCCGCGGCGACACGCTCTGCGCTCTGATCGTCAAACCCGTGGCCGAGCGCCAGCGCGTCCGCCTCCTGAAATGTTGCGCCGATGGCGTCCGAAACGAGTATGTAAGGGTTGTCCTGCACGAGCTGGAGCGCATCATCCCCGTAATACTGGTACATCCGCAGGGCAATGACCGGGCGGATGTTCGCCGAGGCCAGAAACTCGATCAGGCGGCGCATACCGGCCTGACGGCGGAAATTTGCCGACATGGCCTTGGCCTTGGAGAGACTGATGCCTTTGATCGTGCAGAGCTTTTCCGGTTCGTATTCGAGCACGTTGAGCGTGTCGGCACCGAAGCGCGACACCATCAGTGACGCCGTCGCCGGGCCGATGCCGCGCACGGCGCGTCCGGCAAGGTAGGCATAGATCGCGTCCGCCGTCTCCGGCATGGTGCGCTCGGCAAACTCGGCCTTGAACTGTTGGCCGTGTGCCGGGTGCGTCATCCAGCTGCCGGTAACGATCATGGACTCGCCCGGCACGGCGTACGGAATGCAGCCGACAACCATCGTCTGGCTGCCGTCATCCACGTCAAGCTTGAGCACGGTGTAGCCGTTTTCCTCGTTCTGATAGATGACCGCCGCGACGGTGCCGCATAATTCTATTGGATTGGTGTTTGCATCCATTGGCAAATTTCCTCTGTATTGCACAGTTTCAGATCTTCGCGCCGGCGCGCAAGGCGCTCGGCCAGCGCGGCCGCTTCCTCCGTCAGACCGCAGTCGACGAGCAGAACATCCGCCATGAGCGTTCCGCTCTCGCGCAGCCACAACGCGCCACGCAGAAGATTTTCCAGCTCCGGCGCGTCCCCGCGCGCCTGCACGACGAGCGTGATGCGCGTGTCCCTGCCGGAGCGCACCGGCGTGAGCAGCGCGCAGCCCAGCATCCACAGCAGCCAGGCAAAGCCCAGGATCAGCAGAACGCATAAGGTGATCTGAATGACCATGTTCACCGCCCCCTCTCCTTTCAGCGTATGAGAAAAGGGGCTTGGCCGTTAACCTTCGAGTTCTTTTTTCAGGAATTGACCGGTGTAGCTCTCGGCGCAGCGCGCGCAATCTTCCGGTGTGCCGGTAAAGACGATGCTGCCGCCCGCGTCGCCGCCCTCCGGACCGAGATCGATGATATGATCGGCCACCTTGATGACGTGCAGGTTGTGCTCAATGACGAGCACCGTGTTGCCCGCGTCGGTCAGACGATTGAGAATATCGATCAGGCGCGCGACGTCCGCCACGTGCAGACCGGTCGTCGGCTCATCGAGCACGTAGATCGTCCGGCCGGTACTGCGCTTGGAGAGCTCCGTCGCGAGCTTGATGCGCTGCGCCTCGCCGCCGGAGAGCGTTGTGGACGGCTGACCGAGCCTGACATAGCCGAGGCCGACATCCATGAGCGTTTGCAGCCGGTCGCGGATCTTCGGCTGGTTCTGAAAAAATGCGAGCGCCTCTTCGACGGTCATGTCCAGCACCTCGGCAATATTCTTGCCCTTATAGTGCACCTCGAGCGTCTCGCGGTTGTAGCGCTTGCCCTTGCAGACCTCGCACGGGACGTAAACATCCGGCAGGAAGTTCATCTCGATCTTCAGCAGGCCGTCGCCGGAGCAGGCCTCGCAGCGGCCGCCGCGAATGTTGAACGAGAAGCGCCCGGCGCTGTAGCCGCGCAGCTTCGCGTCCTGCGTGGAGGCGAAAAGGCTGCGGATATCGTCAAACAGGCCGGTATACGTCGCCGGATTGGAGCGCGGCGTGCGGCCGATGGGACTCTGGTCGATATTGATGATCTTGTCCAGATACTCCACACCGTCAATGCCGTCGCATTTCCCGGGACGGAGCTTCGCATGGTTGAGCTTGCCCGCAAGCGTTTTATACAGCACCTCGTTGACGAGCGAGGATTTGCCGCTGCCGGACACGCCGGTCACGCACGTCATAACGCCGAGCGGGATCTGCACGTCCACGTGCTTGAGGTTGTGCTCGGTCGCGCCGCGGATCACGAGCGCGTGACCGTTTCCGGTGCGGCGCTGCGCGGGCACGGGGATCTTCTTTTTCCCGGACAGATACTGCCCGGTGATGGAGCGCTCGCAGCGCGCGACCTCCTCCGGCGTACCGGCACAGACCACTTCCCCGCCGTGCACACCCGCACCCGGGCCGATGTCGATGAGATAATCTGCCGCACGCATGGTGTCCTCGTCGTGCTCGACGACGATGAGCGTGTTGCCGAGATCACGCAGCTCGCGCAGCGTGGCCAGCAGCTTTTCATTGTCGCGCTGGTGCAAACCGATGGACGGCTCATCCAGAATATACAGCACGCCCATGAGCGACGAGCCGATCTGCGTTGCGAGCCGGATGCGCTGGCTCTCGCCGCCGGACAGCGTGGCCGCCGAGCGCGCGAGCGTCAGATACTGCAAGCCGACGCTCTGCAGAAAATGCAGGCGCGAGCGCACCTCGCGCAAAATGCTCTCGGCGATCTGCGCATCCTTCTCGCTGAGCGTGAGCCGATTGAGAAACGCCAGCTCCTCCGTGATCGGCAGTGCAGTGAACTCCGAGATATTCAGCCCGCCGACCGTGACGGCCAGCACCTCCGGCCGCAGCCGCGCGCCGTGGCAGTCCGGGCAGGCCGTCTCTGCCATGCAGTCCTCGAGCGATGCACGCATGGCATCGCTCTGCGTCTCCTGATAGCGGCGCTCAAGGTTGCAGACGATGCCCTCAAACGGGCGGCGCAGCACGCCGGAACCGCGGTTGGTATCATAATGCAGGGTGAGCTCTTCATCCCCCGTGCCATAGAGCAGGATCTCGCGCACGTGCTCCGGCAGGTCGCCGATGGGCGTTGCAAGGTCAAAGTGATATTTTTCCGCCAGTGCGTCGTAATACATCCGGCTGATGCTCTCATCTTTGACGCCGTTCCAGCCGCTCGCGGTGATGCCGCCGTCGAGGATGGACTTCGACGGGTCCGGAATGATGAGCGCCGGGTCGATGCGCAGCCGCGTGCCAAGGCCGCCGCAGGTCGGGCAGGCGCCGTAGGGGCTGTTGAACGAGAACATCCGCGGCGTGAGCTCCTCGATCGAGATGCCGCAGTCGTCGCAGGCGTAGTTCTGCGAGAAGAGGATCTCGCGCTTTTCCTCCGGGATGTCTGCCAGCACGAGACCACCGGAGAGCGCGGACGCGATCTCCACGGCGTCGGTCAGGCGGCGGTTCTGGTCGGGGCGGATGACAACGCGGTCGACCACGATCTCGATATTGTGCTTGCGGTTTTTATCGAGCGTGATCGTCTCCGTAAGGTCGTAGATGCTGCCGTCCACGCGCACGCGGACATACCCGCCGCGGCGGGCATCGTCGAACACCTTCTGGTGTTCGCCCTTTCTGGCGCGAACGACCGGCGCCAAGATCTGCACGCGCGTCGCCTGCGGCAGCGCCGCGATCTGATCGACGATCTGGTCGACCGTCTGGCGGCGGATCTCCTTGCCGCACTTTGGGCAGTGCGGCACGCCGACGCGCGCCCAGAGCAGACGCAGATAGTCGTAGATCTCCGTGACCGTGCCGACGGTCGAGCGCGGATTTTTGCTGGTGGTCTTCTGGTCGATGGAAATGGCCGGGCTCATGCCCTCGATGGAATCGACGTCCGGCTTGTCCATCTGGCCGAGAAACTGCCGTGCATACGACGAGAGGCTCTCCATATAGCGCCTCTGTCCCTCGGCAAAGATGGTGTCGAACGCAAGGCTCGACTTGCCCGAGCCGGACAGGCCGGTCATGACGACCAGTGCATCGCGCGGAATTTCCACATCAATATTCTTGAGATTGTTCTCCCGCGCGCCTTTGATTACAATATGATCCCGCATGGATGCCTCCGTGGTTGCTTAGGATTCTATGGTCAGCTCCGCCGTGCCCGCACGCACGAGCGCAATGAGCGCCTGCGGCGCGACCTCGACCTGATAGCCGATCTTGCCGGCACTGACAAGGATGGTCTCCTGCGCGAGCGCCTGAGAAGCAAAGACCGTGCGCAGCTGCTTTTTCATGCCGACCGGCGAGCAGCCGCCGCGCACATAGCCCGTCAGGGGCGTGAGCTCGGACACGTGCAGCATGGCAATGGACTTCTCCCCCACGGCCTTCGCCGCTTTCTTGAGGTCGAGCTCGCACGCGACCGGAATGACGAACACGTACGGCGTCTTGCTCGCGCCGCGGGCAACCAGCGTCTTGAACACCTTCGCCGGGTCCATGCCCGTCATCTGTGCGACGGTCACGCCGTCCACCGCATCGTCGCCGTGCGGATATGTGTGTGGCGTGTAGGGCACCTTCTTCTGGTCGAGCAGACGCATGACATTTGTTTTTTCGATGGATGATTTCGCCATGAGACATTCCTCCGCTGATAATAACACTTTATTATATCCGATTTCCCGCATAGTTTCAAGGGATTTGGCGCAAAAGCGTTGCCAACCGGCGCGGTTATGCTATAATACGCTCAGTATGAAACCGGAGGGATGACCGATGCCGGATAACACGATCCGCGGCCGCTTCGCACCCAGCCCGAGCGGGCGGCTGCATCTGGGCAATATGCTGACATTTCTGCTTGCATGGCTGGACGTGCGCGCACGCGGCGGGACGATGGTGTTCCGCCTTGAGGATCTCGACCCGGAGCGCAGCTGGGAGCACTATGCTGACCTGATGGCCGACGACCTCCTCTGGCTTGGGCTCGACTGGGACGAGGGCTGGCGCCCCGGCTCGCAGGACTGCCGTCAAGGCGCGCGCGCACAGCGCTACACCGCCGCGCTGGATGCATTGACCGAGCGCGGCATGGTGTATGATTGCTATTGCAGCCGCGCAGAGCGTCTGGCCGCGAGCGCACCGCACCCCGGCGAGCCGCGCGAGGCCGGCTGCCCCTGTCGGACGCTGTCAGAGCAGGAGGTGCAAAAGCGCCTGCGCATGGGTCGTCGCGCGGCGAAAAAGCTTGCGGTCACGGACGCGGACATTGCCTTCGTTGACGCGCACTACGGTCTGCAGGCAGCCAAACTGCGGCACGGGCGCGACGATTTTCTCATCCGGCGCTCGGACGGCGTGTTCGCCTATCAGCTCGCCGTAAGCGTGGACGATCTCGACATGGGCATCACGCGCGTTGTGCGCGCACGCGACCTACTCGACTCCACACCGCGGCAGATCTGGCTGATGGAAACGCTCGGCGGCAAGGCCCCGGAATACGCACACGCGCCGCTGCTCGTCGCGCCGGACGGGCGCAAGCTCTCCAAGCGCGAGGGCGACCTGAACATGGAGGCCCTGCGGCAGAAATACACACCCGAGCAGTTGACCGGAAAGCTCGCCAAGCTCGCGGGTCTGCGGCCAACGGACGCGCCGGTGACGGCAATCGAGCTGGCAGCGGACTTTTCCTGGGACAAGGTCCCGCGCGCGGACATTCCGATCCCGCCGGATTTTTAATATGAGACGCACGGTGGGCGCATCCAGACGGATGCGCCCATTTTCCATGCAGTTATTTTTTCAGCAGCCGGTCGCGCATGGTATTGTGCGCGGCGAGCTCGGCCGCATCGTCCAGCGGCTGGAGTTCCAGATTCGGATAGCGCTGCTGCAGCGCTGTCGTGAGCAAATGGTCACAAAATGCGGGGTTTTTCGGCAGGACCGGGCCGTGGCTGTATGTGCCGAAGACATTTTGATAGCGTACGCCCTCATAGCCGTCCTCCCCGTTGTTGCCGCCGCCGACGAGCACCTTGCCGAGCGGCGACACGCCGCTGCCAAGATAGGTCTTGCCGCTGTGGTTTTCAAAGCCGACGACCGTGCTGCCGCCGGACTCCGGCAGGCACTCAAAGAGGAAGTTGCCGATCATACGCTCCTTCGAGCCGACGGTGTAGTAGTCGATCGCGCCGATAAAGTCGCACTGCTTGCCGTCCCACGTGCGGTAGTAGCTGCCGAGCATCTGGTAGCCGCCACAGATGGTCAGAAACGTCTTGCCGTCGGCGATGGCAGCCTTGATTTCGCTGCCCTTTCCGGCTTTCAGGTCGGACAGGAGCACCTCCTGCTCAAAGTCCTGACCGCCGCCGATGAAAAACAGGTCAAACTGCGTAAAATCCGCCTGCTCGCCGACCGTGACCTCCGTCACCTCGGCGTCGATGCCGCGCCACTCCAAACGGCGGCGCATGCAGAGAATGTTGCCCCGGTCGCCATAGAGGTTCAGAAGATCCGGGTACAGGTGGCAGATGCGCAGGGTCTTCTCGCTCATTCCCAGAACTCCTTTCCGCCGAGCCGCTTTTGCAGCCGGCCGCGCAGATCCAGCATCGACGTATACGTCGGCATGATGAACACCGGGTATTCCGACGCGCACATGGCGTCGATCAGCAGGTCATAGTCATAATACACCTGAATTTTCGTCTCGTCCACGCCCGCATACTTCAGGCGCAGGCGCAGCTCGTCGGCGCGCGTGCCGGACACGAACACGTGGCGAAGATGCTCGCCCATAGCGGCGAGCCGCTCAAAGTCCGCGTCCCAGATCCACGAGATGTCCGTACCGTCGGCGTCCCGGTCGTTGAGGCAGACGACAAACGTCGCGTCCTCGTTCAGCCCGGCGAGATAGCGCATGGTCTGGTTGCAGCCCGCGGGGTTTTTCACGAGCATCATGCGCCCGGGCGTACCGCGCAGGTCGAATTTCTCCATACGGCCAAAGCCGCAGCCGAACGCGCCGAGCGCGTGCACGATCGCCTCCGGTGTGAAGCCGAATGCGTACAGCGCAGCCGCCGACCCGACGGCATTGTAGATGTTATAAGCTGCCGGCAGGTTGATGTGCACGGCGTACTCCTGTCCGCCGATGGCCATGGTAACATCGCTCGTGTCCACGCCGAGATTCAGCACCGCTGTGACGGCGACCTGCGGGGCTTCGCGGTGGTAGCCGCACTTCGGGCAGCGGAACGCGCCGAGATGGCCGTACGTGCGGTAGTCGTAGACATATTCCGTCTTGCAGTGGATGCAGTGCGGCGCGTCGGAGATCTCCGTCAGGTCGTCACCGCCGAGCGGCACATTCACGCCAAAGCGCACGACCGGGTTCGGCACCTGCGCCGGGATGGACGCGATGAGTGAGCAGTCGGCATTGATGCACAGCGTGCTCTCCGGCGTGTGGTGGATGCCCTCGATGATGTTATTGAGCGTGTGCGTGATCTCACCGTAGCGGTCGAGCTGGTCGCGGAACACGTTCGTGGCCACGATGACCTCCGGCTTGAGGTATTTGAGCACGGTCTTGGACGCCGCCTCGTCACACTCAATGACGGCAAACTGGCACTTTGGCCTGCCGGTCAGGGTGCTGTGCATGGCAAACTCCGCCGTGATGCCGGAGATGAGGTTCGCGCCCGAGCGGTTGGCAAAGTAGTTAAGGCCCGCATCGGCGAACGCCTGCTCGATCATGCGCGAGCTGGTCGTCTTGCCGTTCGTGCCGGTGACGAGGATGACGCGCACCCCCCGCGAGAGCACGCCGAGTACCTGCGGGTACACCTTGAGCGCCACGCGGCCGGGAAACGCCGTGCCACCGCGGCGCAGCAGCCGCAGCAGCCCGCGTGCAAGCTTACACAGCAATACTGCAAAAAAAGTTCGGATTTTCATTCGTTAGGGTCACTCCGTGATGATTTCGCATCTGTCAGCAGATGCTCATTTTGACTGTTTTTCCGGCCAGAGTCAGCATATCGCGCAGCTCCTGCACCAATTGCAGCTTGCGCTCAAAGCTGAACTCCGTATCCTGCTGGGCGAGGTTGCTCGCGTTGCCGAAGAGGACATTGACCTCCGTCGCCTCCTCGAGCAGTACGAGCGCGAGCTTGGACGCGCCGTCCTTCATGTGGGCGAGCTCGAGCGTGTACATGCCATCCGCGAGGTAGTCCTTGATGCGTTTCATCGTCACATTGACCGTAACGACGCCCTCGGTCGTCAGATCCACACCGTGGATCTCGCTCATCGGCGGCACCTCCTCCGTGCCACTGCCGGGCAGCGTATGCACCTTTACGCCCAGATATGACGCGACAGCGTTGGCCGTGGTGCCGCCGCAGACAACATGCTTGCCATCCTTGCCGAAAAACAGCCGCATGGTGCTCAGATCATCATCCTTGCTCTCGGGCGGGCCGATCATGACGTTGACCGGACAACGCTCACGCAGGCGCGCGACAACAACAGTCGTATCATCATGCATGGCATCCATGTCCAGCGTCTTGACGGTCGAGAGGATACTGGCCGCCATACGCTGTGAGGAGACGGTGGGTGAATAATTGCGCAGGATAAAATCCTCAATGTCCTGCCGCGCCCAACCGGCGTCCGTCGTCACGCCGCGCCCGGCCTCCGACACGCCGTCGCTGAAGAGCACAAGCATATCGCCCACGTCAAAATGCAGGTAGCTCTCGTGCAGCTCCTTTTCCTGAATGAAATTGACGGAGTAGTTGTATTTCCCGATCGCGCCGTTGTGCACGAACACAGCGTTCGGGTTGTCATACTGGATCAGGCGCGCGCGGGTGCCGGCCGTCTGCAGGATCGTAAAGGTCGCATAGGCGAGCTTGCGCTCC
>PPYE01385657.1_pt1 | contig 11546 bp, 8 predicted proteins | sample 1559881 | NCBI WGS metagenome assembly PPYE01 (sample SAMN08240022, study PRJNA423297) | Human gut metagenome, whole genome shotgun sequencing project.
AAATGGGATCTTAGCTCAGCTGGGAGAGCATCTGCCTTACAAGCAGAGGGTCATAGGTTCGAGCCCTATAGGTCCCATTACATCAGAAGTTCTGATGACAATTTAATATGGCGGAATAGCTCAGTTGGCTAGAGCATACGGTTCATACCCGTAGTGTCGAGAGTTCGAATCTCCCTTCCGCTACTTCAAGACCTCAGAGATTCTGAGGTCTTTTGTTGTATACCGGCAAAATTTTTTATATAATAAGTTTATGATACGAATCCTATACAGGCAGAATTCAATTTTACTTTTAAAGATGCAGGAGAGGAGAACTATGAAACAAAAATATAAGAAGCTGGCATTTTTCATATTATTACTAAGTATGCTTACCGGCTGTATGTTATTGAGTGGCTGTACGGAAAATACAGAAAATGGATCACAGAGCAGCTATATTGTAGATTCGGATGAGCTGCAGGATACAGAAAATCAGATGGAATTCGTACCGGGTTCTATGAAAGGTTCAAAACAGGAGGAAACGTCGGAAAACGAAGAACAGGGTCAGACAGAGCAAAGTCGTCAGACTGTCGCGGAAGAAAATGATGCGGAGCAGGCAAAGACGGCAGGTAATCTGGAAGTACATTTTATAGATGTGGGACAGGGGGATGCGACTCTGATCAAATGTGATGGTCATTTTATGCTGATCGATGCGGGAAATAATGATAAAGGTACACTTGTACAGAATTATCTGCAGCATCAGGGAGTGGAGACTCTTGACTATGTGATCGGCACGCACCCGGATGCAGACCACATCGGAGGAATGGATGTCGTTCTTTATAAATTTGACTGTAAGACGATCATCATGCCGGATGTTGCAAATAACACGCGCACTTATGATGATGTTGTGCAGACGATGAAAAATAAGGGATATAAGACCACTTATCCGGTTGTCGGGGAGACATACACGATCGGTGGAGCAGCATTTACGATCATTGCCCCAAACAAAGAGTATGGAAATGATATGAATTCCTGGTCGGTCGGCGTCCTTTTACAGAATGGAAACCACCGGTTTTTGTTTACCGGGGATGCGGAAGAGGGAGCAGAACAGGATATCCTGCAGAATGGCATCGATATCTCGGCGGATGTCTATAAGGTTGCACACCATGGAAGCAATACGGCAACATCCCAGGCATTTCTTGATGCAGTACATCCGACGTATGCGGTAATCAGTGCCGGGGAAGGCAATTCTTATGGACATCCGCATGCGGAAGTATTAAACAGACTCCGCGCAGCCGGAGTATCTGTTTTCCGCACGGATGAGCAGGGAACAATCGTTGCCACGTCAGACGGGACAACGCTGACCTGGAATATGTCTCCGTCGGAGAGCTGGCAGGCAGGGGAAGCGGAAAAGAGCCAGAACACAGAAAAAAGTGAAAAAGCAGCTGACAGCCAGAATAATGCAGAAACAGATGCAGCCGTAAGTAATCCGACGGACCAGACGGATGGAAATTCGGATGTGATCGTTCACATCACGAAAACGGGAGAAAAATATCACTCTGCCGGATGTCAGTATTTAAGACAAAGTGATATTGAAGTGACCTTATCAGAGGCAAAAGCAAGAGGGCTTACACCGTGTTCAAAGTGTAATCCACCACAGTAAAAATATTAATAGAAGGGAAAAGAAAAATATGCGTGTAGGAATGGGATATGATGTTCATAAATTAGTGGAGGGCAGGGACCTGATCATTGGAGGGGTAAAGATCCCACATACATTAGGACTTTTGGGACACTCGGATGCAGATGTACTGCTTCATGCCATCATGGATGCACTGCTTGGGGCAGCAACACTTGGAGATATCGGAAAGCATTTTCCGGATACGGATCCGAAATATAAAGGGATTTCAAGCATGAAACTGTTGGAACATGTGGCGGGACTGATCGCCGAAAAAGGTTATATTGTAGAAAATATCGATGCGACGATCATCGCACAGAAACCAAAGATGCGTCCGCATATCGAACAGATGGAGAAGAATATTGCAGCAGCACTTAAAATATCAGAAGACCAGATCAATGTGAAAGCGACCACAGAAGAGGGACTGGGATTTACCGGAACGGAACAGGGAATTTCTGCACAGGCAATCTGTGCGTTGACAACGATCTATGAGAGCAGTGTCAGCGTGGCGGATTCTGCAGGAGGCTGTGCGGGCTGTCCCGGACGTGCCTGTGGAAGATAAATATAAATAAAGTATAAAACTTGTTGACACAGCTATATAAATAGGATATGATAAGTCGTGATTTGACGGATTGAAGTGAGACTCAGATATATTTTTTGTAAGGACATCAAGGGATATTCAAAGCAAAGATATATGCTGGGTCTTTTTATGTACAAAAGAAGGGAAAATGAGTTTATGAAAAAAAGGATGATACGTTTCTGTTGTGGAGTTATGGCTGCGGGACTGCTGCTTTCCGGCATACCGGTTCCGGCAATGAGCGGGAATATGCAAAAGGTAGCAGTGTCGGTGCTGGCAGAAGATGCGGTGATCGTGACAGATTACGATGAATTTGCGAATGCTTTAAGCAGTGGAAAGAAGAATATTGTAGTAGAAGGCAGTTTTACGATCCGCGATGATAAATTGACGGAGACAGATGGTTCCATTAAGGGACAGATGAAACCTGTTCAAATACCGGGGGGGACAACCATTACAGGAAATGGAACGGGGAGTATCACCTGTAGTCATCCAATTCAGATCATGGGGGATGATGTAGAGATACGGGATATACAATTGGTGTTTAATTCTAGTAATGGACTTGGCAGTGTTCCGCACCGTGAGATCTTTTTAGCAGGACATAGTCTTGTACTGAATAATGTAAGTACATATCTGGCAGGACCTGATAAGCCGAATCCGATTGTAGGCACAGAAAAAGAACTTCTTCCAACTGTGTATGCAGGAGGATATCACAGCAATACTGCAGTGGGAACAAACGCTTCACTTACTGTCACAAATGAGAACAATAAGACTATGTTTCAGGATATCTATCTGGGACATGAAGCATCAGCCGGACAAAGGACTGCTTATACGGGCAGTGCAAAATTAGAGCTGGATGCTGATGCAAAGATACGTGGGACTGTTTCAGCAGAAAACACATCTTTAGCGTCTTTAGATTTTTTGGGTGATCAGAAGGGATATGATGAAATCACTCTTTCAGAAATTAAAGGAAATGATAAAACTGTAATGACGGTAAAAAATTGTGCTGTTCTGGGTGTGGTGACAACGGGTGTCAAAGATATCCTATTGGATGCAGGAGGAAGACTGCAGCCGAAAGATGGGACGGCACAGTTAAATAATATTACACTGAAAAATGGGGGATGTCTGGATCTCACACAGGTGCTGGATGCTTTGGTAAAGGGCAGTTTTACAGGTAGTGATGATAATGCAGCAAGAGGAAAACTTGTTCTCAATAAAGATGGATATGTTCAGATTGATGGGCAGATAAGTGGGGTTACGCAGTTTCAGACGGTGAGTCATGTCATACCGGGAACGATTTTAAGTGGACATGCATATATTGCATCGGAAAACGGAACAGCAGGAAGTTTTGTCTTATCAGACACAGCTATAAAAAATAATTACAGTCTGATCCGTAAAAATGGAACATGGACGCCGTATATTAATTATGTACCGGTGGAGCGTGAACTTGGAAGTATCGAGGTAAAATCTTATCCGAAAAATGTTGTTATTAACCATATACCGACAAACATGGAGGATAAAACAGGTGATAGTCCGTATTTGAATGTAATATGGAAGGATCAGGATGGAGAAGCCTATACATTTGATGATGTGGTAAATTATGAATCATTTTATGATAATATGGTATTAATCCGTTCGGATTACTGGAATAGTGACGACGAAGAGATACAGCAGAAAACAGACTGGATAAATCCGATTCGCTTAGATGTAGATGAAAATGAACCGGATCATTATTATCTGATTGCATATGGTAAGGTGCAAACAGGAAAATATACACTTTTATTCTGTTTAGAACCGATAGAAAGACATCCTGATACTGTGGCAGATGTAAAAGCACTGAAAGATACCGTGTTGGTGGAAAAGGAAATAATATTCACAGATGGACCAGGTGTATCACATCAGCATGTGGAGGGCGAGCCGGTAAAAGAAAACGAGATAGCTGCGACCTGTACCCAAAAAGGAAGCTATGATAAGGTAGTTTATTGTAAGGATAAAGATTGCGGGGAAGAGCTTTCCCGTGAGAACATAACGGTTCCGGCATCAGGACACAAAAAAGGAGAGCCGGTCACTGAAAATCGCGTGGAAGCGAAAGTGGGTGTGGACGGAAGTTATGATAAAGTAGTATACTGCACCAGATGTAAAGAAGAACTCAGCCGTGAAAAAGTGGTGATCCCAGCTCTGAAGGAGCCTGATAAGGAGGAGCCGACAGAGAAGCCGACGGAGAAACCAATAGAGAAACCGACAGAGAAGCCGACGGAGAAACCAACAGAGAAGCCGACGGAGAAGCCGACAGAAACACCGACAGAGAAACCAACAGAGAAACCGACAGAAACACCGACGGAAACGCCAACGGAGAAACCGGTGCACAAACACAGTTATGTGTTGAAAAAAACGACAGAGGCAACCTGCATGAAAGAGGGAGAAAAAATTTATTCCTGTGCATGTGGGGATAGTTATACAGAAAAGATTGCAAAGAAATCCCATACACCGGAGAAAAAACTGACACCTGCAAAACCGGGCAGCAATGGAAAAAACGTAACGATATGCAGTGTGTGCAAAACAGTGCTCAAACAGGATACAATCTATGCACCTAAAACATTAAAATTGTCGAAAGAACGCTATGTTTACGACGGAAAAGTAAAAAAACCGGGAATCAAAGTGACAGATAGTAAGGGGAAAGTGATTTCAGGCAGCTTTTATAAAGTCTCGTATCAGAATAATAAAAAAGTCGGAAAAGCAACAGTGACCGTGAAGTTTCAGGGAAATTATTCGGGAATACTGAAAAAGACATTTGAAATCTGTCCAAAGGGAACTTCTATTTCAAGTGTAAAATCCGGGAAAAAATCCATGACTGTGAAATGGAAGAAACAGGCATCACAGACGAGCGGCTATGAGATAGTATATACAGCAGATGCATCGTTTGGCAAAAAAAATACGAAGACGGCTGTGATCAAAAGTAATAAGACGACAGTGAAAGAAATCAAAGGATTAAAACCGGGAAAGAAATATTATGTAAAAGTACGTACATATAAAGAAGTAAAGTCCGGTACAAAAAAAGTGAGGATCTACTCAGACTGGTCAAAGAAAAAAGCAGTTCAGATAAAAAAATAGTTCAGATAAAGAAACCGGATGAAAGAAAAACAATGGTCAGATGAATGATAAGTAACATCTGACCGTTGTTTTTTTACAGGGTTTGATGTTTTTTGATACGTCTTTTTATGCTTTCCACATCAATCGGTTCAAAAATGAGATCATTGATCAGATCAGATAATATGGCATTTCGAATCTGAGTCAGATTACCCTCTTTGCAGATTGCGATAATGGGAGTTGACGAAGCCCAGGACTCATGACTTAATTCATCCCACAATTGCCTGCCATCATCTCCGGTTTCGGATACATCTATGAAAACGGCAGGAACATGGTTATTTTTATCCATAATGGCATAGCGTATTTCCGTAACGGAAGATACTTTTATGAGTCTGTCCGGGTAAGAATATGCAAATTTTAAAGTGGAAGCAACATTTCTGGAATGTGTATATAATAAAATATTTTTCATGGCAGTGTCTGGTTTCTGTGCAGAAACACCATACTCGGAAAAACATTGTTTCCCGGATTTTTTTGAATTCCCAAGTGCAGTGTCTGCTTTCTGAAAAAGTGTTGTGTAGGAAGTTTCATAAGGCTCTGTGAATGCAATACCGATACTGATCGTAACGTTTTCAGGAATGGATAAAGCTTCTTTATCTAAAATTGCATCTAAAAGTTCCTGTGCTTTTTCATAGACAGCCTGTCTGGAGGCTATATCCCGCATAAAAGCAACAAATTCGTCTCCGCCGATGCGTCCGATAATGTCGGAACCGGAAAAATGAGATGCAAGAATACCGGCTACGACAGAGATTGTATGATCGCCCATTTTATGCCCAAAGATGTCATTGACAGCTTTGAAATTGTCGATATCTATGGCAAACAATGCATGTAATTCTTCCGGAGTGGATAAAAGTATGTGGGAAATGGCGTGCTCTGCTGTGGCCTTATTCAGCAGATGCGTCATCTCATCCACTTCTGATTTAATCCGCAGAGCTTCCTGTTTTTGTAAAATATGATTCAGTCTGCGGTTCGTCTTTAAAATATTGTCAATACGGTGACGTGCAATGGCAGGTTCAGTGGGTTTACTGAGAAAGTCGCTTGCGCCTAATTCGAAAGCTTTCGTCTGTACTTCCGGAGTGTCGGTGGTTGTCAGAACCACGACTGGAATTTGTTTAAACTCCGGCATTTCCTGGCGGTGTTTTAAAACATCGAAACCATCCATTCCCTGCATGACAAGATCTAAAAGGACAAGGTCAATCATATTTTTTTTATCTTTGATCATCTGCAGACATTCCTCACCGGAAGATACTTCAAGAATATTGAAGGCCGGAGAGAATATTTCATTTAAAACGGCACGCTGTAAGCGTGAATCATCTACGATTAGCAAAGTTTCTTTTGACTGTTCCATATTAAAAAATCCTTCGTATCAGTTATAAATTATCCCCCTGGAAACCACAGGATACTATCTATAATGTAACATGGAAAATGGTTGTGTGCAATGAGAAAAAGACTGAGAAAAAATAAAACCGTTGACAAATCGGGGGTAAGTGCATAAACTAGAGTAAGCGAATCAACTTACCAGTAAAAATATGATAAGGGCGTTGAGCGGGAAGAGTAAGAAATCAGAGTGCTGACAGAGAGAAACTGCCATCGGCTGCAAGCAGTTTTCAGAAAGAGATTTCCGAAGTGCCTCCGTGAGCCTGTCCGGGGAAACGGTTTGTCTGCCAGTACAGTATCCGGATACGAGTAACACGCGTTAAGTGTATTGAGTGAGGATCAAAAGATCCTTAAGTTAGAGTGGAACCACGGATCATTTCGTCTCTTAGAGATGAAATGATCCGTTTTTCATGATAATGGAATGTTCGCGGAGCGTACATTCTATTATTTGGTTAAGGAAAGGGGATGCCAGTTTTGGGAATCATCAGTCATATTAAGGAAGAATTTACAGTGATAAAGGAGCGTGACCCGGCGATCAAATCGCCGATGGAGGTATTGCTTTATCCGAGTTTTCGGGTTATGTTGAGCTACAGACGTGCGCATAAGCTGTATTTAAAAGGACATTTCTTCTGGGCGAGATTTATTTCACAGCGGGCAGCGAGAAAAACAGGAATTGAGATACATCCGGGAGCAACGATCGGGAAAGGATTTTTTATTGATCACGGAAGTGGTGTGATCATTGGAGAGACGGCGATCGTTGGGGACAATGTTACTTTGTATCAGGGTGTGACACTAGGCGGTACCGGAAAAGAGACCGGAAAACGTCATCCGACGATTGGGGATAACGTTATGATCAGTGCGGGTGCAAAGATCATCGGTTCCTTCACCGTTGGAGAAAATTCCAAGATCGGAGCGGGAAGTGTGGTCATAGAGGAAGTGCCGCCAAACTGTACCGTAGTTGGTGTTCCGGGAAGAATCGTAAAACGTGACAATGTGAAGATGCCGCGCAGTGATATGGATCAGTGCCATCTGCCGGATCCGGTCAAAGAGGACATCAATGTGCTGCAGAGGGAAAATGCAGAACTGGTCAACCGTGTGCTTGATTTAGAGCAGGCAGTCCGGATTTTAAGTGCTGATGCACAAAAAACAAAATAAATTGCATTTTGCTCCGCAAAACAAGGAGTAAAATCCTCTGCTCATCAGAGGATTCGCATTTTGCTTCGCAAAACAAGGAGGATTATTTAAATGGAAAATAAATTTCAATTTTACAACACACTGACAAGAAAAGTAGAAACGGTGATCCCGCATGAGGATGGAAAGATCGGCATGTATACCTGTGGACCGACCGTATACCATTTTGCACATATCGGCAACCTCAGAAGTTACATCATGGAGGATGTATTGGAAAAATCACTCCGCTATGTCGGATATGATGTAAAACGTGTTATGAATATCACGGATGTGGGACATTTATCTTCCGATGCAGATACCGGGGAAGATAAAATGTTAAAAGGTGCAAAAAGAGAGCACAAAACAGTGATGGAGATCGCAAAATATTATACAGACGCTTTCTTTAGTGACTGTAAGAAGTTAAATATCAAGACACCGGATGTTGTGGAGCCGGCAACGAACTGTATCCCGGAGTTCATCCATATGATCGAGGTGCTGCTCGAAAAAGGTTATGCTTATGTGGCAGGTGGAAATGTTTATTTTGATACATCCAAATTAGACGATTATTATGTATTTTCTTCCCAGAGCGAAAAAGAGCTGTTAGTCGGTGTACGCGACGATGTGGAAGAGGACGTAAATAAGAAAAATAAAAATGATTTTGTACTCTGGTTTACAAAGTCAAAATTTGAGGATCAGGCGCTTAAATGGGATAGCCCATGGGGCGTTGGATATCCGGGATGGCACATTGAGTGCTCATGCATCAGTATGAAACATCTGGGCGAGTATGTAGATATCCACTGCGGCGGTGTAGATAATATTTTCCCGCACCATACCAATGAGATCGCACAGTCAGAGAGTTACCTTGGCCATACATGGTGTAAATACTGGTTCCATGTACAGCATTTAAATGATAAATCCGGAAAAATGAGTAAGTCCAAAGGGGATTTCCTTACCGTATCCCTGCTGCAGGAAAAGGGGTATGATCCGATCGTATACCGTATGTTCTGTCTGCAGTCCCATTATAGAAAACCGTTGGAGTTTTCCTATGAAGTATTAGATAATATGGCTGCAGCTTATAAAAAACTGACCAAACGAATCGCAGAATTAAAGGATGAGGGAACCGTACAGCAGGATAAATTTGATGCTTATAAGGCAAAATTTGAGGATGCGATCAGCAACGATCTAAATACATCGATGGCGATCACGATCATTTATGATCTGCTCAAAGATGATATGAACGATAAGACAAAACTTGCGCTGATCAATGATTTTGATAAAGTATTATCCTTAAATCTGACAACGGCACAGGCAGATGTAAAAGAGGAGATCGATGCAGAATTAGAAAGCTATGTACTTGCAAAGATTGAAGAACGAAAGGAAGCAAAGAAAGCAAAAGATTTTGCAAAAGCAGATGCAATCCGCGATGAACTGCTTGCAAAAGGCATTGTACTGAAAGATACCCGAGAAGGTGTGATCTGGCACAAAGCGTGAGAGAGAGGAAATGCCAATGCAGAAAGGAATAGACTCTTATATCAAAGAACAGTTCGGAATCAGTGAAGTGGATATCCGGACATATTCGCCTCTTACGTTAGCCTATATCGGAGATGGAATATTTGATCTGGTGATCCGGTCTGTTGTCGTAGGAAAAGGAAACACGAGAGCAGGAGAACTTCACAAGCGGACAAGCCAGATCGTAAAAGCACACACACAGGCGGAAATGATTGAAAAATTACTTCCGATGCTGACGGAGGAAGAAGCAGAAGTGTACCGTCGTGGAAGGAATGCAAAATCGCCGACAATGGCAAAAAATGCCACAATGTCTGATTACCGGAAAGCAACCGGATTTGAGGCGCTGATGGGATACCTGTATTTAAAAGATGAGTTTGAACGTCTGGTGGAACTGGTAAAGACCGGTGTAGACGAACTTGCACTTAAAATGTAAAAGGAGAGAGTAATGGGCTACGAAGAGCTGAAAATAGAGGGACGCAATGCCGTGTTAGAGGCATTCCGTTCCGGAAAAACAATTGACAAATTATTTGTGTTGGACGGCTGTCAGGATGGTCCGGTGCGCACGATTGTCAGAGAGGCAAAAAAACATGACACGATCGTGCATTTTGTGGAAAAAGAGCGTTTAGATCAGCTTTCTGAGACAAAAAAACACCAGGGAGTGATCGCAGTTGCTGCAGCATATGAGTATGCCGAAGTGGAGGATATGCTAAAATTGGCAGAGGAAAAGGGCGAGCCGCCATTTTTATTCATTCTGGATAATATCGAGGATCCGCATAACCTTGGCGCTATCATCCGTACGGCAAATCTTGCCGGTGCGCATGGTGTCATTATTCCGAAACGCCGCGCGGTCGGTCTGACGGCAACTGTGGCAAAGACATCCGCCGGAGCAATCAATTATACACCGGTTGCAAAGGTGACAAATCTGACTGCAACAATGAAAGAGTTAAAGGACAAAGGAATGTGGTTTGTCTGTGCGGACATGGATGGAACCTGCATGTATGATCTGGATTTAAAAGGACCGATCGGTCTTGTCATCGGCAGTGAAGGCGAGGGTGTTGGCAGACTGGTGCGCGAGAACTGTGATTTTGTGGCATCCATTCCGATGAAAGGGGATATCGATTCCCTGAACGCATCGGTGGCAGCAGGTGTGCTTGCCTATGAGATTGTGCGGCAACGCATGCGGTAGAAGACACCGCAGCGGTAAAAAACACAGCAGCAATAAAAGACGTCGCAGGTGGTAGAGAACACCGCAACGGTAGAAAAAAACGCCGTGGTAGATATTGTATCAGGAGTCTTGGGAGGAACATGTTAGAGTCATATCGGGATTTGACAGACGAACAGCTGATTGCGGCATTAAAAAACAGCGGTGATCCGGACGGAAAGATCATGGATTACATTTTAGATAAATATAAACCGCTGGTCCGCAAAAAGGCAAATGCAGTATTTCTGATTGGCGGTGAGACGGATGATCTGATCCAGGAGGGAATGATCGGTCTGTTTAAGGCAATCAGAGATTACGATGATACGAAAGAAACATCTTTTTTTCATTTCGCAGAATTGTGTATTACGAGACAGTTATACAAGGCAGTTGAGGCGTCGAACCGGAAAAAACATGCGCCGCTCAATTCCTATGTTTCTTTCTACTCAGAAAACAGTGAAAACGGATATCCTCTGGCGGAAACGCTGACCATGGACGGAATCGGAAATCCGGAGCAGATGATGATCGATCAGGAAAATGTGGCACAGTTCTGGGAGAAGCTCAGGACGCATTTAAGTAAGATGGAACGGAAAGTATTAGACCAGTATCTTGCGGGATTTCATTATCAGCAGATTGCAGAAAAAATGGGAAAATCACCAAAATCTATTGATAATGCGCTCTCCCGTATTAAAGCAAAAATTCGGGAGACGAATCCTGAAATAGGGAAGATGTAGAAGATTCGCCTTCTTTTTTGTAGATAGTCACGAAAAATACCTGTGCATATTGCATAAAAAATAAATGAGAAAATTGTAACATTTGTGAACACTTATTGAGAAAATCATGCTATTATAATCACTGTAAAAACCCCCCAATACATTATATATAGTTTTTGCTATACCCCATAGTAAAAATACCTTCTCCTAAAA
>PPYE01047951.1_pt1 | contig 11545 bp, 12 predicted proteins | sample 1559881 | NCBI WGS metagenome assembly PPYE01 (sample SAMN08240022, study PRJNA423297) | Human gut metagenome, whole genome shotgun sequencing project.
AGACTGTGACTGTATTTTTACAGCCGGGTTATCTGGAATGATAACGATCAGATGTATATGTACAGACAAAGCCCAAATGCGAATACATAGATTTTCTTATTTATATTACAGGAGAAATCCTGTAGCAAGTGGGGAATGGTTCGACTCCATTCCTCATTTTTTCGTGCAGAAAATGCATAGATTATTATCCTGTTTGAAATACCGGGGAAAGGTGTTGCAGGAAGAAAGGGAGGACAAGAAGCATGAATACGATTGTTTTAATAGGTAGACTTGCCAGAGATCCAGAAACTAAGCTGGCATCTACGCGAAAGGGGCAAACCAAAGTATCCAGGTTTCCACTGGTAGTACATCGTTCGATAATTAACTGGACTTTTTGATTGGCAATGTATCAACAATAACCTCTTCGGATACATCTATGTCTTCAAGATTATATTTCCAACGAAATATTACAGGTTCCTCGTTGATCTCATCAAAGTACTTGTAGATGCGTTCTTTTAATTCTTCTTTTGTTTTCACTCGTATTCCGCGAAGCATCTGCTTTGTCATTTTGCTGAAAAATCCTTCGATCATATTCAGCCATGAGCCGTGTTTAGGCGTGAATACAAATTCAAATCTTCCGGGTACTGTGGAAAGATATTTTCTTGTAACCTCAGAGGTATGTACTTTTAGATTATCAAGCACAAGACGGATTTTGTCGCCTTTGGGATATTTGCTGTCAAGCATTTTTAAAAATTCAATATAGTCGTTACTATTATGCGTTTCACTGATCAGAGGGATCGCTTCTCCGGTCTGCAGATCAATCCCTGCCAACAGGGACAATGTCCCAAGACGCTTGTATTCGTAATCCCTGCTGATTGTGCTGTGGCGCTCATCCGGCAGAAGATCTGGAGACGTTGCGGCCACGTCCCGGTGCATCAAATAAGGCGTTTTCCACACCACCTGCTGCATATTTATTTAAGCAGAGCATAACACTCTTGCGGTTCATGCCGACTTTATCCGCAATTTCATTAATAGGGCGTCCTTCTGCTTTCAAGAGCAGGATACGGGCACGAGCTGATGTTTGAGCCTGTATTGTGCGGGCACGGGTTTGTGCTTCAAGAAATTCACGCTCTTTAGCACTAAGTTTGATAACACTTGATTTCCTTCCCATAGATAGGATACCTCCATCATCTTGATGCAAATATTCTATCATGGCCGAAATATAAAGTCGAGTTATTTAAAAGACATTGTACTAGAAAAGTGCTTGAATCAGGGCGCAGATAGAGTACTAGGCAAAACTAAATAAGGAATACTCTCAGTTTGTTTTGATATGTAGAATAATGCGATTTGTTAAAAATAAATACGAGAAAAATATATGGCCGAATTTGCTGGAATGCTTCTGGAATAGTATATTGACATTGGTGAATCCGTGCTCTATGATAATAATATCAATACGCACCCAAGTATTGCAAAACACTCAATTCAATTAAGCCTGGCGGTAAAGTATTCCGTCAGGTATTTTTTGTTTTTATGCAAATGCGAGAAATATGATTAATTAATCTGTAGGGCATGCAGAAAGCATAGTATATCAGAATCTGCGAATGGATCTGTACTTGTTATAATCCCATGCAATGAGCGGCCTCATCACATCCTGTACAATTATGATTGTCGGATTGTAGATAACATAATTAAAGAAAGCGTTTACCTATATAAAATAGTTAAAATGGCTAATAATTATTGCCTGTTAAAATAAAATATGTTAAATAATACATAAAATATAAGATATATATATCTGATGGTTTTGATACTAGAGAAAATATTTTTACACAGTCAGGAGGTAGAATATGAAAAAGAAACTGGCAGTATTATTATGCGTTTCAATGACAGTAGGACTGTTAGCAGGATGTGGCGGACAGAACAGTGAAAAGGGGAACGGCGAAGGTGCTTCAGATGACGGAGAAACAGCTGAAAGTACGGAAATAAGTATCTGGCATGACGGAGATGAGGCGATCATGCAAGTGATACAGGACAAAGTGAATGAGGAACTCAGCAAGGAAAATATTACGGTAAGCTTTGAAAAGAAGACAGGGCTGACAGATCAGATCAAATTGTATGGCAGCGATGAGGAAAATGGCCCCGATATGTATATGTATGCCCATGATTCATTGGGAACTTTTGTAGAAATGGGTGTGCTGTCGCCGATCACAGATGTAGTCAGCGAGGACGTCTACCAGGATATGCTGCCCATGACATTGGAGGCAGGCCAGTATAAGGGAGAGCAGTATTTACTGCCCATTTATTATGAAACACTCCTCTTTATGTATAACAAAGATCTGTGGGAGGGCGAAGTTCCGAATACTACGGAGGAACTCTATGAATATATGACGGCGCATACAGATGAAAGTACATATGCTTTGGTCAATCAGCATTCAACAGCCTACAATGTTGCACCGGTAATCAATGGATTTGGCGGATATATCATTGATGAAAATGCGAAGCCGGGTCTGAACGATGAAAAAACAAAAGAAGCGATCGAATATAATAAGAAATTTGCCGAGCTGGAGGCAGATGGAGATTACAATACTATCACTACACTTTTTAATGAAGGAAAAGCTGCTGCAATCATTGGCGGGCCATGGCTGGTATCGGGGATCAGGGATGCCGGTATAGATCTGGGGATTAAGTCGCTTGCAGAGTTTGAGCTTCCAAATGGGAATACATTGATCCCTTATTCCGGAGTACAGGGCATCGGCGTAATGAAACAAGCAGTAGAAAACAAGAAAGACGCTGTGGCAAAGGTGTTTACAGCATTAGCAGATCCGTCAGTTGGTGTTGCTCTTGCAGAAAAATCTAATTGTGCTCCTGCGAATCAGACGTCTTATGAAGATGAGTCAGTTGCAGGCAATGAAATGATCGCGGCAATGAAGTCTACTGCTGAAGTAGCCATTCCAATGCCCAATATACCTGAAATGAGTGTGATGTGGGGACCGGCGGAAGCGCTTCTGGCAGCAGTTAATAAATCGGGTGCGGATATTGACAGTGCAGCGGACCAGTATCAGCAGGAGGCGGAAACAGCGATTGCTGATATGCAATAGTGCAATTATTTCGGGGAAGGCTGTGGGGCAGGGAAAGCTACCTCCAGCCCTTCTTTTTTACAGAATGAGATGAGGCGATAAATGATGAAAAAGAAAAACAGATTTTTGCCGTGGAAATATGGAACGCCAGCGCTGGTTCTGATAGGAGTTATTGTAGTATTCCCTATTTTATATACAGGTTATATCGCTCTGACCAATATGAATATGTATCATTGGGATGACTATCACATTATTGGACTGGAGAACTTCCAAAGAGCTTTGACAAAAGTAGATTCCGGGTTCCTTTCTGCGTTGGCAACCACAATCATCTGGACGGTTTTAAATATGGTGATACAAATTGTGGCGGCATTTTTTTTAGCACTTGGGTTAAATGTGAAAGGATTGAAACTGGCAAGAGTATATAAGACACTTTTAATGTTTCCATGGGCAATGCCGGCATATGTCTCGATCCTTTTGTGGCGGGTCGGCATGTTTAATACAGAGTTCGGATTCTTAAACAAACTGTTGGCGGCGGTAGGATTGGATCAGATGAATTTTTTGTCGGAAAATGTGCCTGCCTTTATTTCCTGCATGGTACTGAATCTTTGGATGGCACTCCCGTTTATGATCATGATGATGGATAGTGCGCTGCAGAGCGTAGACAGAAGTTATTATGAGAGTGCAAAACTGGATGGAGCAGGTTTCTGGACGCGGAATTGGTATATTACGATACCATCAATCAAACCGGTTCTGGCTCCGGCAGTTATTATGACTACATTTACGACATTTAAGCAGTTTGATATCGTGTATTTGCTGACAATGCAGAAAGGTTCCTATTCAGGAGCCACACTTCAGACAGTGATCACCTATGCGCACCAAAATGCGTTTGTATCAAATAATTATGGGCTGTCATCAGCAGTATCGATCATCATTTTCTTATTCATCATCATATTTTCAATGTTTACGAACAGAGGGGTGAAAGAAGCATGAGTAATTGGAAAAAAGTAAGACGTCTGGTGGGGCTTACCACGTTAAATTTAATTTTCCTTGCAATTTGTATCGTAACACTTGTGCCGATCCTCTATGCAGTTACTCTTTCGCTCAGCGGTTCCGGCGGGGCGCTGAGTTCGGGGTTAACATTTATTCCGGAGACGCCGACTTTGGATAATTACCGGGCAATCCTGATGGAAGAACCATTTTTGCTCTGGCTGAAAAATTCTGCAATACTTAGTGTTGGCACAATGGTTGTTGCAATGGGAACAGCGGTGACAGCGGCATATGCATTTTCAAGATATCGGTTTCGCGGAAGAAAGGCTGTCCTGCAGATGTTACTTATTTTAAATGCGTTCCCACAAATATTATCCATGTTTGCGATTTTTCGGTTGTTCCGTACGTTTCATCTGCTGAATTCGTATATTGGATTGATAATTGTCTACGCCGGAAGCATGTGTATTTTCAGTATCTGGAATATGAAAGGATATTTTGATACGATTCCGGTGGAGATAGAGGAGGCAGCGCAGATTGATGGAGCGAGTGGAAGACAGATTCTTACCCGGATTGTCCTGCCTTTGGCAAGACCTGCAATCATTGTCACGGCAGTAATGGTACTGATCTATGTATGGAATGAATATCTTTTTTCAACTACATTTATGATGGATGAAAGCAGTTACACGCTGGCAGGAGGGTTATATCAACTTCAGTCAAATGATTACAGCAGGAGTTGGTCTTTATTTTCAGCGGCTTCTATCCTTGTATCTATTCCGATACTGATTGTATTTTTCTGTATCCAGAAATATATGATCTCGGGACTTACAGCAGGGGGTGTAAAAGGATGAATCAGACGGAAAAGATAGACAAAGCGGCAATCCTGCATATTCCACTGTCGCAGTACGCCTTTGCTACTTCAGAATATAGTATAACGATCCGTCTGCGGGCAAAAAAAAGCGATCTGACAAGATGTGTACTCTACACAGCGGACCGGGTATGCAGGGAGACTCCTGTTTGCTTTTCAGGAACAGATATGAGGGTTTGCGCCACGGATGAATGCTTTGATTATTATGAAGCAGATCTGACGCTCCCATATAATAGGGTCTGCTATTATTTTAAGTTGGAAAAGGGGGAGGAGTGGACTTACTATTATGCGGACCGCTTTACGAAAAAGCTTCCGGACAGAGCAGCGGACGGAGTATTAATAGATGGCAGGAGCGAATATTATCAATATCCATTTATTCTAAGGGATGAGATCCCAGATGTGCCGGAATGGTTCAAGAGAGCTGTGGTTTATAACATATTTCCGGACAGTTATGCAAATGGGAAACGCGTGCTACAGGTTCATCAAAAAGAGCAATTACTGGAAAACGGCGTTGCCGTTAAGGTAAGGCTGGGAGGAACGCTGGATGGGATTACAGAGAATCTGGATCACATTCAAAAAATGGGATTTAACTGCCTTTACCTGAATCCGATATTCGCTGCAGGAGAATACCATAAGTACGATGTGGTGGATTATTACCATATTGATCCTTGCTTTGGAACGGAAGAGGATTTTCAGCGGCTTGTGGAGGCTGTGCACAAAAGAGGAATGCACATTATAATAGATGGTGTTTTTAACCATTGCAGCTGGAGATTTTTTGCATTCGAGGACGTGGTGAAAAATGGTGAGAAGTCTCGGTATAAGAGCTGGTTCTATGATCTGGCGTTTCCGGTAATGCGTCCGGATGATCCGGATAAAATCCCGGGATATACATGTTTCGCATACGAAAGAAAGATGCCAAAGCTCAATACATCAAACCGTGAGGTACAGCTTTATTTTGCAGATGTTGGAACCTATTGGATCAAAAAATACCATGTAGATGGATGGCGGTTGGATGTGGCAAACGAGATCAGCCGGGAATTCTGGAGGACATTTCGAAAAGCGGTTAAAACAGCAGATGCGGATGCAGTGCTGATCGGCGAAGTATGGGAGAACGCCCATTCCTGGCTTAGAGGGGATGCATTTGATTCCACAATGAATTATGAGTTCCGCAGGATATGTATGGATTATCTGACGGAAGAAAAACCGGATGGGATAACAGCGGCATATGAGTTTGAAAAGATGAGGTTGAGATATCCTGATAATATAGTGAAAGGCCAGCTTAATCTTTTGGACAGCCATGACGTTCCGAGATTCCTCTCCATGTGCCATGGTGAGGGGGCGTTGTGGAAACTGGGATGCATTCTTTTGATGTTAATGCCGGGAGTGCCCAGCTTATTTTACGGGGATGAGTGTGGTGTGGAAGGAGTCCTGGAAGAAGATTACCGGCAGCCTATGCCATGGGGAAAGGAGCGCACATTTAGCGACTTTATCTGTCAGCTTATTATGATCCGGAATAACTATATAGATGAAAAAACAGACTACAGACCGATTTGGGAGCTGATCCGCGGAGGCGTGTTCGCATTTGCACGGCCAGGGCTTAACGGAACTCTGCGGGTAATCATTAATGCAGGGATGGAATCTTTGTGCTGCCCGATATCCGCGGGGGAAAAGATGGTGATGAGTTCCGGAAGGGATGGGGAAGAGGATACAATAGAAAGGAAAGGATACCGGATTACTTTGAGTAATAAATAGAATGATTATTTGAAACTGATTGTTTCCCGAGGGCGCAGAGTTATGTTTCTCAGCGCCCTCGGTATTTATTATAGTATATCATCGTTGATATTGCGTGTAGATGATCTGATGATCAGTTCAGGTACTGTAGTAAATGACTGCATATTTAAGCTGGGATTACGGATCTTTTTCATCAGGATTTCAGCCGCCTGTTGGCCCAGTTTATTAACGTTAATATCTACAACTGTTAATGGCGGATCGATTAACTGTGACAGTGGGTAATCATCGAAAGTGATCATGCCAATATCATTTGGAATATTCATGCCGCGTTTGCGGATTGCAGATGCGGCGCCCATAGCGATTTTGTTATCTTCACATATGACGGCGTCTGGAAGGAAGCTTCCCCTGAGTAATTCTTCCATCATTTCAAAACCACTTTGTTTACTATATGTTCCGTATTTTATAGAGGAATCAGGAACATCCAGACCGAAGATCCGCATAGATGAAACGAAGCCCCGCAGCCGATGTCTTGAGATTTCGTCCGTCTGAGGGCCGCCGATAAACGCAATATGGGTATACCCACATTGCGTCAGATATTCGGTTGCCAGATGTCCAGAAACATGGTTGTTGATATCAATCCAACAGGCAGCAGTAGAAAAGGGGGGCCTACCGATAATTACATGGGGGAAACTCTTTTTTACAAGGAGATCCACAAGAGGGCGGGATGTAGAAGAACCGTGGATCAATATACCATCGGCAGCCCGTCTCCCTATAATATCGGCAGCCTCGTGGCAGGCGGTGTCCTTATCTTTTACGCCTAGGAAGCTGAAATTATATTTTTTTTCATAAACAACTTTTTGTGCCCCGGACATAATTTCGAACATATGGGGATTATGGAATGCAGTGAGCGGTTCCGTGACAGCTAAAAAGATAATATTATCTGAGCGTTCCCGGGCAAAATTACAGGCTTGTGCATTCGGATGGTAATTAAGTTGTTTAATTACTTCCAGTACGCGAAGCCGCGTGGGTTCAGAAATAGAAGGTTTTCCATTGATTACTTTAGATACTGTGGCGATAGACACGCCAGCTTCTTTCGCTACATCCTTAATTGTTGTTGACATGACAGCACCCCTTCCTTATGGGTCAATGGTATAACGTTTACCTGATTTAATCAAGCAGATTAGATGAAAAATATATTATTTTTGAATACTAATTGGAATAATTGCTGTAAAAATACCGGTATTTTCTTAGAAACAAGAAAAAAATTTTCTTAAAAAGGGGTGAACGTATGAAAAGGATGTATAAAAGAATTGCTAAGCTGATGAGTGCGATCTTTTGTATGGCATTGATTTTTACAATTTTGCCGGCAATTCCCGCTTCAGCGGCAACCAGTTTGCGGGGAGAATCTATTTACCAGATAATGGTAGACAGGTTCTATGATGGAGATCCCACAAACAATGCAACAGGAGAAGCCTTTCGCTATACAGAGAATACACAGGACGATTACAGGTATATGCATGGCGGGGATTGGCAAGGCATAATAGACAAGATCCCTTATATTAAAGGGATGGGATATACGGCAATTTGGATTTCCCCAGTAACCGATCCTCAGTTATGGGGAGTTCCGGATGCAAATGGTACGCAATGGCCGACAGCTTATCACGGGTATAATGTGTATGATCCGAATCGCGCTAATCGCTATTTTGGAGCAGAGGATCCACAGGAAAGCAAGGAAATATTAAAAGAGTTAGTGGATACTTGCCATGAGAACGGAATAAAAGTGATTATTGATGTTGTCCCGAATCATGTAGGAGATTATCTTCAGGGAATAGGGAGCGATGCGCATTATCTTACGGATTCTACCGGATTAAAGGAAGGAACACAGCTCCAACCAGTTGCACCATTCAATAATGTGCAGTGGTATCATAATTTGGGAGACATCAATTGGGATTTAGAGCATCCACACACTGCAGAAAGTACACAGATGCTGGAAGATCACGATTTGGGAGGCCTGGATGATATTGACCTGGATAATGAAGATGCCAAAAGTGCAATTTATGATTCTATTAAAGACTGGTTTACATATACAGGAGCTGATGCAGCCAGAGTTGATGCAGCAAAATGTATGAAACCATCGGATATTCATGAATTGCAGGAATATTTAGGCGTTGCCACATTTGGTGAAAATTTTGATATGGATGTGAGTTTTGTCAAGGACTGGGTCGGTGACAATGCTGAAACAGGAATGTTAGATTTTCCACTGTTTCAGGCAATTGTAAATGACTTTGCCTACGGACAGAATTTCAATAATACATCGGAACTTTCGATACAGGCGGTACTTGATCAGGACTGGATGTATGGTGATCACTTAAATGATATGGTGACTTTTGTTGATAATTATGACCGAAATCGCTTCCTGACTGAAGCCGGTGGTGATGTGGATAAACTGCACAATGCCCTGACCTTTATCTTTACAGCAAGAGGGATCCCGGTGGTATTTCAGGGGACTGAGCAGAATAAGGATAGAGCCGGTTTCGATAAGTTTTCTTATCGGAAGCGGCTCAGTTTGTATGGTATCACGTAACTTATTGACAATTTTTTTTATTCATTTACGTTATATCCAGAGTCGCCGGCAGTTTTCATTTTGCAAAAAGGAGAGTTAAATGGGCCAGCTTGTGATCAAAAAGACCGATGCAGCAGACGGATCGGCTTTGGCCAGCGTAGGATTTACCCTGACGAATCAGGAAGCCGGAGAAGTGGTGGCGGAGCTGACAACAGGCGAAGATGGTACAGTGACCAGTGATCTGCTGCCAATTGCAACCTATGAGGACGGCAAGGTGGTTGGGGACATTACTTATATCCTGACTGAAACCAAGCCGTTAGAGGGCTATGTGGCAAATGAAGAGTCCTATGAGATCACTTTCAGTTATCAGGATGCCGAAACAAAAGTGATCGAAGTAGTACAGGAGATCACCAATGAGAAGGCACCGGATGCTCCGGAAGAAGTAAAGACCGGAGATAATACTATGCTCATCATTCCAGTGATCATTGGAATCCTGGCGGTGATCGGAATCATCGTGCTGATCATTCGGATCCGGCGCAGTAAGAGATAAGAGGGATATCTGTAAGTAAAACAGGGATCAAATAAGAAACGTGTAGCCTGTTAGAGAAGCAGGCTGCTGGAATAGTATAGTCTGGAGCGGCAGTGTACTTTTTCGGTATGCTGCCGCTCTTTTTTGATTGGAGGCAGAGGATGAAAAAAGAATATATATTGTTGGGAGTTTTAGTGGCTGTTTTGCTGGCAGCAGGGATCTGGATCTTTCAGATAGTAAGCGAATACCAGAGGGCGGATCAGGAATATGAGGAACTGACGGAATATATAAGAGAAACAGACGAAGAGGATACGACTCAAGATAAAAAGACAGAAAATAAAGAGGACGAAGAGACCGAGAAATCTGGCAGTGCGGAGGACTTTACCGTTGATTTTGAAGCATTAAAAAAGATCAATTCGGATATTGTAGCATGGATCCGGATACCTGGAGTCTTGGACTATCCTGTAGTGCAGGGAACAGACAATTCCTATTATTTACATCATACTTTTCGGAAAGAGTATAACATTGCCGGGAGCATTTTTCTGGATGCTAGAAATACGGCAGACTTTTCGGATGGAAAGAATATCATTTATGGTCATAACATGAGGGATGGGAGTATGTTTCATGTGCTGCGTAAGTTTCAGGATCTGGATTTCTATCAGGCAAACCGGGAGATCTGGCTATACCTGTCCGATGGCAGCGTACAGGTTTATGAGATCGTGGGGTGTGAAGAAGTGAGAGCTGCAGGAGAGGTATATGAACTGCAGACAGGAAAGATAGAAGATAAAGAATTGATTCTGTCTACCTGTAGTTCAAGGTCAGAGTGGAGAGTGATTGTGAGAGGAAAGCTCTAATAGGATATATAAAGCTATTCTTTCATAAGCGAAATATGAAAGAGTGTTAGTAAGTGAAATGTTCATCGATAGCAATATGTCGAAAGGTTGTTTAGAAAGAGAACAATTTTAGAAATTATATATAATAAATTGAAATGTTATTAGAATGAATTATGAATTGAGGAGTTGGATATACATAAAATCTACCGATTACAAAAAGACCATATATGGGCGACATTCTACGGACGATTTAGATAAAATATTTGTAAAATTGTAAAAGGTGGAAAATGTATGAATATGAGTCAGGCTGTCATATTTAGGTATATAGATAATTTGAATAGTTCAGTTGGCTATGATGTAGCCTATGCAAGACAAGTTCTTGAAGATTTAAAACCTTTGGTTAATGATTATATTAAATTTACTAATGATGAACCGAAGGAACATACACGTTTAATATTTCAAATTGCAACATATTTGGATGCATTACATCAAAAGGGATATATAAATAGAAGTATACCAAACTTATTCCTGTTTAGAGATAGTAGCTTGTTATTAGAAGATAAAACAGAAACATAGTAAACTAATAATTGGAGGTTTATTGCACTTTGCTGATTAAGGAAAGATTAAAAGAAATAGCACTGCCTAAAATTTATATGCGAGAGGGTAAAAAATGTTATTTTGATACTTATCGAAAAAAGTTAATTGAAATTACACCAGAGGAAACTGTCCGGCAAAAAATTGCTAGACTATTTGAAACAGAATACAACGTGCCTAATGAAATGATTTCCCTGGAAGTGCCGATGTCATATTATGTACAAGGTGCCTCTGGAAGAGCCGATATTGTTATTCACAGAGAAGATAGGGAAGACCATTGTTATATCCTGTTGCCATAATTGAGTGAAAAACTCTATACATGAATTCGCCATAGGCTACTGCATAATCGACTTTATTATTTTTGGTGATCTCATCAAGCTCATCCACAAG
>PPYE01740785.1_pt1 | contig 11544 bp, 8 predicted proteins | sample 1559881 | NCBI WGS metagenome assembly PPYE01 (sample SAMN08240022, study PRJNA423297) | Human gut metagenome, whole genome shotgun sequencing project.
ATATGGTGATATGTCAGTGAATGAATGGGATTATATCAATTCAAATTGGTATTATTTTGATAAAAATGGAATAATGCAAACAGGCTGGTTTTTATATAATGGAAATTGGTATTATTTATATCCGGCTAACAATAATGCTGGAAAGTCTATAGGTGCGATGGCTCAAAATACAACAATTGATGGCTATTTTATATCACAGGATGGTATTTGGATAAATGATGAAGCCTATCAGGGTGCGTATAGTGTGTTGAATCAGGTGGGTTGGAATCTTTGGTCAGCATATAATTGGTCAGCAAATCTTCCCTATGTGAATTATTCAAATGATCCATCTCCGGGAAGCAGAGATTTTGCAATCCATGGTTTTCAGACAAAAACAGGAGATTGTTATGTGATGGCAGCCACATTTTATTATATGGCAAAAGCGTTGGGATATGATGCGCATCAGATTGCAGGATACGTTCCGCTGCGCGGCGGCGGACAGGGAGTACATTCCTGGGTGGAGATAGACATGGATGGATCAACATACGTGTTTGACCCGGATTTTACTCATGAAACAAAAAGAAATGGTTATCAGATTACATATGGTATGTCCGGAACATGGAGATATTCAAATTATTACAGAATGAATTAGTGAGAAAAAGGGAGAAATGATGAAAAGAAAAGTACTTATTGCATTATGTGTTTGTATGATTGGTGTGGCCGGTATGACATCAGGATGTGGAGATAAGAAGGAAGAAACACCGGTTGTTGAAGAAAAAGAACCAGAATTGAAGACGATTGGCAAGGAAGATAAAGAAGCATTTAAGGTAGAAATCAAGAATGCCACAGGAAAAACTATTAAAGGAATAGCAATTAAGCAGACGGATGAAGAATCTTATCCTGAGAATATGCTGGAAGATGGAGATGTCTTTACTGATCAGGAAAGTAGAAATCTTTATTATAAAGCACCTGAAGATACAACAAAAGAGACAGAAGAAAACACAGAAGATATGGCTGCAGAAAGTGAAAAAGCACAGGAGAAAGAGCTGGAGCAGGGATATGACATTCAACTTACTTTTGAAGATGACAGCACGGCAGAGCTACATGCTTTTCCATTTGAAGACATTGAAAAGGGCGAAAATTGTTATGAGGATGATGTAGCATATCTTACATATACGAGTGTTGCATCAAAAGAAGAGCTAAACACGAAAGAAGCTGAACTTGCAGTAAAGGCAGCAGAGCAGAAAGCAGCAGAAGAAGCAGCGGCTCAGGCAGCAGCGGAGCAGAAAGCAGCAGAAGAAGCAGCGGCTCAGGCAGCAGCGGAGCAGAAAGCAGCAGAAGAAGCAGCCGCAGCTGCAGCAGCACAGAAAAGTAGAAGTTCTTCAAGTAATAGTTATTCCAGCAACAATTCTTCTAATGAAAGTGGCAGTTCATCAGAAAGCAGTTCGTCTGCAAGTGAACCAAGCAGTGATGCGGGGGCAGGTTCTTCCGATTCATCAGGAGATGACGCATGTTTGGATGATGGATTGTTATACTAGAACAGTAAGAATGCAGAAAGTATTCTTGAATAATTAATTAAGAAAGAGAAAAAGAGATGGGGGCCGTGTGTTCCCATCCCTTTTAAGGTATAAGAAGAAATATGTCATTAGTATCAAATTTATTTATTATATTTGTAGCCGGGGCTGTGCTTTTGTATTACCTGCTTCCAAAAAAGATGCGATGGTGGGGGCTTCTTTTAACAAGCTACATTTATTATCTTGCTGCAGGGACAAAGTACTTTCCATTTTTACTTTTCTCAACGATAATCACTTATCTCTGTGGATTGGCGATAGAACATGAAGTGAATCAAGATAAAAAGAAAGCAAAACGATATCTGATCATAGGGCTGATTCTTAATTTTGGAATGCTTGGTGTTATCAAATATACAAATTTTATTTTGGAAAATATAAACCTTGCATTTCATCTTGAATTACCTGGAATGCAGATTTTATTGCCGTTAGGTATTTCATTTTACACGTTTCAAACATCAGGATATTTGCTTGACATATATTGGAAAAGAGATCATGCAGAGAAAAATATTTTCCGTTATGCATTGTTCGTATCCTATTTCCCACAAATTTTACAGGGACCGATTGGGCGACATAGTAGATTAGCAGAACAATTATACGAAGGACATTCCTTTGATCTACAGAGAATTTGCAGAGGAATTCAGCGTATTTTGTGGGGATTTTTTAAGAAGATGATTCTTGCAGACTGGTCAGCGGTGTTTGTGGATGCGATATTTGGAAATCCAGATCAATATAACGGATTGGCAATTTTTGGAGTGCTGTTTTATTCTATTCAGTTATATGCCGATTTTTCTGGTGGTATGGATGTTGTTATCGGTATTTCTGAAATGTTTGGGATTGTGCTGGATGAGAACTTTAAAAGACCTTATTTTTCTACATCGATTACTGATTTCTGGCATAGATGGCATATTACGCTTGGAACATGGATGAAAGATTATGTGTTTTATCCACTAACACTTTCCCAAGGTATGGTAAAATTTAGAAAAGCGGCTAAGAAAAAACTTGGTAAGAAAATATCAGTAAAACTTCCAATTTGCGTATCGAATCTAATTGTATTTTTTCTGGTCGGAGTATGGCATGGTGCTGCATGGAAATACATTGCATATGGAATGTTTAATGGAATCATTATTGCATTCAGTGGAATGATGGGGGACCAATATAAAAAGTGGAAGAAATCTCTGCATGTTACAGGAAAAGAAAAATGGTATCATATTTTTATGATCGTAAGAACATTTATTTTAGTAAATATTAGCTGGTTTTTTGATTGTTCAGATACCGTTGGACAGGCTATCAGAATGATGAAAAATGCAGTAACATCTTTTTCACCGGGACAACTTCTTCTGATACCAGCAGGAAGAGAGGGAGTAGCATTTACACCGTATGCACTTGTCATTCTTTTTGTAGGAAGCATGATTTTATTTACAGTGAGTTTATTACAGGAACGTGGAGTGAAAATACGAGAAACAATTGCAAAGAGAAACTTTGCAGTTCAGTTTCTTATTTATGCAGGGCTGGTGCTTTGTATTGGATTTTTTGGTTCCACCGCAGCAGTGAGAGGGTTTATCTATGCACAGTTCTAAAAGAATAAGAAGATTGATTATAGCAATTATTTTAATGTTGGTCATTATATTAGGGTTGGATTTTGTTTTATATCCATGTACTTTTATGAGAAACGATATTCATAAAGTAACTACACAGGCACATCAGGATATATTTCTAGGAACATCGCATGGAAAGATGAATTTGGATCCAAATTCGATTTCTTCTATAACAGGAAGAAGTGGACATAATCTATGTGTCGGAGGGGAATATGGAATTGATGCATATTACCTTGCAAAATTATTGATAGAAAAACAAAAACCGGAGCGTATTATCTATGAAATTGATCCTGGATATTTTGCAACACAAAAAGAAGAGGGAAATAATTATTTGCTGTTTTATCATCAATTTCCAATGTCAATAGCGAAAGCAGAATATTTTTCATCCTTACTATTAGATTGCGATTTTAGAACAGTACTGTTTCCGTGGTATGAATATTCTTTATCTTATGAAGTTGAAGCAATACCGAAGACGGTTTCTTTGAAATGGAATAAGGATTATGATATTTCTAATCTAAAAAGTGAATCGCAAGAGTATCATGAAAATGGGTTTATTGAAAGATATGCAGTAGATACGTCAAAACTGAAAATGACACAGCCAAAGCTCTTCACAAAAGAAACTGCAAATAAACAGAGTATAGAGTACTTGCAGAAATTAATCGAACTTTGTAAACAAGAGAATATTGAGTTTGTAGCTGTAACAACACCTATTCCGGAAGAAACACTGAACGAATATCAGGAAAGTTACAAGGAAGCATGGGAGTATTTTGGAGAGCTTTTTGAAAAGGAAGAGGTAGAATATCTGAATTTTAATACGGAATACTATGATTTGTTTTCACATGATATTACAAAATATACAGATTATGATGGTCATATGAATGGAGAGTCAGCGAGGAATTATTCAACTATTTTGGGGTATTTTTTGAGAAAATAAGAGTATAATAAGAAAAAATCATCAAAAGTCATAAAAAAGAGATAAGATGATGTATTGTAAAATGATACAAAATTTGTTATTATATAACCGTATGTAAAAAAATCGTAACAATTTATAAAAGAGGATATAAAGATGAAAAAGATACTTAATTTGCATAATTCCAGAAATCGAATGATTTTACTATGCGGAGTAGATATATTAACAATTATTATTCATTCATATTTGTCATTAATACTTCGATATGAATTACATTATTCGTGGATTCCAAAAGAATATATTCATAGTATGAAATCCTATTTGCCTATTGGAATAATTTCAACACTTGTAATATTTATGATTTTAAATTTGTATAATAGTGTTTGGTCTTTTGCAGGATTAAGAGAATTGACGATGATAGGCGTTGCTTGCTTCTTGTCAACAGTATGCCAAGGGTTTGGAATGCAACTTTTAGTTCTTCCTGTTCCGAGAAGCTTTCATGTATTTTACTTTTTTTTGCTACTCAGCACTACAGTTTTAACAAGATTTTCATATAGAATTTATTGGGTATTGAAAAGTGGACTAAGAAAACCTCAAGGTCACGTATATCATACATTAGTGATCGGAGCTGGTGAAGCCGGAAGTATGATCATTCAGGAACTGAAGTACAGTGCACATTTGAACAGTAAGGTAGTAGGCGTTATTGATGATAATCCACACAAGAAAGGAAAACTGATTCACGGTGTTCGTATTCTTGGTGGCAGAGAGTGCATTTTAGATGTAGCAAAGAAATATGAAGTTGATGAGATTATTCTTGCAATCCCTTCTGCATCTCCGAAAGTAACAAGAGATATCCTTCGCATCTGTAATCAGACAACTTGTAAGCTGAAGATCCTTCCGGGTATGTACCAGTTGATCACAGAGGATGTGAGTGTTTCAAAACTAAGAGATGTTTCTATCGAAGATTTACTTGGGAGAGATCCGATTAAAGTAGATCTGGAAAGTGTGCGTGGATTTATTGAAGGTAGATGCATCATGGTAACTGGTGGTGGCGGTTCTATCGGTAGTGAACTTTGCCGTCAGATAGCAAAATATAAACCATCAAGATTGATCATTTTTGATATTTATGAAAATAATGCGTATGATATTCAGCAGGAGTTGAAATTAAACCATCCAGAGTTGAATTTGACTGTGTTGATTGGATCTGTAAGAAACACAAGCCGTATTGAATCCGTTATAGAAACATACAGACCGGACGTGATTTATCATGCGGCTGCACATAAACATGTTCCGTTGATGGAGGATAGTCCGAACGAGGCAATTAAGAACAATGTATTTGGAACTTATAAGACAGCGAGAGCTGCAGACAAGTTCGGAGTAAAGAGATTTGTTCTTATTTCAACGGACAAAGCAGTTAATCCAACCAATATCATGGGTGCATCTAAGAGAATGTGTGAGATGATCATTCAGACATTCAATAGATATTCCAAGACAGAATATGTAGCAGTACGTTTTGGAAATGTTCTTGGAAGTAACGGAAGTGTTATTCCATTGTTTAAGCGCCAGATGGCTGCAGGCGGTCCACTTACAGTTACACATCCTGACATCATTCGTTATTTTATGACAATTCCGGAGGCAGTATCGCTTGTACTCGAAGCAGGTGCGTTTGCTAAGGGAGGAGAAATCTTCGTATTAGATATGGGAGAGCCCGTAAAGATTGCAGATCTTGCGAAAAACTTGATCCGTCTTTCAGGATATACACTTGGTGTAGATATGGATATTAAATATACAGGATTGCGTCCAGGAGAAAAATTGTACGAGGAACTTCTGGTAAAAGAGGAAGGAATTCAGAAGACTGATAATAATCTGATCTATATTGGAAAACCACTTGAGTTTAATGAAGTGCATTTCCTGAGTGGATTACGAGAACTGGAAGAGGCAGCAATGAATGAAAGCTTGAATGTAAAGCAGATCGTATCTGAAATCGTTCCAACTTATCATATCAGACAGGAAGACTTGAAACGAGATGAAGAAGTGAATAAGGAATTACGTGAACTTGGAAAAATCAGTCATGAAAAACCTGTAATGGAGGATTAATACAATGGAAAACAGACATATAGCATTTTCACCACCGGATATAACAGAAGAGGAAATAGCAGAAGTTGTAGATGCGCTGAAAAGTGGCTGGATCACAACTGGACCGAAGACAAAGCGATTTGAGAATGAATTGGCAGAATATATGGGAACAAGCAAGGTGGCTTGTCTGAATTCAGCGACAGCTGCAGCAGAATTGATTCTTCGTGTGCTCGGAATTGGAGAAGGCGATGAAGTAATCACAACTGCATATACATACACTGCAACTGCAAGTGTGATCGCTCATGTCGGAGCCAAAATTGTCATGGTTGATGTGGATAAAGATTCTTATCAGATGAATATGGATCAGGTGGAAGCAGCGGTTACGGAAAAGACAAAAGCAATCATTATGGTAGATTTAGGCGGAAAAATTTGTGATTATACAAGAGTATTTGAGATTGCAGAAGAAAAGAAATATCTTTTCCAGCCAAAAACAGAGATTCAGAAGAAGATGGGACGTATTGCAATTCTTTCAGATGCTGCACATGCAATGGGTGCAAAGCAGAATGGCAAGATGTGCGGAAGTATTGCTGACTTCACAAGCTTTTCTTTCCATGCAGTGAAGAACCTTACAACAGCTGAAGGTGGTGCGGCAACATGGAGAGACATTGATGGTGTAGATAACGAAGAGTTATACAAGCAGTTTATGCTTCTTTCACTTCATGGTCAGTCTAAGGATGCTTTGGCAAAGACACAGCTTGGAGCTTGGGAATACGACATTGTAGCACCTTATTTTAAATGTAATATGACTGATATCATGGCATCACTCGGACTTGCGCAGTTGAGAAGATATCCGGCACTCCTTGAGAGAAGAAGAGAAATCATTGAGAAATACAACGAAGCTTTGAAGGATGAAGATGTTACAGTTCTTGAGCATTATACAGAGAATAGTCAGTCAAGCGGTCATTTATATCTTGTTCGTGTGAATGGAAAGACAAGAGAAGAGTGCAACAAGATTATTGAGAAGATGGCAGAAAAGGGAATTGCGACGAATGTACATTATAAACCACTGCCACTTCTGACAGCGTATAAGAATCTTGGCTTTGATATTAAAGATTACCCGAACGCTTATGCAATGTTTGAAAATGAAATTACACTTCCACTTCACACGAAGTTATCAGATGAAGATGTGGAGTATATTATTAAATCATTTAAAGAATGTCTGTAGTTTTGAGTGAGAGTTACGGATACTTATAAGGATAGTATATATGAAAAAATGGAATGAATTGCCAAAAGTATTGCAGAATGATAAAGTGAAATACTATTATGATATTTTACTGAAGCACGAAAAAGAATTAAAATTAAAGAGAGCATTTGATATTATTTGTTCTTTGAGTATGATTATTATTTTATCACCGGTTCTTATTGTGCTCAGCGTCATGATTAAATTGGATTCTAAAGGACCTGTTTTATTTAAACAGGTTCGTGTGACAACCTACGGAAGAAAATTTAAAATTTGGAAATTCAGAACAATGGTTAATAATGCGGACAAGCTTGGAACACAGGTTACAACAAAAGGTGATGCTCGTATTACAAGAATGGGACATCTGCTTAGAAAGGTACGTCTGGATGAGTTACCGCAGTTGTTTAATGTCTTAAAAGGAGATATGACTTTTGTTGGTACAAGACCGGAAGTGCCAAAGTATACAGCTCACTATACAGAAGAAATGATGGCAACATTCCTTCTGCCGGCAGGAGTAACATCTCGTACAAGTATTGAATACAAAGATGAAGAAAAACTTCTTGAAAATGCAGAGAATGCAGATGAAGTATATATAAATGAAGTATTACCGGCAAAGATGGTATATAATTTGAGAGAGATTGAAAAGTTCAGTTTCTTACGAGATATCAGTACAATGATTAAAACCGTGATCGCTGTGATCAAGTAATGAAGTAGGGGAAATGTAAGATGATAGTATCTGTTTGCGTTGTTGCTTATAACGAAGAAAAAGTTTTAGGAAAACTCTTGGAAGATATCCAAGCTCAGGATTACGACCATGAGAAGATGGAAGTGGTTCTGATTGACAGTATGTCTACAGATTCCACAAAAGAGATCATGGAAAGATTTCAACAGCAGATGACTGATTTCAAGAATGTTCAGGTTTTGAAAAATCCAGGAAAAAAGCAGGCTTCTGGATGGAATGTCGCAATCAATAATTTTTCAGGGGATGTCATGATACGTGTAGATGCACATGCGTCTATTCCGCCTGAATTCGTGAGAAAAAACGTAGAAATTTTGGAATCCGGAGAAATGGTATCGGGTGGTCCAAGACCAAATATGATTGATGAGAGTACACCGTGGAAGGAAACACTTCTTCTTGCGGAACAGTCGATGTTTGGTAGTAGTATGGCTTCCTACAGAAGAAGTCAGAAGAAACAGTATGTCAAATCTCTTTTTCATGGTGCGTATCGCAGAGAAGTTTTGGAGAAAGTAGGTGGGTTTGATGAACAGTTGGGACGGACAGAAGATAATGAATTTCATTATAGAATTCGTAAAGCCGGTTATCAGATTTGCTATTCACCAGAGATTATATCTTATCAGCATGCCAGAAGTTCCCTTTCAGGAATGTTAAAACAGAAATATGGAAATGGATATTGGGTTGCACTGACATTAAAGGCGTGCCCAGAGTGTTTAGCAATTTATCATTTTGTGCCTTTTGCATTTGTAGGAGGCATTGTTGTGACATCTGCGCTTGCAGTCTGTCACCATTCTTTGTTAGCTAAACTCATGTGGGGAGCGTATAGTTGTCTGGCAATCCTTATGTCATTTATGGCAGTGAAGGGGCAGAAGAAATATTGGCAGCAATTGTTGCTACCGATTCTATTTTTCTTGTTACATGTAAGTTATGGAATAGGAAGTGTTGTGGGATTTTTGAAACTTCCATTTTGGAAATATGAAAAAAGAACAGGGGTTTAAATAGGAGAGACTCTATGAAAGATATAAGGCTTAATGCGTTAGCCAATACACTTGTAAGACTTTTAAATATATTTTTTCCACTTATAACTACTGCTTATTTATCACGTATTTTAAGTAAACAGTTATATGGTGAATTTAACATAGCTAATACATACCTTAACTGGTTTATACCATTTGCAACACTTGGTGTTTATAACTATGGTATAAGGGAGATAAGTAAGGTTAAAGATAACGCAGAAAAACTTAATACAATGTTTTCTACATTGTTTTATATATCTCTTTTCTGTACAGCTGTAACAACAGTTTTTTATATTATTATAATGCCGATTTACAGCAAGAGTCCAAGTGTGCATTTACTTATGCTTATTCTTGGTGTTCAGCTTATTGCCCAGATTTTCTATATTGAATGGATAAATGAAGCTTTCGAAAATTATACGTTTTTATTCTATAAGACACTTTTTATACGTATTCTTATGTTAGTATCTATATTTGCATTCGTTAAAGAAGCAGATGATATTGTTCAGTATGCGATAATTATGTCAGCAAGCCAGTTTCTTAACTATTTTCTTAGTTATTTATGGATAAAGAAGGATGTTAAGTTTGTTAAGGTTCCTCTTGAGAACTTTAAACATCTTATTAAACCACTTATTGGCCTTTTCCTTCTTGCCAATGCTGGAATGCTCTACACTAACCTTGATCTTACTTTTGTATCTAAGATAGGTGCGCCTGAGCAGGTTTCATACTATGCCAATGGTCAGAGAATGATCATGCTTATATCGGGTGTTATTAGTGGTGCTATAAGTGTCAGTGTTCCACGTTTGAGTTACTATATAGGTCTTGAAGATGAGAAATCTTACCAGGATCTTATAAATAAGAGCAGTAGTATTTTCAGTTTCTTTATGGCTCCTATTGGTATGGGACTTGTTGCTCTTGGTGTTCACGCAACTGTTATAATGTATGGAACACGTTATATGGCTGGTGGTATCGTAACACAGGTATTTGCTTTTAGAGCTATATCATGGGCTCTTGAAATTGTCATGGGTACACAGGTAATCCTTATAAGGGGATTTGAGAATAAGTTGTCTATATTCTATATTATTGGTGGTATATGTAATCTTATATTTGATAGTATATTATTTGCATTTGGCGTATCATCACCACAGTATTACATTATGACAACTTTACTATCTGAATATATATTATTATTTATTGAATACAGCTTCATTAAAAAGAATAATCTTGTTGATTTGAAAATAGTTATACATTCATTTAGAAAATATACTTTTATAACTGTAGGATTTTTACCTTTATCATTTTTGGTAAATCATTTAATACCTACAGATATGAATATGGGTATTCCATTTATACTTAATATTGCAGTTACTATTATTGTATGCTGTGTATATTACGGTATAGCTCTTATTGTTACTAAAGATGAAGTGTTCATGGAAATGTTTAATAAAGTAAAGGGTAGATTACATGGATAAGATAAGTGTTGTTGTTCCGGTATATAACGTTAAAAAATATTTGGAAAAATCATTTGAATCTATTGCAGATCAAACATATGATAATCTTGAAATTGTCTTAGTTGATGATGGAGCCACTGATGGAAGTGGTAAGCTTTGTGATGAACTAGCTAAAAAAGATAACAGAGTGAAAGTCTGCCATAAAGTTAATGGAGGACTTTCATCAGCACGTAATCACGGCCTTTTAAATGCCACTGGTGATTATATTATATTTATAGACAGCGATGATTATATTCATCCTGACATGATAAGTTCTCTTTACAGTGAGATAAAAAGAACTGATTCTGATGTTGCAGTATGCGGAATCATGAATGTTTACAATACAAAGGAAGTTCCACAGTGCAGTGACACAGAAATTGTTTTTGAGTGTGACAGAGAGAAGTTTTTAAAGGAACTTCTTATAGGTGAAAAGATTCCGGGATCTGTTTGTAATAAGCTTATTAAAAAGGAGATTGCAGATAAATTACAGTTTCCTGTCGGCAAGATATATGAGGATGCTTTTTATCACCTTGACCTTGTTAAGGCAGCTAAATCATATGTTGTTATTACAAAGCCTTATTACTATTATTTCCACAGAGGGGATAGTATAACAACTCAGAAATACAACCCTAGAAAACTTCATATGATAGAAGCTTATACAGGATATATTGATTATATCAATAATGAATTTCCATCTCTTAAGGATGAAGCTTTCTTCAGATTAGCATATGCTCATTTTGTAGTTCTTGACAGTATGCTTCTTGTAGATGATTATAAGAAACTTCCTGACTATAAAGATGTTGTTGGATTTTTAAAGAAGAATGCTTTTAAGATCGCAGATAACCATATTTTCAGAAAAGGCAGACGTATTGCGGCTCTTGCCTTAAAAGTAAATGTTGGTATATACAGAGCTCTTATGTTACAGGATTTAAAG
>PPYE01741053.1_pt1 | contig 11544 bp, 10 predicted proteins | sample 1559881 | NCBI WGS metagenome assembly PPYE01 (sample SAMN08240022, study PRJNA423297) | Human gut metagenome, whole genome shotgun sequencing project.
GGGGAGGGGGCTCCGGGGGATGGCTCCGGTGCGGCAGCGGTTTCCATTTCCGCCTTGGCAGCATCCAGCCTGTCCAGCGCATGGAACTCCATCGCAATATAAATGGTGCAGCACAGGTTCAAAATGCCCTCTGCCAGTAAAAAGATGCCGGACAGCAGCAAAAGATCCACGTTGCGGTTGTTCAGCAGCTGAGAACACGCCAGCAATGCCCCGCACAACAGCGAAACAATGCTGAGCAGCAGCACCACCCACCACTTTTGCCCCTTGCGCTTGGCAAGGGCAAAGGAAGACTGTGCGCGCACCACGCCATCCACCAGCAGCATCAGGCCAAACAGCAGCGGCAACAGCCATTCAAAGGTCATGGCGCTTTGTACGGTACACAATAGTGCCCACATGCCCAGCGCAATGGTGGGCAGGCTGAGCAGCAGGCTGACGGCGGCTCGGATGCTGCCGTTATCTTTCTTAAAATAACCGTACAGGCTTTGCAGCCCGCACAAAACCACCAACAAGCCCAGCGCAATGCAGAACACATCGGCAACCGCCTGCGGGACAAGCAGCAACAGCAGGCCAAGCAGAATGTACAGTACGCTGAACACCAGCATGCCCGGTTTGATATGGCGCAGCATACAAACCCCTCCTTATACAGCGGCAGCCGTTTTCTGGCCGGCTTCCATTGGCAGCAAAATGTCGCGGTGGCACTTGCGCATAAACACAGCGCACAGCGTAACGGCAACCAGCTCTGCAATGGGAAAAGCAAACCACACAGCGTTTACATTACCGGTGTGGCTCAGCAGCCAGGCGGCAGGCACCAGCACAACCAGCTGGCGGATCACCGAAACCAACAGCGCCAGCGTGCCGCGCCCCAGCGCCTGGAACGCGGAGGAAGAAATTACGTTGAACCCCGCCATCGGAAAATGGATGGCAATAATGCGCAAGGCCAGAATACCCATGGCCAGCATGGTGGGGCTGGCGTTGAACACACCCAGCAGCACATGTGGGAAAACTTCGGCCAGAATCAGGCCGCACAGCATAATGCACTCGGCAAAGCAGACAGCCAGTTTGATGGTTTGGGTAATGCGCTTGGGCTGGCGGGCACCGTAATTGTAGCCGATAATGGGCACCATGCCGTTGTTGATGCCAAAAATAGGCATGAATACAAAGCTTTGCAGCTTAAAGTAAACACCAAACACCGCAACGGCGGTGCTGGAAAAGGCAATCAGGATGTTGTTCATCGCAAAGGTCATCACGCTGCCAATGGCGTTCATGGCAATGGAGGGGATGCCCACCGCGTAAATGCGCTTGATGGTGGACCCCGCCGGGCGGAAGCCTTTCAGCGTTAGGTTGATGTCCTTATTGCACAGCAGGTTCATCGTCAGCCCGGCAGCTGCGCCGATCCACTGCCCGGCTACGGTAGCCACAGCAGCACCGGCTGCTTCCATGCGGGGCACGCCGAACAGACCGAAGATGAAGATGGGATCCAGCGCAATGTTGACCAAAGCGCCAATCAGCTGGCTGGCCATGGCGAACGCACTGCGCCCGGTGGCGACCAGCAGTTTTTCCAGCATGCACTGCAGGAACAAGCCCATGCACCATAACGTGCAGATGGAAAGATAATCGGCACCGTACTGCATGATCTGGGCATCGGTGGTCTGGGACGCAATGAACGCCCGTGCGCCCAAAATGCCGAACACCAGAAAGGCGATGCCGCCGCAGAACGCTAAGAACAGGCCGTTCATCGCCGCGCGGCTGGCCTCGGCCCGGTTGCCCTCACCCAAACAGCGGGAAAGATAGGCGTTTACACCAACAGCAGTGCCCACGGCAAAGGCAATCATCAGGTTCTGGATGGGGAACGCCAGCGAAACGGCGGAAAGCGCCGCTTCGTTCACACGACTGACAAAGATGCTGTCCACAATGTTATAAAGTGCCTGAACCAGCATCGAAATCATCATAGGTACTGAACACGAAAGGAGCAGCGGGCCTATCGGCGCGCTGCCCATTCGGGATGCAGAGTATTTCTGTACAGAATCACTCATTCCTGATTAGCTGCCTCCATTGCTTTTGCAGCCTGAACAATCAGCTGGGCACAGGCATCCTGGCCAATTGCTGCATTCAGGCAAAGATCATAGTTTTTCGCTTCGCCCCAGCGGTTTTCAGTATAGTAGTTGTAATAGCTTGCGCGGGCGCGGTCATGCTTGGCCAGATGGGTCTCCCATAGGCGATCGGGCATATCCTTGGCATCGGGGCGCACTTTGGCGTTGGCCACGCGGATATCAATGGGAGCAAACACAAAGGTGCGCAGCACATTGGGGCGGTCGCGCAGAACATAGTCGCCACAACGGCCCAAAATCACACAGGAGCCCTGGGAAGCAACTTCCTTGATGACATTGGACTGCAAAATGTACACCTGGTCCGCCAGGGGCATGGTGTTGCCCATCATGTAAAGGCTGTAGATCAGGCTGCCGCTGCGCTGGGTCTCGCTGGCGGCAATGGCTTCTTCCGTCAGGCCGCTCTTTTTTGCGGCGATGGTGATCAGCTCCTTGTTGTACAGGGGAATCCCCAAAAGATCAGCAACTTTCTGGGCAATCTCGCTGCCGCCGGATGCATATTCACGCGCCATCGTAATAACCAGGGGTTCCTTCATTGTCTCCACCTCACAAATAATAATAGTGATGGACATAATAGTCCTACTATAATAAGTATAAACGCTGGTGGAACAAAACGCAAGAGCAAGGTTAAACAAAACAAAACGGTGCCGTTGGGGCAAACTGCATAGCAAAAGCGGGCGGTAGGCAACACCGCACAATTCCCGCCTTACGGCTTAAGTACCGCTCCGGCGGCTGCGGCACGGCATCTGCGTTGCCAAAATGCTCGATAAGACATCCAGTATTATCTCGGCAACCATTACCGGAATTGCCGCCATCCGCAGCGTGGTGCGCGGGGTCGAGGACCTGACCCGCATCCAAAAGCAGGCCCTGGAGGAGGGAACAGACGTATGGGATTCACCGGATGCCGCCGTAAACCAGCCCGCACAGGATGTTCCTGTGGCGACAGCGCAGCCATCGCCCGCGCCGTCAGCTGCGGGGTCTGCATCGTCATCCTTGCAGCAGGGGGCTGGGCAGTTTGGCAGCGCCTCCGGCGGGACTGGCAGCTCTGCTGCTTCGTCCGCGCAGCAGGGAACCTTGCCGCACGCTGGCTGGAACGGTAAAGTCAGCCAGGCGTTCAGCGGGAATACGCTGGTGTATAACCCCACCCTGGGGGACTGGCGCACCCACAACGGCACGGATTATACCGCCGAACAGGTAACGGCGGTGGCCGCCGGTACCGTGACCGCCATTGCGGATGACGCTCTGTGGGGCCGCGTGGTGGAAGTGACCGACGCGCAGGATCGCGTGTGGCGCTACTGCGGGCTGGAAGAAGTTGCCGTGACCCAGCGCGAAAAAGTAACCGCCGGAACCCGCCTTGGCACCACAGGCAACGTGCCCGCCGAAGCCCAGCAGGGCAGCCACCTGCACCTGGAATGCCGCAAAGCCGGCGCCTGCCTGGACCCGGAAAAGAATTAACACAGACAATGCCGCTGCACCGTGGATGGTGCGGCGGCATTGCTCTGCCATGAATTCGGACAAGCTCTTAAAAAATATCCTGCTTGCCAGCAAATCCCGTTGACAAATACACGAAATATGTGTATTCTTATGGTAAAGATATCTTACCATGTCTTATTTTATAAATTTTCTTACAACTCATTCCATACAGAAAGGAGCCCGCCATGACACGCCAGCGTGCCTTGATTTTGGAAATTTTACAGCACAGCCCCAAACATCTGACGGCGGACGAAATTTTTGCCATTGCCAAGGAGAAGATGCCCGGCATTGCCCGCGGCACCGTGTACCGCAACTTAAAGCTGATGGAACAGGCCAGGGAAATTGCCCGACTGGAAATGCCGGATGGCCCCGACCGGTTTGATAAAACCTCCAACCCGCACGGCCATTTGTACTGTGATTGCTGCGGCAGCCTGCAGGACCTGCCGGTGATCGGCCTGGTGCGCGAAATTGAAAATGCCATTGGAACCGAAGTGCGTTCCTACCAGCTGACCATCCATTACATCTGCCCTGAATGCCGCGAAAAACAGGCTGAACTTTAACAGCGGAGAAATACGCCACAAACTGTGCTTCCTTGATTGTATTTAGGGAGCACAGTTTTTTATTTTGTCATCATGCTCCGAAGCGTCAAAAAGGCCGCCGGACAGCCCTGCAGATGAGCAGGACGGGCGATATTTTAGGCAATACCGCATAATTCTAAGTGCCGATACGGCGAGCGAGGTGCGGCAGCTACTAAGCCAAAAGCGCAGATAATACTTTGTGTATTATCGAGCATTTTGGCAACGCAGATGCCGTACCGCAGCTGCCGGGGCGGTGCTTAAGCCGTCAGGCGGGAATTGTGCGGTGTTGCCTTTATAAAATCAGGCATAGTATTGAATATTAATATGTAAATGGTGCGGGAACATACAGAATACTCTGCTGCCGGGTGGAACATATGAAATGCGGGTACAGTACTGTGACATGGCGTTGCAGGGAAAAATGCAGCCGGAATGGGCGTAACATACAAAAACAGAACACAAAAATGTTGCAATATGCCAAATGCGTACAAATTCTGCAACTATTTTAGTCAAAATGCGCCTTGCTTTTCCTCCGGTTTTGCTATACCATAAAAGCAATGAGCGGGAGCGAAAGAAGCATCCCGACCTATAAAGAAGGAGAACCATTATGAAAAAAACATTAGCGTTGACCTTGGCAGCTGCAATGACCTTGAGCCTGGCTGCGTGCGGCAGTAGTGCATCCAGTGCCTCCAGTGCCGCAACACCCACGGAAAGCACATCTACCGATACTTCGGCAGCTACCTCTACGGCTGCTGAAAGCGGTACCGTTGAAAATAAGGATAAGCCGCTGGTGTGGTTTAACCGTCAGCCTTCCAACAGCACCACAGGCGAGCTGGATATGGATGCGCTGAACTTTAACGGCAATACTTATTATGTCGGTTTCGATGCCAACCAGGGCGCTGAACTGCAGGGCAAGATGATCGCAGATTACATTAATGCACATGCTGACACCATCGACCGCAACGGCGATGGCGTTATCGGCTATGTTCTGGCAATCGGCGATATCGGCCATAATGACTCGATTGCCCGTACCCGTGGCGTTCGTAGCGCTTTGGGCACCGCAGTGGAAGGCAGCAACGGCATTGTTTCTGATCCTGTCGGCACCAATGCAGATGGCTCCGCTACCCAGGTTCAGGACGGCACCATTGAAGTGGGCGGCAAGACCTTCGCTGTTCGTGAGCTTGCTTCTCAGGAAATGAAGAATTCCGCCGGCGCTACTTGGGATGCCGGCACCGCCAGCAACGCCATCAGCGCCTGGGCTTCTGCTCTGGGAGATTCCATCGATATCGTTATTTCCAACAATGACGGCATGGGCATGGCAATGTTTAACTCCTGGTCGCGGGAAAATGGCGTTCCCACCTTTGGCTACGATGCAAACGCTGACGCAGTTGCTGCCATTGCCGACGGTTACGGCGGAACGATCAGCCAGCACGCTGACGTGCAGGCTTACCTGACCCTGCGCCTGCTGCGTAATGCGCTGGACGGCGTGGACATCAACACCGGTATTGCCACTCCGGATGCCGCAGGCAATGTCCTGAGCAGCGATGTTTACTATTACAATGAGGACGAGCGTTCCTACTATGCTTTGAACGTGGCAGTCACGGCAGACAACTACACGGACTTCACCGACTCTACCAAGCCGTATGGGCCTGTTTCCAATCAGCTGGATGCCACTACCAGCCCGGAAAAGAGCGTTTGGCTGGATATCTACAACTCCGCGGATAACTTCCTGAGCGCTACTTACCAGCCCCTGCTGGAGAAATATGATGATCTGCTGAACCTGAAGATTGACTACATCGGCGGCGACGGCCAGACCGAGGCCAACATCACCAACCGCCTGGGCAATCCCAGCGCATACGATGCCTTTGCCATCAATATGGTTAAGACCGATAACGCTGCTTCGTACACTTCTCTGCTGAACCAGTGATTCAACGGCAACAGCAATAACTGACAGTTAAGTAACGGCAACGCTATTAGGGAGAATGTATTTCTCCATAAGGGAGAATGAAGTTTTCCCTAATAGCGTTTTTTTATGAAAACAGGTGAGCAGCCGTAGGGCAGTTTGCCAATTTGCAAGACGGGAGTGACGAGAATGGCAGAAGCGAAAGACGATATTGTCTTGTCAATTCGCGGTATGTGCAAGTCGTTTGGCCGCAACCGAGTACTTGATCATATCAATCTGGATGTAAAACGCGGTACAGTTATGGGGCTTATGGGCGAAAACGGCGCCGGTAAGTCTACCATGATGAAATGTCTGTTCGGTACTTATCAAAAGGATGAGGGCAAGATTTTCCTCAATGGCAAGGAGATCAGTTTTTCCGGCCCGAAAGACGCGCTGGAAAACGGAATTGCAATGGTGCATCAGGAACTGAACCAGTGCCTGGAGCGCAGTGTGATTGATAACCTGTTCCTGGGGCGGTACCCGGTCAACTCTATGGGCGTGGTTGACGAAGGGCAGATGAAGAAGAAAGCAGCCGATCTGTTCCGCAAGCTGGGCATGACTGTCAATCTGACCCAGCCCATGCGTAATATGTCGGTTTCGCAGCGGCAGATGTGTGAAATTGCCAAAGCCATCTCTTACAATGCCCAGGTCATCGTTCTGGATGAGCCGACTTCTTCGCTGACGGTGCAGGAAGTGAATAAACTCTTTGAGATGATGCGCATGCTGAAAGAACAGGGCATTGCGCTGATATACATCTCACATAAGATGGACGAAATTTTTGAAATTTGTGACCAGATTTCGGTTCTGCGTGACGGCAACCTGGTTATGACCAAGGACAGTAAGGACACCAACATGGGCGAGCTGATCACCGCCATGGTTGGCCGTTCGCTGGAAAGCCGCTTCCCGCCGGTGGACAATATCCCCGGGGATCCGATCTTGTCCATCCAGCATCTGTCCACCAAATATGCGCCTTATCTGCAGGATATCAGCTTTGATGTGCGCGAGGGCGAAATTTTTGGTCTGTATGGCCTGGTGGGCGCCGGACGTACAGAGCTGCTGGAAACCATTTTCGGTGTGCGTACCCGTGCGGCAGGTCGTGTGTATTTCCGCGACCACCTGATGAACTTCAACAATGCCCACGAAGCGATCGAGCATGGATTTGCCCTGATTACCGAGGAACGCAAAGCAAACGGCCTGTTCCTGAAGAGCGATTTGACATTCAATACTACCATTGCCAACCTGGACCAGTACAAAGGTGGCCTTGGGCTGTCAATGCCCAAAATGGTAAAAGCCACAAGCAAGGAGATCAAGGTCATGCACACCAAGTGCATGGGACCTGACGATATGATCACCAGTTTGTCTGGCGGCAACCAGCAAAAGGTCATTTTTGGCAAATGGCTGGAACGCGAACCCCAGGTCTTTATGATGGATGAACCTACGCGCGGTATAGACGTTGGCGCAAAGTACGAAATCTATGAGCTGATCATCAAGATGGCCAAACAGGGAAAGACGGTTATTGTTGTTTCCTCTGAAATGCCTGAGATTCTGGGTATCACCAACCGGATCGGCGTTATGTCCAACGGACATCTTTCCGGCATTGTGAATACCAAGGAAACAAATCAGGAAGAGCTTTTGAGACTCAGCGCAAAATACCTGTAATGGGGGATAATGATCTATGGCAACTGCAACACAAACTTCAAAAATTCTTTCGGCGGAGCAGGAAGCCAAGCTTCGCCAGCCAATCGATGAATATGTTGGGAAAATCCAGGCGCAGATCGATGAACTTCGTACTGACGGTACTGAAAAAGCTGTCAATATCCAGAATGAGCTGGATAACCTGAAGCGCGACCGCATCTATACCGCGCAGGAAAAAACGGAACGTGAGACCAAACTGAAGGCTGAATTGGCAGCGGCCAAGGCAGTTGAAGAAAAAAACAAGGGCCAGATCAACAAGCTGATCGCTGATGCCGAAGCCTATTTGAAAGCCCATTATGACAGCGACTATTACCAGGCGGTGGTGGCCAGCTGCAAGCAGGAAAAGGTACAAGCCCAGCAGAAATATCAGGCAACTGTAGAACAGCTGAAAAAGGAACACGAGACGGCGCTTTCCAAGCTGAGCAATCAGCAGGAAATCAAGGACGAAAAGTATGTCCACAAGAACCGCCTGTTCGACGCCAAAATGCAGTTGGATAAGGACTGCCAGGCAATCAAGGACCGCCGGCATGCTGCGTTTGATTACAAATATCACCTGATCGATATGCTGCGCCTGTCCAAGTTTACGGTTGGCGAGTCTCTGGCGCAAAAGTGGGAAAACTACAAGTACACATTTAATCGCCGTGACTTTTTGCTGCGCAACGGTCTGTACATTGCAATCGTTATCATCTTTATTATACTGTGCCTGATTGCCCAGTTCGGCAAGAAAGTGCCGCTGCTTACCGTCAACAATATTTTGAACATTCTGCAGCAGGCTTCGCCGCGCATGTTCTTGGCTTTGGGCGTTGCCGGGCTGATCCTGCTGGCCGGCACGGACCTGTCCATTGGCCGTATGGTTGGTATGGGCATGACTGCCGCTACCATCATTATGCACAAGGGAATCAACACCGGTGCGGTTTTTGGCCATGTGTTTGATTTTACCGGGCTGCCGGTCGTTGCACGCGTTATTTTGGCGCTGATTGTCTGCATTGTCCTGTGCACAGTCTTTACCACCATCGCAGGTTTCTTTACAGCCAAGTTCAAAATGCACCCATTCATTTCTACGATGGCGAACATGCTGGTCATTTTTGGCTTGGTCACCTATTCAACCAAGGGTGTTTCCTTTGGCGGTATCGAAGGCAACATCCCCAGCATGATCATCCCCAAGATTGGCGGTTTCCCCACCATTATCCTGTGGGCTATCGCAGCTGTGATCATTGTGTGGTTCATCTGGAACAAGACGACCTTTGGTAAAAACCTGTTCGCAGTCGGCGGCAACGCCGAAGCTGCTGCTGTTTCCGGCATCTCGGTATTCCGCGTTACGGTAGGTGCGTTTATTCTGGCAGGCATTCTGTATGGCTTCGGCTCCTGGCTGGAATGCATCCGTATGGTGGGCTCCGGCTCCGCTGCATATGGTCAGGGCTGGGAAATGGACGCCATCGCGGCCTGCGTTGTGGGCGGCGTTTCTTTCACCGGCGGTATCGGCAAGATTTCCGGCGTGGTTGTCGGTGTGTTCATCTTCACCGCGTTGACTTACTCTCTGACCACTTTGGGTATTGATACGAACCTGCAGTTCGTGTTCTCCGGCATCATCATTCTGGTTGCTGTTATGCTGGACTGCCTCAAGTACGTTCAGAAGAAATAATCTATACCGGCTGTACGGCAAAAATTCGGCTGTGTTTATAAAAAACAGGCTGAATTTCCGGCGCTCCGGTGCCTCCCGGCATAAACCGCAGCGTATCATCAGATAACACAAAAGCATGTGCATGACAAAACAAATCGAAAATTTTGGGTTTTCGAGGAGGGCGGGTGCACATGCTTTTGTTTTTGACCCGCAAAATCTTTGCCGTATCCCAAAAACCGCTGCCTGTATGCAAGGCATTTGCCTTTGCCTGGCGGTATGGTATAATTTGAGAAAGAAACCGGAAGGGAGGAGAGCGATGTGATCTATCTTTCGGAATTTTATTTTCCCAGCCAAAACAGCGAAGCTAACTACCTTGCCAAGTCGCCGCGGGCCAAAATGACCTGCTATGATTCTTTCTACCCCTTTGGTCTGTTTGCGGGCCGGGGCTTGAAAGCACTGGACCTGGCGGATGTGACCATTTTGTACGGCGGCAACGGCTCCGGCAAAACCACAGCGCTCAACGTGATGGCGGACGCTTTGCGCCTGCAGCGCGGGGCACAGTATAACCGCAGTGATTTCTTCCCGGATTATGTCTCCCTGTGCCAGTTCCACACCCTGCACGCCATCCCGGCGGGCAGCCTGATTTTGACCAGCGACGATGTGTTTGACTATATGTTGGATGTGCGCGCCATCAACGATAACATTGATACCCGCCGCGGCAGCCTGTTTGATGAATACACCGAGGCCCGCACCGCCAAATTCCAGATGCACAGCATGGAGGATTATGACCGGCTCAAGCAGGTCAGCGCGGCACGGCGCTATTCCAAATCTCAGGTGGCGCGCAAAACTTTGTCTCCCAACATCCGCACCCACTCCAACGGCGAAAGCGCCTTTTTGATGTTCCAGGAAAAACTGCGCGGGGATGCCCTTTATCTGTTGGATGAACCGGAAAACAGCCTTTCCGCCGCGCGGCAGATCGCTTTGGCGGATTTTTTGGCAGATTCGGCCCGGTTTTACGGCTGCCAGTTTGTGCTGGCCACCCATTCGCCGTTTTTGCTGGCAATCCCTGGTGCCCGCATTTATGATCTGGACAGTGACCCGGTGCGCACCCGCCGCTGGACCGAGCTGGAAAGCGTGCGGGATACCTTTGAGTTTTTCCAACAGCACAAGGAGGAGTTTTGATGGCGGAACGCCGATTTTATCAAGGGGAGACCTTTGCCAATTATGACCCCGGCGAGCTGCTGGAAAACGCCGAGTTCGAGGACTGTGTGTTTGACCACTGCCGCTGGCTGGGCACGCGGGTGCAGAACTGCCGCTTCAACGCCTGTACCTTTGACCACTGCAATTTTTCCGGCGTGGTGTTCAGCTTTACCACCATGAAAGATGCCTGGCTGCTGAACAGTGCGTTCCGCTCCATGGCGTGGGGCGGGCTGCAGGGCAAAAGCGGGGTGTTCCAGCCGTTTGGCAAAATCAAAAACTGCGCGTTCCGCTACAATGATTTTTCCGGCATGGCACTGAACGGCTTTGACTGGACCGGGGCGGAACTGCAGCAATGCACCTTTGATGATACCCGCCTTGCCGGGGCCAGCTTTTACGGCGTGCGGCTGGGCGGAACCCGGTTCACCCGCTGCGATTTGCAAAAAGCCGACCTGCGCACCGCCGAAGAATACGCCATTGATTTGGAGACCAACAAGTTGAAAGGCGCAAGGTTCAGCTTTCCTGATGTGGTAAGGTTACTGGATGGAACGGGGATTGTGATCGAGTGAGGCGCTTAAAACGACCCAACGTAAGGTGCTTTGATGAAAACCCAAATAGGAAATTGGCTTCCCTCTGAGGGGCGGTTCCCTATGCAGCGCGTAGTAATGAAATTGTAAAAAGCGGGCCTGATATGCGGGACGATGCAAGCAGCGGCCCCTACAAATCAGGTTTTAGGGCCATCATGAATCTGCAATGTGCAATAAGGCAAATCTGCGGCGGAGGGAGCACCCATCTCCGGCTGGCCTCTGAAATGCTCTGTGAGGAACGGTCAAGACCGTTCCCCACGGGACGTTCTCTTTAGGCAATACCGCATAATTCTAAGTGCCGATACGGCGAGCGAGGTACGGCAGATGCTAAGCCAAAAGCGCAGATAAT
>PPYE01644173.1_pt1 | contig 11540 bp, 10 predicted proteins | sample 1559881 | NCBI WGS metagenome assembly PPYE01 (sample SAMN08240022, study PRJNA423297) | Human gut metagenome, whole genome shotgun sequencing project.
CCCTTCACAGTGCTCCTGTCACAACAAGGAGCGACTTATGGATAAACAACGAGGTTTTACCCTGATTGAACTGATGGTGATTAGTAAAGTTACTTTATAGTAAGTATGAAGAACCTAACTTAACTACTTTTTATGCGATCTAAATCAAACAAAACCCATGATAGAGTAGTAAAAAAATAAGAATTGGCTGAAATTGTGCAAGTTGAGACTTGACTCGCAAACCACTTCATCTTGCTGTTGATTCAACAACTATTTTTCATGGAAATCCGTTAAAAGGAGAAGGAGAAAGTTTTGAAAATTTTATCTAATCATCAAGCAACAAGAGAACAATTACCTATAGTTAGTCGGAATATATCTGGAGTTGTTGTTATTCGTGGTGCTGCAGGCAGTGGGAAAACCACAAGTGCTTTACTTCGTTTGACCGCTATAGTTAACACACTATCATTCCGGAGAAGAATTGATAACAATCAAAACCCAATTAAAACCTTAGTTCTTTCTTTTAACCGAACATTGTCTGGATATATTGAAGGATTGATCAATGATAGTATTCAAACAGGTGCTATTCCTGTAGAAGTTGAAAATGATACATTCGCTAACTGGGCGAGACGATATATTGGAACTTCTTTGATCGAAGAAAGAGAGCGTGATTCATATCTATGTAGAAGATGTACTAATTTAGGCTATGATATCGATTTTATACTTGGTGAAATTGATTATGCTCGTGGGCGGTTTCGCAGTAATGAATTAGAAAGATATCTTACAGTAGAGAGAACGGGTCGAGGCTTATCTCCCCAAGTAACAAGAACCACTCGTCAGCAGTTAATAGATATTATAAGAGAGTACGAACAGTATCTAAGTAATCGTGGTTTAGATGACTGGCATACACAATGCGAAAAGATGATAAGTAACCCATGCCTTAATTACGATATCATAGTTGTAGATGAAACACAGGACTTCTCTGCAAATCAAATTCGAGCCATACTGAACCATTTGAGTGATGATTATTACTTAACTTTTGTTATAGATACTATACAGCGGTTATATCCTCGAGGTTTTACTTGGACTGAAACTGGATTGGACATGAGGAACGCAGCCTATTTCAGACTGGGTGAAAATCACAGAAACACAATTGAAATAGCAGAGTTTGCAGCATCAATTACGCATGGTTTAACAATTGATGATGATGGAAGTATAAGCGATTTCAGGCAGGCAACGAGACATGGACCAAAGCCAGTTGTATGTAAAGGACTATATTCACAGCAATTAAAATATGCTCTTGATTATATAGACCAAAAGGTTGACCTCAGCAAAGAGTCTGTTGCTTTCCTTAAGCCAAAAGGCGGTAATTGGTTTTCAGAGATTGAAAAAGCATTGAATACCAGGAAACTACCTTACATAACCATCACCAAAAATAAAATATGGTCAAGAGGCCCAGAAAACATTGCATTATCAACCATGAATTCAGCAAAAGGTCTTGAATTCGACCATGTGATTATTTTGGGGCTAAGTGAAGCTAATATGCAGCATCAAGATGAAGAATCTGATGATAAACTGCAACAATTACGGCGATTACTTGCTATGGCAATCAGCAGAGCAAGAGAATCAGTTATCATCGGATATAAAGAATCAGAAAAAACAGATTTAGTAGATTATTTCACGGATGGAACATTTGATGAGGTGATATTATAATGAGCATTCAGGAATTCATTAGCAGAAATGGAATAATAGAGGTCTTGCATTTTACTACCGAAAGAGGATTGACCGGGTGTGCAAGTACTAAATTAGTACTTTCAAGGAAAGCTTTAGATGAAGAGCAATATCTAAGTCATATAGCAACACCTGTATCTACCGAACGCAAAGAGGCACAAGATACATTTAACAAAGATGAAAATTGGTTAGATTACATAAATATGTCGATCAGTGAGATAAACACTCATTATTTTCGTTCAGCCAGGAAAAGATACACGTGCCTTGATCGATGGTGGTGTATTATGTCTTTCGACCCAGTTATCTTAACTCACCCTGGTGTATATTTCACAACCACTAACAATATATATACAGGGGTATCAAGGGCAACAGACCTTAGCGGGTTGCAGGCAATGTTTAATGATAGAGTGACACGCTGGAGTGGTAACGTCGTTGCCCGGAATGGAAGGCCAATGAACCTTGCCACTTGTGAACAAGCAGAAGTTTTATATCCAAACCCGCTAAATATGAGCTTTCTTCAACGTGTATATGTTCAAGATCGAGAACAAGCAGCTTCGATACACGGGACGTTAGTTAGCTTGGGTTTTGGTCAGGTAAATGTTACTATTTGCCCAGAAAAGTTTACCGGTGTGCCTAACACTTTTTAAGAGGGTGAAATGAACATAATCAGAGAGCAAAAAACGATAAACTCTGCACTGTGGGCGGCAGCTGGTGATGCAATCGGTTGGATTTCAGAACTTACCGATGAGAATGGATTAAAGCGTAGAATAGGTGATAGCTATTTATTGAAGCCTGTTAGTTGGAATAGAAAAATAGGTGGATACTCAGGTGTAACTGTAAATCTACCTGCAGGAACTTATTCCGATGATACCCAATTAAGATTAGCTGTATCGAGAGCAATCAGAGATAACGGCGAGTTTGATATTGAGTCATTCGCTAAAATTGAACTTCCAGTTTGGTTATCTTATGCATTAGGTGCAGGACGTGCTACAAAATGGGCTGCATCCCATCTTATGCGTAAGGATATTACTTGGTTTTCTAATTTCTATAAAAGCGATGGTACTGAATACATTAATGCAGGTGGTAATGGCACAGCCATGAGAATACAGCCTCATGTCTGGAGCTGTAAAAATTTGTCTCAAAAGGCATATACTGCATCAGTTGTTAAAGACTCTCTTGTTACCCACGGACATCTCATTGCAGTTTGCGGAGCAATTTTACATGCAGATGCTTTGCAATATGCTTTAATTAACGATCGACCTGCAAATGTTTCCGAACTTGAAAATATAATAGACGACTTTGCAAAAATACCCGACATTATTAATAGCATTTATGAGCTGAAAAATTTCTGGCTTCCTAATTGGGAAATAATAAGCAATAAAAACATTGTTGACGAAGTTAATAGCATTATAATTGAAACTAAGAACTTCTTATCAAAAGCCGTTACTGCTTCTAATAATGTTAATGATCCAGAAAGCAAATATAAGGTTGCTATAAGTGCCTTAGAGTGTGATAAAGAATCAAGAAGGGGTGCAGCAACAAACACTGCTCTTGCCAGTAGCCTTCTATGCCATTTTTTTAAAGACACCACTCCTTATGAAGCAGTCATTGCCTGCGTTAATACTTTAGGTACTGATACTGATTCAATTGCAAGCATGGCTGGGGCTATTTTTGGTTGTTACAATGATATGCCTAAATGGGATATTCAGGATAGCAAATATATTATCGATGAATCTATACGACTGAATAAAATATCCGAAGGTAAAGCAACTACTAATTTCAATTACCCCAATATAAATAAATGGAACGCTCCACAAACTCAAAGTGATAGTCTGGCAATAAATAGCCATGGCGAACATTATGTTTTGGGTCTTGGGAAAGCTAATGTACTCCAGAGTGAAGCGTGGACTACAAAAATTCATTCTTGGCAATGGTTGAAACTTGTTTTTGGACAAACCATTTTAATTAAGAGTAAAATTGGTGACATTAAAAAAGTTAACAGACCAGACTTAAGTAATATTGAACCAAGGCAACAAACTGAATCTTCGGCATTATCATTCGAGACTCAACTTCACAACACAGTCCATCAGGGTTCCTTTGATTATGATATTGAGGGAAACAATCAATTAGATCTTGATGAAATTACCAACCTTTTAATAAAGGAAGGTTTTAATGAACAAAAAATCGGACATTATTTAATTGAGTTTGCAGATAAAAAAGGCCTTGAGTCATGTATTGGTTTTGCGGCGATCATAGGTAAAGCTTTTATTGCAAGAAAGAAAAAACATTGATAATGAAAAGCCCAATGGAAATCCATTGGGCTTTAAAATAAAATATCACGTTCTCCCTAACTTAAATTATGTAAACTTATCAACATAAAAATATACCTCAATCTTTTGGTTCTATTAAATTATGTATACTCTCCGTAGGAATTGATAAGTCCCTCACCGCATCTAAAACCTTTTCTCTCGTATCAATAATGAAATTAATTTTAGATAATAATTTATTTCGAAATTCTGAATTTATCATGAACTTATTCAAAACATCAATGATGCATTTTATTTCTGCCGGATTAGAAGAATGTAATATACTTGGTATTTCTTTTCCCTTTTTAAAATACATCCCAGCATCTCCCAAACATTCATTAAGATGGGAAACTAAAGAATGACAAGTAATATATAGTGGATCTTCACTATTGACAATAGTATCTAACAGTGGACTCTTGGATGAACATAAATTCCAATTATATGTATTAATCAAGACAATAGAACCATTTAATTTCCTTAATTCTTCAGTGAATTCATCTAATTCCATGTATAATTCATTAATGCTTGAAAAGAAGCTCTTTACATCTGACTCATCATAAAAAAGATCTTCTTCATTTCCTAAAAACCTCCATTTCAAGTGATTGGCTGAAATAATCTCCATTGCCTTGTATTTTACATTAGGGATAATATTTGTCTTTAAATTCACTCCCTCAGTAATTGCTTCCTTTTCAGTTAGACCTAACTTCCAATCTTTAGCTACATTATATGCAACAATTGCCATTACAGCTACAATGCCATTGAATATGGCAGACGCCCAATCCGAAATTTTAGTATTTTTCACGATCTCAGGATAATTAGCCCCTAACGCAAATAAAAAAATGAAAAATGTAGCTGATATTAGTACATACACTGTTACGGGTAATCTCATTACAAATCCTTGAACTCAAAAATGTTAATATTAAACGTATTAGATTATACCATTCAGTCCCGATAGGGATAGAACATATATAAGTAAAAAACCATCAAATTAAGCTCAATAATTGGGTTCAAGAATATGGCATGATCTTGGACAGAACTATTTTCCCGATAGTTCTGGATAGGTATACCCCAACCAGACCTGTAATTTATCTTTGTGAAGTGGTTCACTAAATCGATTTTACAACTTAAAAAGGACCAAATATACTAAACCAAGTAAAATGAACCTTAGGAGTTTACAATGCGTATTTGGGGATATTTACGGGCTTCAACCAGTGAACAAAATGCTCTGCGTGGGAAAGAGGAACTTGATGAATTTGTAGGTACACATGGAATGAAAGTTTCAAAGTACTTTATCGAGAATGTTTCTGGTGCAACATTGCAACGTCCTCAACTTTTCCAGTTACTTGATATCGCAGAATCAGGCGACGTACTTCTATGTGAACAGGTAGACCGCCTGGCCAGGCTGACTACTGATGATTGGAAAACTCTTCGCTCTCTAATCGAATCAAAAGGAATTCGAGTTGTATCGTTAGATCTTCCTACCAGCTACCAATTATTGAAAGGAAGTACTGATTCACTAACTTCTCGCATGTTCGAATCAATGAATACAATGATGTTAGATTTTCTGGCAGCATTCGCCCGTAAAGATTATGAAGATCGCAGACGTCGCCAAAAACAGGGAATTGAGAAAGCTAAAAGTGAAGGAAAATACAAAGGACGTCCTGTAGATGAAAATCTCAGAATGAAGGTAAAGGAATTGCTTTCAGACGGTAAAAGCTGGAATCGAATTCAGGAGTTATTGGGTTGTTCAAGAGCAACTATTTCTAAAGTTTCAAAGTTACAAACAGATTGAATAAGAAATAAGCTATGATTCATAGATACTTCAGTGAGACCGAACGCTTACTCCATAGAATGATGCACATGTACTTTGATAAAAAAACGGATGATTATATTATGTTCGGTGTTCTTCTTTGTGAATGGAGCGATGAAAGTACTTCAAGAATTATTAATAGCGGTTTTCCACCAGCCCTGACGCATCGATGCCAATAAAAAAGGTAGCCTACGCTACCTTTTAACATCAACCACCAAGATTTGTACTATTCCTTAGTCGATAAAGATCTAATGTTTTATCGCGGATGATATTCATTTTGCTTTCAGCCGCAATTAAACTCCAGATTGTACCCTCTTCTTTTTGATAAAAAGCCTCAATTCCTTTATTATACGAATCTCTGTATTTTATCCATTGCCTTTGTGAATCTCTTAGCGTAGTACGCACATTTTCAGGCTGATCTTTCATTAGCAGTTTGTACTGATTCCCAAGCTCAGCATCCCACGCTGCAGTAGCTTTAATATAGCAATTCTGTGAGTCAATAGTGCTAACAGCATCCAACTTGCATTTTTGTAATGTACTATCAATATTTTGCTTAAGTTCCTCACCAGAGGCCGATAAACAAAATAGTAAGCTTGAACTTATAACCATCACTTTATAATACATAGTAATAAGCCTATTTTAATTATCGATTTGTACTGTAACACGATATTCTATCTCATTAAGATGAGCTACGCCACATTTTTCTAATTGAGCACGAGCAAAATCGATGTCATTCCTGGTTCTTTGAATTTCGGGATCAGTAGTAGGACTCCTCCCGCCAGCAAACGGGGATGTTCCGCTTTGCCTCAAAGCATCCGATGTTTCATTCCAGTACTTAATGGCTTGCTCAGACGCTGCATTTGCAGCTAACAGTCGATTGAATTCACGTGAGCATGACTTCTTTTGAACAGCAATGTAATCATCGACCCAAACACCATGTTGCTTGTAGATATTTTCAGCTACTAAGTATTTACCACTGCTCTTGTCGAGACTATTAATCTTACTTTCGATGTAGTCTTTGTTCTTTTTTTCTAATGCTACAGCGGCGGCATATTTATCGGCTAATTTCATTGACTCATCTTGCTTAGCTTTAACTTCAAGCCACTTTTCTCTGTTAAAGATCCCGGCACTCTTCGCTTCAGAGAATTGATCTTCGCTCCTAAAGCCAAGATTCTTTCCTTGTACATTCATCATATATACATTAGCCTGCCCAGCTATTAATAATAAAATGACAATGATGATAGGTAGAAGAAAGTTATTAAAAAACTTTGGAAGTTTTTGCATTAATGCGGGGTAGTTTTCTTGCATAGAAGGAATGGCTACAATTGACCACCAAAATGAGATGATCATAACCATACTCCAAAATGCTAAAGTAACTAATGCAAGTAATACTGTAGCAAATGACATCCCTGGTTCATTGAATGTACTGAAATAACTATAAACCATGAACACCATGATTAAGCAAAATCCCATATAAACAAAAAACTGTAGTTTCTTCATTTTTATTTTACCTTATTATTTTAATACTCGCTTTATATTACCGAGAGAGTCAACCTCTACTCTGACAAGTTTTCTACATGCCCCGCACGAACCTACACCTGTACCACTGCTTTTAATTCCGGTGTTTACTGTTGTGGTACTTCCACAATGCGGACAAACCACTGTATATGTTGCGTATGCCACAATTTATTCCTCACTATTATTGTAACGTTCAGGCCAGATTTCCTCTCGAGTTACACCGATATAATCTGCAATGATCTTCTCACCTTTAGGCCAATGTCTCTCAAGGGCGTTGTATAGCGTTCGTTCATGCAAGCCGTTGTCTCGGGACAACTTAGCCAACGAACTACCTTTTTTGCGTATAGCTGCGAGTACATCGGCCCGATGCCAGTTTCGAGTACTGGCATTTGATTCCTTTTTTTGAGATCCTTCTTGTTTATGATTCTTCATTATGATCACTCATTACTTAATCATGAATATGATTGATCAATAAAATGAACATGTCAAATCGAATTAGGAATACAGTTCCTTAAGTTGAATGGCGATAGAATGAACAATAAAAAGCAGAGTACTAAAGAGTTCAGTGAACGCTTAAAGCACGTCATAGCAGCACTTGGAACAACGGGTAGAGAGTTCTCAAAACGTGCGGGTATTGGCTATAGTACTGTTCACAACTACATGCACGGCTCATCAAGCCCTACACTGGATAACTTGGTACTCTTGGCAAAAGCAGGCAATGTATCTATTGAGTGGCTGGCTACAGGCCAGCAATCGAGCATGAGCAGCACTGATTCAGATGTCATACATGTACCTTTTATTGATCATGCCGATGAAATGTTGAATCTTGATGCTCAACTGCTTGATGTGAAGGATTTACACTCTCTGCGTGCTATCAGGGTTAATACCGATGTAATGACCCCTACTTTTCTTACGGGTGCAGTACTACTCATTGATACTAACGATAAAAATTTAACCGATAATAAACTTGTTGTATTAAAACAGAGCGGGAATTATTTGTTTAAGAGAGTACAGGTGCTCATGGAGGGAGTACGCTTACTGAGTGATAATGACAATTATCCGTCAATCGCAGTCGCTTTTGAAGATATGAAAAGTATCAATGTCATTGGTGCTGTAGTGATGATTATTAACAAAATTAATTAGCACAATGAGTACTTCCACCAATCACCGTTAACAAACCTACCCAAGGTAGTGAAAGGTGGAAGTTGTGACTATTAAGGTACATGACACAATTAATTAGCAGATCATAGCAAGAGATCTCTACAAGCAGAGATCATTCCTTTCAATCCTAACGATATCTGATTGAATTAATATTTCCATTTAATGTTGTTTTTTGACTGTCCCGCTTTACAAGCGAGCCAGGAATTTCATTCGATTGAATCTCACGGCGTTCGCTTCAACTCGAATATCAATTCATTGGATATTAATTTTTTGAAAGGGCATTTATCAAATATTGATTAGCTTTAACAGCGTTACCTCTTGACGGGATTTCTTGGATACATTTCGATCCCCCACCGCGGGGGGAAGATATTCAAGATATACAATTAATTTGTACTTCTTGACGCTGATACCCATCAACATTTCATACAGCGAATTTTGGATACAACTATATTGTACTCAAGCGGAAGCGGGTTGCCCTGTTTCTTCCTATCGCCATTCTTTGCAACGGTCGTAGCTCATCACTACTCTTCTTATAAAAGCTGTATGAATAACTCCTATAAGCATCTAAGTACTTCTCAAATTCTGGACGGATCTATTTTGTATAAATTCGCCACAGAATCTATTAGAAGTAATAGACTCCCTTATACCATTTGGTAAGGATTGGCCTTATATGTCTATCAAGGGAATCTACGGGGTATTATCCGATTCCTTTATAGTGCCACATTGCCGTGACTCCTGCGTTTTCGTCTTTATTGTCTGGAATTTACGCTCGGGAAATTTGCACGGGTTTCATTTGCACTGCGTTCTGTTGAACAACTCATCTGCCATCTACTTGTCGATAGGATCAGGTTTTAATTTATTATACCAAGGATAATGACGCTCTTATCATTACCCCACGACTAACGGGTACACCAACAGGATTTTAAACTATACATATAGTATAGGACATAACTTAAATTCATTTCATTTTTTTTCTTCTATCCCTATAAATATCTACTGATATTTATAGGGATAAAAAAATATATGTGAATCATTTAGTTTTGACGCTTAAAGCACTTTATTTTAAGACAAGCTTCGCTAAAGAACCTGCCTTTAGGTCTGTAATAATATTACACGGGGACTATCAATTTTTCGATATACACAGTTAAGGTTCCGTTCAACAATAAAAAAAACGAGCCAATTTTTTACTATGTATAATTTATTTTAATGTATAAGGATGCCTGAACTACGCTCAAAAAAAATGAGGTTTCTTCCTAAACAAGTTAACCAAATAATGCATATGCCTCTTCATTGCTAATCGGTTTGGAATTTAAAAAATACTGTTCTTTTTCAATATCGTATGTCATTACATCATCGCCAAGTGTAACTACTAACGTTTTGTTTTCTACATATGTATTACTTAATAGGAAACCTTCTTTAAGACTAATAGTTAACCATTGCAGATCAGTACTAACGTAAAAAGAAACCGATACTAACACAATATTTTTTTGTATTTTTAGTATTTGAATCTCTCTGATGATCTTTCTTATTTTTATATTGAAATCCTGCCTGACCTCAATGTTACTAACATCCAACAACTCATAATTTATTTTTTTTACTATATCTTCATAACTAACACTAACATTCTCTAATGCTTTTAAATCATCAATTTTTCCTTGTAATTCCCTAATTTTTGCCTCAAGATTTTTAAGTACCTTATAATCCGTTTCAGTTGGAATATCGACAGAATCGACTGTTCTTTGAACATTTGCAAGATAGTTAGAATAATGAATTAATTCACTGCTCAAATTTTCAACTTCTGCTGCATGAGATGAATTGCTAAGACTGCCAAAATCTAAATGCCTCAGATATTTTAGTAATGTATTCTCAACGACATTATACTTGAATCCGTTAGCAACACATCGTTTATTCCCTGCGATAGCATGAGAACATCGACCAAAGCGATTTCCATTCTCATTATTAATTAAAATATGACCAGCCTTGCATAATCCGCAAACTAACACTCCTGAAAATAACGTATTAGCTCGACGGTTTATTTTTTTATCTCGGCCTGGTTTTGTTAAACGCTGCTCAGCTCTTTTGAATTGAAGCTCAGTAACAATAGTAGGGTACATCATAATCCCATCAAAATTATTACGTAGTGTTGACTGAGTTCTATGTTTACCTGTGACTCTCTCGTCTTTTAGTACTCTATGTACGCTCCAATTACTCCACGTTTTGCCATTGTACTTGTATCCTTCACTATTAAGTCTATCTCTGATAAATGCCTGACCATAACCATTATTATACCATTCAAAAATGAGACGAATTGGTGCCACATTTTCTGGTATTTCTTGGTACTGGTTATTTTCCACTTTTAACCACCCCGGACAACGCCCTGTCAAAGGAATATGTTTTTTTACTGTTCTTTCAAAACGTTCATCCCAATTTTTAATCGAAAGCTTTTGCTTTCGGAGTGATTCTTTGTGGCTACGAGTTAATCCTGCTGATATTTGATTTAAGTCACTGCATCTATGATGTACTGTCTCTGTATCAATTTCATGTACATCACATCCTTTGTTAATCAAACCTAAAAAAAGCTCCGCGGCTTCATTGGGATTTGCTCTTGAAAATCGATCTATATTTTCAATAATCAATACAGCGTTTTTGATCTTTCCGCTTTTGTAATCAGCTATAAAAGAATGAAGTACAGATCCTTGTTCAATATTTTTTCCACTAAAACCACTAACCCCTTCAGCTTTTAAGAATACTATATTGTCAACACTCAATTCGTATCCTAAGCCATCCTTGTCCTCATATTCTTCAACATAAGTTGTTAGCAAGGCTTGCTGACGACTCATACCAAATCCACCTTTCTCAGTCTTTTGGCGTCCTGAACTTACACGGCAATAGCAGAAGGCTGTTTTGATACCCATGATAAAAATCCTTCTAATTTTTTTACTATATAATAACACACATAATGGTGGTTATCGGAATCATCGCCATTCTTAGCGCCATCGGCATCCCGGCCTACCAGAACTACCTGCGTAAAGCCGCCC
>PPYE01171272.1_pt1 | contig 11538 bp, 7 predicted proteins | sample 1559881 | NCBI WGS metagenome assembly PPYE01 (sample SAMN08240022, study PRJNA423297) | Human gut metagenome, whole genome shotgun sequencing project.
CAACGACCGGGGCCGGATCATCGTCAACGACAAGATGGAGACCAGCGTGCCCGGCGTGTACGCCATCGGCGACTGTGTCAAGGGCTATGCCCAGTTGGCCCACACCGCCAGCGCCATGGGCGAGGTGGCTGCGGAGAACATCTGCGGCATGGAGGCCCACTACGACGAATCCACCAATCCCACCTGCGTGTACATCGAGCCGGAGGCTGCCTCTGTGGGTCTCACAGAGGAGCAGGCCAAGGCGCAGGGGATCGACTACATGGTGGGCAAGTTCCCCATGAGCGCCAACGGCAAGGCTCTGATCCTGAACGGGGGCGAGGGCCTGGTGAAGATCATCGCCGGGAGGGAATACGGCGAGGTGCTGGGTATGCACATCATTGGGCCCCGCGCCACGGATCTGATCTGCGAAGGGGCGCTTGCCATCGGCAGCGAGCTGACGCTGGATGAGCTGGCAGCCACCATCCATTCCCACCCCACCGTCACCGAGACCATGCGGGAGTGTGCGCTGGACGCACTGGGCCGCGCGGTCCACATCCCGCCCCGCAGGAAATAACAGGGCAGTCCTTTCCGGAATTTAGAACAGGAGGTCAATGGGCATGAAAACACTTGGATATCTGGGCCTTGGCGTGATGGGCTACGGCATGACAGGCAATCTGATCGACAAGAGCGGCTGCGACATCTATGGCTACGACCCCGTGCCCGCTTTGCGGGAGCGGTTTGCCGCCCGGGGCGGCAAGGTCCTGGACGACGCTAAAACACTGTACAAAACCTGCGACATCATCTTCATGTGCCTGCCCACCAACGCCATCGTGAAGGCCACCATCACGGAGATCATGGAGACTGCCCGGCCCGGCACCACCATTGTGGACATGGGCTCCACCTCTCCCTATGTGATTCAGGAGCTCCACGCCGCGGCGGTGGAGAAGGGCTTCCATCTGCTGGACTCTCCGGTCAGCGGCGGCGAGACCGGCGCCAACGGCGGCACCCTGGTCATCATGTGCGGCGGCGAGAAAGAGGTCTTTGACGAGGTCCGGCCTTACCTGCTGATGATGGGTAAGACCGCCACCTACATGGGGCCCTCCGGCTGCGGCAGCACCGCCAAGGTGGCCAACAACATGATGGTGGGCATCCATCTGTGCGCCATGGGAGAGGCATTCGCCTTTGCGAAAAAGGCCGGGCTGGATCCTCAGACCCTTTTTGACGCCATCAAGGGCGGCTTTGCCCAGAGCGCAGTGATGGACGGAAAGGTCCCCAAGCTCCTGAGCCGGGACTTCTCCGCCAGTGCCCGGATCGCCGTCCACCTGAAGGACATCAACAACGCCATGGACGTGGCCGCCCACCTGGGGGTGGAGCTGCCCATGACGGAGATCGTCAAGGAGCAGATGGACTGGATGGACGCCCGCGGCATGATCGACGAGGACCAGTGCGCACTGGCCAAATACTACGAGGAAGCCATGGGCGTGGAAATCAAGTGATCTCCCGCCAAGGAACAGGCAATCTGCGGGGACCGGCTGATGCCGGTCCCCGCTGGTTTTTCCCTGCGGTACAGAATCATCGGATTTTTTGCGGGATAGCTGCGGGAAATCTTGCAAAGCGGCACAAAATATGGTACATTGTTCGAGAATACACACGGCGGGAGACTCCTCCCGTCCGTTTTTCGCGGTCTGACCGCCCCGGATTCCGCATGCAGCTGTGCGCCGTGGATCGAAGATGGCCCATATTCTGATATTTTTCTGGAGGATATTCCATGTCTGAACTACGCACTGAAATTTCCCGGCGGAGGACCCTCGCCATCATCGTCCCACAAAAGCTGGCGCTTTTGCGGGAGCCCTGATTTGCGTTTGCTCCGGGCGGAGTGAATCCGCCCTTCGCCAAGGTTTTGCCTTGGCAAAACGCTTGGACGGCGCAAAAGCGCCGTGGGTCGAAGATGGCCCATACTCTGATATTTTTCTGGAGGATATTCCATGTCTGAACTACGCACTGAAATTTCCCGGCGGAGGACCTTCGCCATCATCTCCCATCCGGACGCCGGCAAGACCACGCTGACAGAGAAGTTCCTGCTGTACGGCGGGGCCATCGCCCAGGCGGGCGAGGTTAAGGGAAAGCGGGCCCGCGCCGCCACCTCTGACTGGATGGAGATCGAGAAGCAGCGGGGCATCTCCGTCACGTCCTCCGTGCTGCAGTTCCAGCACAGCGGCTTCTGCATCAACATCCTGGACACCCCTGGCCACCAGGATTTCTCCGAGGACACCTACCGGACCCTGATGGCCGCGGACTCCGCCGTCATGGTCATTGACGGCGCCAAGGGTGTGGAGCCCCAGACCCGGAAGCTGTTTAGGGTCTGCGCCATCCGCCACATCCCCATCTTCACCTTCATCAACAAGATGGACCGGGAGACCAAAGACCCCCTGGAACTGTGCGAGGAGGTGGAGCGGGAGCTGGGCATCGACACCTATGCCGTCAACTGGCCCATCGGCTCCGGCAAGGAGTTCCAGGGCGTCTACGACCGGGAGAAGCAGCGCATCCTGTTCTTCCAGGCGGAGGAGCGGGGCAAGAAGGTCGGCTCCGCCGAGGTGGCCCTGGACGACCCGGCGCTGGAGGACATGATCGGCGCACAAAAGGCCGCCGCCCTCCGGGAGGAGGTGGAGCTGCTGGGGGCCGGACGGGAGTTTGACATGGAGGCTGTGCGGAACGGCACCCTGTCCCCCGTGTTCTTCGGCTCCGCCCTCACCACCTTCGGCGTGGAGCCGTTCCTGGAGGAGTTCCTCCGCATGACCACGCCGCCCCTGCCCCGTGTCAGCGACCAGGGGGAGGTGGATGTGTTCAGCGAGGACTTCTCCGCCTTTGTGTTCAAGATCCAGGCCAATATGAACAAGGCCCACCGGGACCGGCTGGCCTTCATGCGCATCTGCTCCGGCAAGTTTGAGCGGGACACGGAGTATTTTCATGTCCAGGGCAACAAAAAGCTGCGCCTCTCACAGCCCCAGCAGATGATGGCCGCGGAGCGGGAGATCATCGACGAGGCCTACGCCGGGGACATCATCGGCGTGTTTGACCCCGGCATCTTCTCCATCGGCGACACGGTGACGGTGCCTGGAAAGAAATTCAAGTTCTCCGGCATCCCCACCTTCGAGCCGGAGCACTTCATGCGGGTGTCTCCCAAGGACACCATGAAGCGCAAGCAGTTCATCAAGGGCACGGAGCAGATCGCCCAGGAGGGCGCCATCCAGATTTTCAAGCTGCCCGGCGCCGGCCTGGAGGAGGTCATCGTGGGCGTCGTGGGCACCCTGCAGTTCGACGTGTTCCAGTACCGGATGAGGAGCGAGTACGGCGTAGAGCTCTACATGGAGGGACTGCCCTACGAGCACCTGCGGGTCATCACCGCCTGTCCCTGCAAGCCGGAGGATCTGGTGCTGTGCACCGGCGCCGCCCTGCTGGAGGACTTCAAGGGCCGCCTGCTGGTGGCATTCGGCGGGGAGTGGTCCGTGGGCTTTCTCACCAAGCACAACCCCGGCCTGGAGCTGGCCGAGTCCCTGTCTGTCTGAGCCTGAAACCGTCCGCCGGAAAGAGGCGGACGGTTTTTTGTTTTTCTTTCTTCCGGCTGTCACCTTTTCGGCGGAAACCGCATCCTAATAAGTGACCGGTCAAACGAACCCAAAGGAGCGCTCAGTCCCGCCATGACAAATTTTTTGTTGGACAAAGAAATATTCTGCGACCAGGTAATCCGAAACCAGGAGACCATGTTCCGCACTGCCAAGGCTATCCTTCACCAGGACGAAGATGCGGAGGACGCCGTGCAGGAGGCCATCTGCGCCGCCTATGCCGGCCGCGGCAGCCTGCGGGACCCGGCGCGGTTCCGACCCTGGATCCTGAAAATTCTGGTCAACAAGTGCTATGAGTTCTGCCGGAAGCGGAGGACCACGGTGGACCTGGCGGATATCCAGGACTTCCTGCCGGCTCCGGCGGCAGACCAGGCGGAGCGCCTGTCTCTATGGCAGGCGGTCATGGCGCTGAACAGCGACCTGCGGGCGGTCGTGACCCTGTTTTATTATGAGGACCTCTCCATCCGGGAGATCAGCGCCGTTCTGGGCATCAGCGAGGCGGCGGTGAAGACCCGTCTCTCCCGAGGGCGGTCCCGGCTAAAACAACTATTACACGAGGAATGAGGTGCGCAAGGTGGAGCCATTCGACAAGCGACTGAAAGAGCGGGCGAAGCAGGAACCCTTCCCCCTGCCGGAGACGTATGCCGGAAAGGTGCGGGACACCTGCGCCGCTTTAAAGGAGACGAACATGAAAGAAAACAAGCAAAAACGTTCCTATCGCTGGCTGGTCGGCGTAGCCGCGGCCCTGGCCGTATTCGTGGCCATTCCCAATGTATCTCCCGCGGCGGCTGCCGCCATGGAAGAAATCCCGGTGCTGGGCGCCGTGGTGCGGGTCATCACCTTCCGGGATTACCAGTATGACGATGGTCACAGCACTGCCGACGTCCACGTCCCGGAGCTGGGCGGCAGCGGCGCTGCAGACGAGATCAACGACCAGGTGCAGGCCTATACCGATCAGCTGATCGCCCAGTTCCAGACGGACTGCGAGGCTGCGGGCGAGAGCTACCAGGGCCTGGATGTGACCTCCTCTGTGGTGACGGACAGCGATACTTGGTTCACTCTGCGGATCGATGCCACGAGGACCGAGGCCAGCGGCTACAATTTCACCCGATTCTACCACATCAACAAAGCTACGGGTGAAGCCGTCACCCTCAGCGATCTGTTCCGGCCTGATGCGGACTACGTCTCTGTCCTGTCCGCGGAAGTCCTGCGGCAGATGGAGGAGCAGATGGCCGCGGACGCATCCCTGAGCTATCTGACGGACGAATTCACCGCTATTGACCCGGAGCAGAGCTTTTACTGGAACGCCGACGGCGATCTGGTTCTGGTGTTCGACGAGTACGCGGTGGCTGCAGGCTACATGGGCATGGTGGAGTTCACCATCCCTCAGGATGTGTACAGCGCCCTGCTGAAGTGACCGCTCTCCCCCATAAACCTTTATACGCATTGGGCGCATCGTAGATAAGGGCAAATGCTGTGGTGAAAGGTTTGGCGCATCGTTTCCGGTTGCCCCAAAGGAGCGGGGAAAGATGCATTTAGTTTTCTGCGGTGCTTTTGTATAACAGAGAACAGCGGACCGCTTCAGCGGTCCGCTGTTGTTTTCCAGGTTTACTGGGCTTGCTCCATCCGCCAGACGATGGCGGAGATCTGGCCCCGGGTCAGAGTGTTGTAGGGCTTGAAGGTGCTGGTGCCGTTGCTGAAGTAGCCCTCCACGATGCCTGCGGCATTCAGCGCCTGGACATAGGGGTCCGTGGTGTCGGTGAAGGGACGGACGCTGGACAGGTTGCTGATGCTGAGGCCCATGGCCTTGGCCGCGATCTGGCTGACCGCCAGCCGGGTGATGGGGGCGTTCAGGTTCACGCTGCCGGACACCAGCCCGTCCGCCTGCGCCCGGGCCAGATAGCCGCTGAACACGTTGGAGTTCACCGGCTTCTGCTCGTCATAGCCAGCGGCCAGCATGATGAGCTTCAGCGCCGCGCCGTAGGTCACCTGGTTGTCGGGCTTGAAGGTGCCGTCGCTGTATCCGTCGATCACGTCGGCGTCGCTGAGCTCCAGTACATATTTATAGCACCAGGTGGAGGAGGTGATATCAGAGAAGTCCTCCATAGCGCTGACAATGCCCAGGCAAAGCTTGCCGCTGGCAATGGGATCGCCGCTGCTGTTGCAGGCCACATAGGGGATTTCCACAGATCCGGTGAAGCCGCTGGCCGGCACGAACCGCAGCTGGCTGATCCGCTCGCTGCCGCTGGAGTAGCCGTACAGGGTCTCGGTGTCCGCCCGCTTGGAGGTGCCGCTGCCCACGTAGATGATACCCTCGTTGGTGGCGGGCAGTTCCAGCAGCTGGATGCTGGCCAGACCCAGGCCGCTGGACTGGGCCACCGCCGTGTAGATGGAGGCGGCGGGGAAGGTGACGGCCGTGTTTCTGGGCGTGGGGCCGTAAACGTCGGGCACCTCGCTGAGGTTCACGCTGATGAGGATGGTGCCGGACACAGAACGGCTGCCGGAGCCGTAAGCGGTGAAGGGGATCTGGGCGCAGTAGTTGACGCCGCTGGGTATGTATGTCAGCTCGCTGAGGGCGTGCTGGCTGCTGGAGGGACTGAAGTAGAAATCTATGTCGTCGCAGTTGTCGTCGGTGATGCGCAGGCTGCTGGAGCTGCCGTAGCTGCTGGTACCGTAGTAGTTGTAGTACAGGCTGCCGTAAGTGGGCGCATCTTTAAAGGTGACATACTGCAGGGTATAGCCGGGGTAGCTCTCCTCAAAGAACCGGGCGATGTCGTTGGCGTTGATCTGCACTCGGCCGCTGTAATCCGTATAATAGCGGATATCGCCGCCCTCTGCGGCCACGCCGGTTCCCCCCACATCGCCGATGGCGATGGCCACGGTGCCGTAGGCCTTGTCGCCGTCCTCACCGTAGGCAGTGAAGTCCAGCTCCACCACCTTGCCGTCGGCGTCCCTGTCCGCCACAAAGGTCAGGTCATCCAGGGTGAAGTCCTCGTCGTAGAACAGGTCCTTGCTGTCATAGTAGAAATAACCGTCGTCCAGGTCGCTCTCGTCAAAGTACGTCCGGTCATCATCGTAGTCGTAGCTGTACAGCTCGCCCCAGTCGTCCAGTCCATCGGCGTCGGTGAACCGTACATACTCCAGATCGTCCCCGGTCTCGTCATCCAGGAAATCCCAGAAGTCGTCCCGGTCAAAGTCACGCTGTCGTCGGGATCCACCTCATAAATGATGTCGCCCTTCACCTTGGTGCCGGTGCTGCTGCCCTTGCCGATCTCAATGGTGAGGGTGGCGGAGATCTTGTCGCCTTTCACGCCGCGCATGGTGACGTCAAAGGTCAGGGTGTCTTCATCGGCATTCCGGTCCGCCGCAAAGGTCAGCGTGTCCAGCTCGAAGTCATAGTCGTCCCAGATATCGTCCTCATCATAGTAAAACACGGCGTCGTCCAGGTCACTGTCGTTCAGCTCGTAATCCCGGGTGTAGTCGTCGGAATCGTATCCGTCGGCGTAGAAACAGCCGTAATCGTCAAAGTCGTCATAGTCGGTGAACTCCACGTATTCCAGTTCGTCGTAATCCGACTCGTCGTAGAAGAAATCGTAGAAATCCTCCGCGTCCAGCGTCACATCGTCGTCCGGGTCCACCTGATAGGTCAGGTCGCCCTTGCTGCTGGTGCCGCTGCCCTTGCCGACCTCGATGTACAGAGTGCCATATACCTTGTCACCGTCCACGCCGTGCATGGTGAAGTCAAAGGCCAGGGTGTCCGCGTCGGCGTTCCGGTCGGCGTAGAACGTCAGCGTGTCCAGTTCAAAGTCATAGTCGTACCAGACGTCGTTCTCGTCGTAATAGAACATGGCATCGTCCAGATCGCTGTCATTGAGCTCATAGTCCGGGATATAGTCATCGCTGTCGTATCCGTCTGCACCGAAATATCCGAAGTCATCGAAATCATCGTAGCTGGTGAACTCCACATACTCCAGCTCATCATAGCGGCCGTCTTCCTCGTCGAAGAGATCCCAGAAGTCCTCGGCGTCCACCGTCACATCGTCGCCGGGGTCCACCTTGTAGGTCAGCTCCACGTCGCCGGAGCCGGAGCGGGAGCCACCCTCCACATCAATGCGGACCGTTGCATAGAATGACCCTTCGTCGCCGTACAGCCTGACATCAAAATCCAGTGTGTCGCTGTCGATGTTGTCATAGGTCTCAAACCGCAGCGTGTCCAGGTCGATGTCGTAATCGTCCGCATCAGCACGGTCATAGTAGAATTCGTAGTTCTCCAGCGCCTTGGAATCCACGTCGTCGAACCCGTAACGGTCAAAGTCCTCGAAGGTGAAATAGCCGTAATCGTCAAAGTCATCATAATCGGTGAATTCCACGTATTCAAGGTATCCGCCGTTGTCGTCCTCATAGATTTCCTGAAAGTCATCCGCATCCAGCCAGACGCCGCTGTCCTCGTCCACATCGTACGTCAGATCCGCCGAGGCCGCAGACGCCATGGGAACGGTTCCGGCCAGCAGCGCCAGCGCCAGCAGACACGCCGGGAGCTTTTTCTTCCAAAATGTTTTCATAGTCCTCTTTCCTCCATCATATTCCAAAAGGCTTGCTTCCAGCTTCTATCTCTCTACATGTAACATACCGGGAAAGTGCCCGGCAATCATGAACAAATTATGAACTTTTCGCCATTCGGGAAAAAAGATTCCGGTCCGGCCGCATCCTGGAAAACGAAATTGTCCCCTGAAATACACAGACGGCCCGGGATTTTCCGTTTTTTTACGGGTTTTTCTTTACAAACAAACGTTCCTCCGATATAATACTATGGCTAATGAAATTTGAGGAAGTGGAGAGAGCACATGGCTTTGATCGAATACGACGAATATAAGCAGAGGCTCCGGGACCTGGGGCCCGAGCTGGAGAAGCTCTCCGCCGCGCTGGACATGGACAGCGCCCGCGCGGAGGCCCGAAAGCTGGAGGACGAGACCGCCCAGGACGGCTTCTGGAACGACCTGGAGCGATCCCAGAAGGTGCAGCAGCGCCTCAAGCAGCTGCAGAACAAGATCGCCCGCCAGGACAAGCTGGTGACCGAGTGGCAGGATCTGACGGCCCTGTGCGAGATGGGCCAGGAGGCGGAGGATGAGGAGCTGCTGGAAGAGCTGAAGTCCGGTTTCCAGACCCTGGAGGAGAAGATCGAGGAGTCCCGGATGGCCACGCTCCTCTCTGGGGAGTACGACGGCCACAGCGCCATCCTGACCTTCCATGCCGGCGCCGGCGGCACCGAGGCCCAGGACTGGGCCCAGATGCTCTACCGGATGTACACCCGCTGGACGGAGCGCCACGACTTCACCTATCAGATCCTGGACTATGAGGACGGCGACGAGGCGGGCATCAAGTCCGCGTCCATTGCCATCCAGGGGGATAACGCCTACGGCCTTTTGAAGAGTGAGAACGGCGTCCACCGGCTGGTCCGGGTGTCTCCCTTTGATGCCAACGCCCGCCGGCAGACCAGCTTTGCCGCGGTGGAGGTCATGCCCGAGATCGAGGATGACGACGAGGTGGAGATCCGGGAGGAGGACATTGAGATGCAGGTCTACCGGGCCAGCGGCGCCGGCGGCCAGCACGTGAACAAGACCTCATCCGCCGTGCGCCTCATCCACAAGCCCACGGGCATCGTGGTGGCCAGCCAGCAGGAGCGCAGCCAGTTTCAGAACAAGGACAACTGCATGAAGATGCTGCGGGCCAAGCTGGTGGAGCTGAAGCAGCAGCAGCACGCGGAGAAGATCTCCGACATCAAGGGCGTGCAGATGAAGATCGAGTGGGGCAGCCAGATCCGCTCCTACGTGTTCATGCCCTACCAGATGGTGAAGGACACCCGCACCGGCTATGAGACCGGCAACATCGACAACGTTATGGACGGCGATCTGGACGGCTTCATCAACGCGTATCTCACTCAGCTGGCCACCGGTGAGCTGAAAAAATAAATCGTCCACGCATCCTTCCGGATGCCCGGCTTTCCGGAGCCGCAACCTAATAGAGAAATCAAAATATGAGACGTGGCGCGGGGTGGTCCCCGTGTCACGTCTCTCTGAATGAGAAAGGATGTTGGAATTTCCATGGCAGAAAAATTCCCCCAGGGCGCGGCGCCCCAGGAGAACAAGATGGGCGTGCTGCCCATCGGACGGCTGCTGACCAACATGGCGGTCCCCATGATGATCTCCATGCTGGTCCAGGCCTGCTACAATGTGGTGGACAGCGTGTTCGTGGCACAGATCAGCGAGGATGCCCTGAATGCCGTGTCCCTGGCCTTCCCCCTGCAGAACCTGATGATCGCCTTCGGCGCAGGCACCGCTGTGGGCATCAACGCGCTCCTCTCCCGGTCCCTGGGAGAGAAGAATCAGGCCATGGCGGACCGGGCTGCCAACACGGGCATCTTTCTGGCCCTGTGCAATTTCGCGCTATTCGCCCTGATCGGCATCTTCTTCTCCCGGACCTTCTTTGAGCTGCAGGCCGGGGGAGAACAGGTGATTATCGACTACGGCGTGGATTACGCCTCCATCTGCCTGGGCTGCTCCATCGGTATTTTCAGCCAGTTCTGCTTTGAGCGGTTGCTGCAGTCCACCGGCCGCACGTTCCTGGCCATGTGCACCCAGCTTACCGGCGCCCTCATCAACATCGTGCTGGACCCCATCCTGATCTTCGGCTGGTTCGGCCTGCCCCGGATGGAGGTGGCCGGCGCCGCCATTGCCACGGTGGCAGGGCAGATTGTGGCTGCCGCCGCTGCCCTGGTGCTGAACCTCAAATGCAATCCGGACATCCACATCCTGCCCCGGGAGATCCGCTGGCACGGCAAGGTGGCGGCGGAGATCTACCGGGTGGGCTTCCCCTCCATCGTCATGCAGTCCATCGGCTCCGCCATGGTGTTCGGCATGAACAAGATCCTCTTCTCCTTCACCAAGACGGCCACCGCCGTGTTCGGCGCATACTTCAAGCTTCAGAGCTTCGTCTTCATGCCGGTGTTCGGCCTGAACAACGGCATGGTGCCCATCGTCAGCTATAACTACGGCGCCGCCAGCCTGCCCCGGGTGAAGCGGACCATCAAGCTGACCATCTGCACCGCCATGGCCATCATGGCTGTGGGATGCCTGATTTTCCAGCTCTTCCCCCAGCAGCTGCTGATGTTCTTCAACGCCTCGGAGGAGATGCTCTCCATCGGCTCCGTGGCTCTGCGGATCATCTCCGTGTCCTTCGTGCTGGCGGGCTTCGACATCATTGCCGGTTCCGTGTGTCAGGCTATCGGCAACCCGCTGTACAGTCTGATTACCTCTGTGTGCCGCCAGCTGGTGGTGCTGCTGCCGGTGGCATGGCTGTTGTCCCACACTGGCGTCCTGACGCTGGTGTGGCTGGCCTTCCCCATCTCCGAACTGGTGTCCCTGGTACTGAGCGCTATCTTCCTGCGCCGGACCATGCGGGCCGTTGCCGAGCGGATCGGCAGCCGGGCGGCCTGACTCCAGAGAAAAGCAGCGGCGGAACGGCAAAGGCCGTTCCGCCGCTGCTGCGTCAGCTGTTGAGAAATGCGCCCGGGTCCACAGCTTCCCCATCCTTTGCAACGGAGAAGTGCAGGTGGGCGCCCTGGGCGGCCTCCGCCGCGGCGGTGGTTCCCACTGTGCCGATGGTCTGCCCGGCGGACACCGTGTCGCCCGTCTCCACGGCGGGCTCCGCCTGGAGATTGGCATAGGTGGTCTCATAGCCGCCGCTGTGCTGGATCACCACGGTGGTGCCCATCAGGGGATCGTCGGTGATGGAGGAGACCGTCCCGGCGCAGGCGGCCAGGACGGCATCGCCTTCCGCCGCGGCGATATCCACCCCGTCGTGGGTCCGCCAGTCGTCCAGCGTCTCATTGTACAGCAGCTGGTCCACGGAGAATGCCGTCAGCACCTCGCCCTGGATG
>PPYE01360789.1_pt1 | contig 11538 bp, 9 predicted proteins | sample 1559881 | NCBI WGS metagenome assembly PPYE01 (sample SAMN08240022, study PRJNA423297) | Human gut metagenome, whole genome shotgun sequencing project.
TGAGTTTCTCAGATTTTATTTGTACTTTTGCCATGTCATTCAGAATTTTGTTTGTTTTTATTTTGCAACACTAAGATAAATGAAATTTCTGACATGGCAAAATTCTGAGCAACTTTTTGTTGCTCAGGTGCTTATAAAAAATATCAAATTATAGTGTTGCGGAAATTAGGTTTATGATACATATCTTAATTATTGATGACGAAGACCCTATACGTAACCTGCTGGCTCGAATGGTTGAATTAGAAGGTTACCAGGCCTCGAAAGCCGCAGATTGCCGTTCTGCTTTGAAAATGCTGAATACTCAACGTTTTGAAGTGGTACTTTGTGACGTTTTCCTACCGGATGGAAACGGAGTGAACTTCATTTTCGACATTCACAGAATTCAACCGGATGCAGCTGTTATCTTACTTACCGCGCATGGAAACATTCCAGATGGTGTACAAGCCATTAAAAATGGAGCATTTGATTATATTACTAAAGGAGATGATAACCGTAAGATTATTCCTACCATCAGCCGTGCCATAGAAGAGAGTGAAAAGAAAAAAGGGAAGAATGATGCTCCTCTAACATATTCTTTTCAGTCTATCGTCGGCCAGTCAGAGTGTTTGCAACAAGCAATCAGTCTGGCTCAAAAAGTAGCCAAGACCGATGTCCCGATTTTACTGACCGGAGAGACTGGAACAGGCAAGGAAGTGTTTGCCCATGCCATTCATACAGCCAGCGCCCGATCACAGTATCCTATCGTGGAAATTAACTGTTCGGCTTTCAGTAAGGATTTGTTGGAAAGTGAATTGTTTGGTTACAAGGCTGGCGCCTTTACCGGTGCAGTTAAGGATAAGAAGGGATTATTTGAAATCGCCAATCATGGTACCATATTCTTGGACGAAATTGGAGAGATGGCCTTTGATTTGCAAGCCCGTCTGCTGCGCGTTTTAGAAACAGGAGAATACATCAAAATCGGAGACACGAAGCGAACCCAAGTAGATGTACGCATCATCTCAGCTACTAACCGTCATTTAAAGGAAGAGATAGAGAAAGGAGGATTCCGGGAAGACCTTTTTTACCGTCTGTCAGTCTTTCAAATTCACCTGCCGGCTCTTCGGGAGAGAAAAGAAGACATCGAGAGTTTAGCCCGCATGTTTCTGCAGCGTTATGCTGCTAAGTTCAACAAACACATTGAAGATATAGATCCGGATGCCTTGCTTACCCTTCGGCAGGCAGAATGGAAAGGCAATGTGCGCGAATTGCGCAATGTCATTGAAAGAAGTGTCATCATCTGCGACAACCAGATAACCTTGGAAGACCTTCCCATTGAACTTCAGCATCATCCATGCTCACGCAGTGACGATAAGGGGGATGAGTTTGAATTGGCAGCTATTGAACGAAAGCATATTCTCAAAGTACTCCAACATACCCATGGAAACAAGACAGAAACAGCTCGTTTACTGAAAATCGGTCTTGCCACTTTATACCGAAAAATAGACTCTTACGGCATTCAATAACATAAAACATCCGGTTTCTTTATCATTTCATTTCAAGAGAGCGACCTTCTCATTCTGAGAGGGCCGCTCTCTTGCTTTATAGCCAGTTGAATTTCTTTTTATAGCTGATACACAGTCTGTTAGTTCTTGATTTATTTTCTTGGCACATCCCTTGCCTATATGATACCATCATGTATAACTCATAATAATTGTAATAAATAAAATGAAAAGAAAATGAATGAAATGATTGGAATCGCCATCTGTGTAGCAAGCGGATTGGCCTGTTTTAAAATGTTTATGAAGTGTATCGATTGGTTCGATAACCTATAAAAAAAGAAAGGTATGTATACAGCATTGTTTATCGTAGGTTTTATCCTGTTCGGCTATCTTGCTTATGTCTTGGTTAAGCCGGAAAAATTCTAAAAAGTAGAAATTATGAATACAGAAATAATAGGTATAGTAGCCCAAGTGGTATTGATGGTTGTTCTCAGCTATCCGCTGGGAAAATACATCGCTCGTGTATATCGAGGAAAAAAGGTTTGGACAGATTTTATGAAGCCGATAGAAGGATGGATTTTCCGTCTTTCGGGCATTCATCCCGATGAAGAAATGAACTGGAAACAATTCTTGAGAGCATTACTCACCGTGAATCTGTTTTGGTTCATTTGGGGTATGGTGTTGCTTACCTTGCAAGGTTGGTTGCCTCTGAATCCGGATGGCAATTTGGCACAAAGTGCTCACCAGGCTTTCAACACCTGCATTTCGTTTATGGTAAACTGCAACGAACAGCACTACAGTGGAGAAAGTAACTTAACCTATTTTACTCAGCTCTTCGTTATTATGCTGTTCCAGTTCCTGACTGCTGCTACCGGTATGGCTGCCATGGCAGGAATTATGAAAGCTTTGGGAGAAAAGACCACACAAACTATCGGCAATTTCTGGAAATTTTTGGTACTTAGCTGTACCCGTATTCTTCTTCCGTTGTCTTTAGTTGTCGGCTTTATTCTAATTACGCAAGGTACTCCCATGGGATTTGACGGAAAAATGGAAGTAACCACCCTGGAAGGTGAAACCCAATATGTATCACAAGGTCCGGCGGCTGCCATTATCCCCATCAAACAGTTGGGTACCAATGGCGGAGGCTATTTCGGTGTTAACTCTTCCCATCCCTTGGAAAATCCGACCTATTTATCCAATATGATAGAATGCTGGTCCATCTTGATTATCCCTATGGCTATGGCTTTTGCATTCGGATTTTATGTGAAACGGAAGAAATTAGGATACAGCATCTATGGAGTTATGCTGGTAGCCTTTCTGATTGGAGCCTGTGTCAATGTATCACAAGAGATGGGAGGTAATCCACGTATTGATGACATGGAAATTGCACAAGAAAATGGCTCAATGGAAGGAAAAGAAATACGTTTGGGGGCTGGTGCCACCGGATTGTGGAGTGTTGCGACCACCGTAACCTCCAATGGGTCTGTCAACGGCATGCATGACTCTACCCTGCCTCTTTCAGGGATGATAGAAATGCTGAACATGCAGATTAATACGTGGTTCGGTGGTGTCGGCGTAGGCTGGATGAATTACTTTACGTTCCTCATCATCGCTGTATTTATCAGCGGGTTGATGGTAGGCCGAACTCCTGAATTCATGGGCCACAAGGTGGAAGCTCGCGAAATGAAAATCGCTTCTATCGTAGCGCTGCTGCATCCGTTTGTCATCCTGGTAGGAACGGCTCTGGCTGCCTATCTGTATGTTCATGCCCCGGCTTTTGTGGCGAGTGAAGGCGGATGGCTCAACAATCCTGGTTCCCATGGATTGGGAGAAATGCTTTATGAGTTTACCTCTTGTGCGGCCAATAACGGATCTGGATTCGAAGGCTTGGGTGACAATACCTGGTTCTGGAATTTTTCCTGTGGCATTGTACTGATCCTGAGCCGTTTCATTCCGATTATCGGCCAGGTAGCTTTGGCCGGACTGCTGGCTCAGAAAAGATACATTCCTGAAAGTGCTGGTACGCTGAAAACCGATACGGTGACCTTTGCTGTCATGACTTTTGCTGTTATCTTTATTGTAGCAGCCTTGTCTTTCTTCCCGGCACAGGCCCTGACCACACTGACGGAACATTTTACTCTCTAATTACAACTGATTAATAGCAAGAAAATATGAATACTAAAAATACAAACAACTCGTTGTTTCAGAAAGACCAGCTGAAAGCCAGTCTCAAACAGTCTTTCGTCAAACTGAATCCACGACTGATGGTGAAAAACCCTATTATGTTCACAGTGGAAATCGCCACCTTTTTCATGCTGCCGGTGACCGTCTATTCAGCGGTAAGCGGTGCACAGGGCTCGGTAATCTATAACTTCAGCGTTTTCGTCATTCTTTTTCTGACCTTGCTTTTTGCCAACTTTGCGGAAGCCATCGCCGAAGCACGGGGCAAGGCTCAGGCTGACAGCCTGCGCAAAACTCGTGAGGAAACACCTGCCAAGCGGGTCACAGATGGAAAGCTGGAGTCTGTAAGCAGTTCCCAACTGAAGAAAGGCGATGTCTTTGAGTGTGAAGCAGGGGATGTCATTCCTGCAGACGGTGAAATCATAGAAGGTCTGGCCTCCATCGATGAAAGTGCGATTACGGGAGAATCCGCTCCGGTTATCCGTGAAGCCGGCGGAGATAAAAGTTCGGTAACTGGGGGTACAAAAGTGCTCTCAGATCGGATTCGGGTGGTGGTTACCACACAGCCCGGAGAGAGTTTCCTTGACAAGATGATTGCATTGGTCGAAGGGGCTAGCCGGCAGAAAACGCCGAATGAGATTGCACTGACTATCCTGCTGGCTGTATTCACACTTGTCTTTCTGGTGGTGTGCATTACGCTGAAGCCGATGGCCGACTATTCCGGCACTACCATTACGATAGCCGCTTTCTTGTCCCTCTTTGTCTGTCTGATTCCTACCACCATCGGTGGACTGCTTTCCGCCATCGGAATTGCAGGTATGGACCGCGCACTGCGTGCCAATGTCATCACCAAATCAGGAAAAGCCGTTGAGACAGCAGGAGATGTGGATACACTTTTACTGGACAAGACGGGTACCATCACTATCGGAAACCGTAAGGCTACAGCCTTTCATCCGGTCAAAGAGATTCCTCTGCGCCCTTTTGTGGAAATATGCATGCTCTCTTCCTTAGCCGATGACACTCCGGAAGGTAAATCCATCATCGAATTGGGACGCGAACAAGGCATCCGCATGCATACACTCCAGACGGAAACGAAAGGGGCCCACATAATCCCGTTTACGGCGGAAACCAAATGCTCTGGCGTAGACCTGAAAGACGGTACCCAAATTCGTAAAGGGGCTTTTGATGCCATCCGCAGCCTGACGCAGGCAGCCGGTCATGACTTCCCCCAGGAAACGGAAGATGCTATTCAAAACATATCAGGCAACGGAGGTACTCCTTTGGTGGTCTGTGTCAATCAGAAAGTAGCCGGTGTCATTGAATTGCAGGACATTATCAAACCAGGTATAGAAGAGCGATTTGAACGCTTACGAAAAATGGGTGTCAAAACGGTGATGGTAACGGGAGACAATCCCTTGACGGCACAATACATTGCCAAAAAAGCGGGTGTGGATGACTTCATCGCCGAAGCCAAGCCGGAAGACAAGATGAATTACATCCGTCGGGAACAAGCGACCGGCAAGCTGGTGGCCATGATGGGTGACGGTACAAACGATGCTCCGGCTTTGGCACAGGCCAACGTAGGGGTAGCCATGAACAGCGGTACACAGGCGGCAAAAGAGGCCGGCAACATGGTTGACCTGGATAATGACCCGACTAAACTGATCGAAATCGTAGAGATAGGAAAGCAGCTGTTGATGACACGAGGTACACTGACCACCTTCTCCATCGCTAACGATGTGGCAAAATACTTTGCTATCATTCCGGCCTTGTTCATGGTTTCTGTTCCTCAATTGGGTGCCCTTAACATCATGGGGCTTCACAGTCCCGAAAGTGCCATCCTGTCTGCCGTCATCTTCAATGCGCTCATCATTCCTGCGCTGATACCACTCTTGTTTTTTGTGTGTTTTTGTCCGTATGTTATGTGCTGGTCCTGTGGGCGTATGCCCAGTTCGCCGCGCCGGGTGAGGGTGGCAATGTCGAAACCGTTAGCCTGAACGGAAAAGTAGTGGGGGTAGCCAACGTCGGACAGCGGTTTACCCAAGATATTTATTTTTGGGGACGACCTTCCTGTGCAGGTGACGGTTACGACGGCACCAGCTCGGCCGGCAGCAACAAAGGGGTAACCAATGAAAGCTACCTGAAAGAAGTCGAGGCCCGGATAGACACCTTTTTGCTGCACCATCCGTACCTGAAACGTGGGGAGGTGCCTGCAGAAATGGTAACGGCCAGTGCCTCCGGATTGGATCCTGACATCACACCTGCCTGTGCCTATGTGCAGATAAAACGGGTAGCTACTGCCAGGGGATTGAGCGAAAAAGAAGTGAAAGCACTGGTGGAAAACCATATCGAAAGACCGCTTTTCGGCGTTTTCGGGCCTTCCAAAATCAATGTATTGAAACTGAATGTTGCTTTAGATGAACATAAGAAAAAAACATTAATCTGTTTGTAATATGTATACTTTTATCAAAAAAAATCTGCTTCTTATAGGAGTAGTGGCTTGTTTATATCCTTTACAAGTTTCTGCACAAGACAAACTATCCGTTCATGCCAAGGCGGATTTCGTTTCTGACTATGTCTGGCGCGGGGCCGATCAGCAGTCCGGTTGTTCGGTACAGCCTTCTCTCACGCTGGGCTATGCTGGTTTTTCCCTCAATGTTTGGGGCAGCCAGTCACTCACCAAATGGGAAGAGGGAGGTTCCAAAGAATGGGACATCAACCTCGGATATACCTACCGGAATTTAACGGCCACCTTGTCCGATTATTGGTGGAGCGGTATCAACCAACCTTATGGCCATTACAAAAACAGCCATTATTTCGAGGCTACATTGGCTTACTGCTTCAGCGATTCTTTTCCGCTGTCCCTTTCATGGAGCACCATGTTTGCCGGGGCAGACAAGAATGAGAAGGGCAATCTGCAGGCATCTACTTACCTTTCGGCCTCCTATCCCTTCCGGCTACCTGCAGACATAGTGCTGACTCCCGCTGTCGGCTTTACTCCCTGGAAAGGAATGTATCACCATAAAGCCGCTTTTACAGACGTATCTCTGAAAGTTTCCAAGGAAGTATCGTTGTCAAACCATTTAGCAATCCCCTTATCTGTTCAAGCTATCGTATCACCGGTATATGACCGAACTTACCTGGTAGCAGGGATCGGCATCGGATTTTAACATGTCCACACCTTGTACTCTTAAGGACTATGGAAAGGAAAGACTTGTTTTCTCAAAATGAAAAGGTTTCTTCTCAGATTGAGAAAACAGTTTGCCTTTTCATTCCTCTTTTATATCTTCATAGCTGCTGATTTTCAAGTGATAATGAAAGATTTCGAACAATGGCACAGTCCTTGTTTCTCATGTAATAAAATTAAAATAAAAGAACAATGGAAGAATGGTATCAAAGCAATAAAGTTTCTTTTCAGAGAAACAGGGGCTGTATGGTCAACTATCGAAATGTTTCATATGCATTAGGCGTGCTTGTACTGGTAGAAGCGGGGTTTTTCGCACTTTGTGCAGGTGTTTCCTTCTACTATCAGGAAGAAGACTATATTCATTTTTTAGAAACGCTGCTTATTAACGTTGTACTTGGTGGACTGCTGCTGTTGGGGGGTAAACGAAATGAAGTATCCATCAATCGACGTGACGGTTATTGTATTGTCAGTCTTTCGTGGATACTGTTTTCGGCACTGGGAATGCTTCCTTTCCTATTTAGTGGATATATTCCATCAATATCCGATGCCTTTTTTGAAACCATGTCAGGGTTCACCACTACCGGTGCCACGATATTGGATCATATCGAAACCCTTCCCCACGGACTGTTGTTCTGGAGAAGTCTGACCCAGTGGATTGGTGGACTTGGCATCGTTCTTTTTACTATTGCACTGTTGCCTCTATTTTCGGGCAGCAGCCAACAGCTCTTCCTGTCAGAGGCAACGGGAGTTACCCATGACAAGATTCACCCCAAAATCAAAGTGATGGCACGGTGGCTGTGGACAATCTATATCGGACTGACAGCTGTGGAAACTCTTCTGCTTGTAGGGGGTGGTATGAGTGGGTTTGATGCCGTCTGTCACGCCTTTGCTACAACCGCAACCGGTGGCTTCTCTACCAAGCAGGCAAGTGTGGCCTATTGGAATTCGCCCTACATTGAATACGTGATTTCAATTTTTATGATTCTGTCTGGCGTCAATTTCTCTCTTTATTATTTGGCTGCTATGCGTGGTAACTTTCGCCATTTATGGAAAGATGAAGAATTACGCTGGTTTCTGAAGTCCGTCGGAATACTCACTCTGTTCATTACTGGAGCCCTATTCCTGACTGACTACTACGATTTGGAAACGTCCTTCCGTAAAGCCCTGTTTCAAGTAGCTACTGCTCATACTTCCTGCGGATTTACTTCAGATGATTACAACTTATGGCCTCCTTGCACCTGGATGTTGCTGATTTTCGCCATGATTTCAGGCGGATGTACTGGATCTACCAGCGGAGGAGTCAAAAACATGCGGTTGCTTATCATTGCCCGTAACATCCGGAATCAGTTCAAACAGATGCTTCACCCTCGGGCTGTTTTACCGGTACGAGTAAACGGTATCTGTGTCCCAGTACGGACCTCTGCTACGGTATTCACTTTTTTCGGAACTTACTTGATATGTATTTTTATAGGGTGGATATTATTGATGTGCTGTGGAGTGGGACTGACCGAATCCATGAGTACAGTGATATCCGCCATAGGCAATGTGGGTCCCGGACTGGGAGCTTTCGGACCGGCTTTCTCCTGGGCGGCTCTTCCCGATGCAGCCAAATGGATACTTTCTGCGTTGATGCTCATCGGGCGTTTGGAGATTTTCGGTATCTTGCTACTCTTTTATCGGGGATATTGGAAAGACGAATAACGGAATCTGCCTCTTTGAGAAGGATGTAGGGCGATTTCCCTAATCGTCAACTCGGGCAGATTGCAAGAATATCAACAGAAATAAACATAAATATGAAGGATAGAAATGATAGAGAAGAAAACGCACAGCATTTCCTACAGCTGATACGGCGTTCACAGCGGGGTGTATTCAAGGTCTATATCGGCATGATAGCCGGTGTGGGAAAAACTTACCGTATGCTTCAGGAAGCACATGAAATGTTAAACAACGGCATTGATGTGCAAATAGGATATGTCGAGACGCATGGACGTGCTGGAACGGAAGAACAGCTAGCCGGACTGCCGATTATACCACGGAGAAAAATCTATTATAAAGGAAAGGAATTGGAAGAAATGGATTTGGATGCCATCTTGCTGTTACACCCAGAATTGGTAGTGGTAGATGAACTTGCGCACACCAATGTAGAAGGAAGCAGGCATGAAAAACGATGGCAGGATGTCATGGAATTGCTTGAAGCAGGCATCAATGTTATCACTGCAGTCAACATTCAGCATATAGAAAGCCTAAATGAAGAGGTAAAAGGAATTGCCGGCATCGAAGTAAAAGAACGGATTCCTGATAAGGTGCTAGAAGAAGCAGACGAAGTTGTGAATATAGATTTGACAGCGGAAGAACTGATCAATCGTTTGAAAGCTGGAAAAATATACCGAAAAGAAAAAATTCCAACAGCCTTGAACCATTTCTTCAAAACTGAAAACATCCTTCAGCTCAGGGAACTGGCTTTAAAAGAGGTTGCCTTTCGTGTGGAACGGAAAGTGGAGAACGAAATTATCAGCGGAGAGAAAGGTGTACATCGCGAACTTTTTCTGGTATGCATCAGCAGCAATGAAATAACTCCCAAAAGGCTCATTCGCCGCACTGCCAGGTTAGCCTCTCGATATGATACGGATTTTTTGGTTCTTTATGTACAGACCCCTGCCGAACATCCGGACCGCATTCCATTGGCTACCCAGCGCCATCTGCTGAATCACTTCAAACTGGCGGCGGAGCTGGGCGGTGAACTGATACAGCGGGCTTCACCGGATGTCATAGATACTATTCAAACGGTGTGCAAAGAGCGTCAGGTCACGACGCTGTGCATCGGACAACCGGCTTTCACCTATGTCTCGACTTTAGTTCATCTGAAACGATACCGGTCTTTTTTGAGATTTCTCTCGGATGAGAACATAAAATTGGTTATCTTTCCGCAGTAATAAACCTAAACCTCAAATCCGCAACCTATAGGGTTTAGTGGGATTTTGCTTGCAAAGCGACTTGAGGTAATACGCTGGTTTAACCAGAAAAGCATGGTCTAGAATCTCGCTATATTGATAACCAAACACATAGTGCATCTCAATCCCAAGGTGGAATCTATGGTTTGAGCACGTTGAATATCGGTGTGCTGGTAGCCATGATTGTGCTGTTAGTTTCACTCTCTGTCGTCAACTTACAAATTCTGACCGCCACCGAACCGACTAGCCCGGCGGCCGGTCCCGGTCTGCAACGGGCATTGGTATGGGTCTCCATCATCGGAGGTCTCTGCATTGTCTGCGGCCTTTGGATGTTGAAACAGTTGCCGTCCTCCATCAACAAGCCCGTCAAAGAAATTACAGACGGTATCAAGGAAATTGCCAATCACAACTACGAACAGCGGTTGAACCTCGAAAGCAAGGAGTTTGAAGAGGTGTCCAAAAACTTCAATCGGATGGCTAAACGACTGGCTGACTACAACTCTAGCACACTGGCTGAAATAAAGGCAGCCAAGAATTATATGGAAACCATCATCAACAGTGTGAAGGAACCCATTATCGGACTGGACAATGCGATGACCATCCTTTTCATTAACGATGAAGCCCTCAGCATCCTCAACCTTCAGCGAGAAGAAGTCTTGCTGAAACCAGCTCAGGAGATAGCCCTTCGCAATGACCTTCTCCGCAGATTGCTCCGGGGATTGCAGGATGCATTCGATGAAAAGAGCACCTCTAAAAACGAGCCGCTTAAAATCTATGCCGACAATAAGGAAAGCTATTTCCAAATGAGGTGCATGAAGACAGGCAGAGAAGGTTCCTCGCAAAAAGAAGGATATGTGATTCTCTTAAAAAACATCACTGAGTTTAAAGAACTGGATTCCGCCAAGACCACCTTCATCTCTACCATCTCTCACGAACTAAAAACACCGATTTCGGCCATTCTGATGAGCCTGCAACTGCTGGAAGACTGCCGAGTGGGCTCTCTGAATGAGGAACAGAAGGAACTGGCTCAAAGCATTCAGGATAACAGCGACCGGTTGCTGAGTATCACCAGTGAATTACTCAACATGACCCAGGTGGAATCCGGTAAGTTACAACTGAAACCGCGCATCACCAAGCCTATCGAGTTGATTGAATATGCCATCAAGGCAAACCGGATACAGGCCGAGAAGTTCAACATTCAGATAGAAGTGCAATATCCGGAAGAGAAGATGGGCAAACTGTTTGTTGATAGTGAAAAGATAGCTTGGGTGCTGACGAACCTACTTTCCAACGCTATCCGGTATTCAGCAGAAAACGGGCGTATTATCATCGGTGCGCGGCAAACAAAGGACAACTGGATAGAAATGTTCGTACGTGATTTTGGAAAAGGCATCGATCCCCGTTATCACCAGAGCATCTTCGAACATTATTTCCGAGTTCCGGGCACCAAGGTACAGGGTAGTGGACTGGGACTATCCATTTCCAAGGACTTTGTCGAAGCGCATGGGGGCACTCTGACCATAGATAGTGAATTGGGGAAAGGCAGCTGCTTTACACTCCGGTTAAAGGCATAAAATCAAGATACAGAACGTGAAAGTTGTTTCCTATTTCCCCTTTTAAAAAGTTAAATTATGGGATACCGATCATCAAATTTTTGCAGTCTAATTATCCCATATGTGCTAATTTACTATATTGTTTGTTTTTATTTTGCAACACTAAGATAAGTGAAATTTCTGACATG
>PPYE01662481.1_pt1 | contig 11537 bp, 10 predicted proteins | sample 1559881 | NCBI WGS metagenome assembly PPYE01 (sample SAMN08240022, study PRJNA423297) | Human gut metagenome, whole genome shotgun sequencing project.
AGCCGCTCTGATCTGCCAATCCCTGGAGGGTCACTCCCCGGGAGAAGAGAAACATGCCGTCCGAATCGTCCGCCACGCCAGCTACCACTGCGGAGTCTCCCACATTTAAGCCGTCCAGTGTTCTCAAGGCGGGAGCGGTGCGGGAGGTGAGCGGGCTGTCCAGCCGGAACACCGCCACGCCGCTCTCGGCGTCCCCCATAATCAATTCGGCCACCGAACCAACCGAACTGTCATAAGGGTCGGTTGCCAGATAGTAAGTGGAGCCGTTGGTCACGCCATAACTGGCCACAACCCAAGCATCACCGCTGCCGTCCCCCGCCTGGATCTGGATAGCGCTGCTGCTTGCGGTGATGTTTTCCACTGCGGAGTCAAAACCGTAGAGGAAAACTGTGCAGTCAAAGTAGTTTGTTTCGTCCGCGGCGGATACCGGCTGCGCTAAACAAACGATCAGCGCCAAGGTGCAGAGAAAATGCCCGAAGTACTTCATCGCCCGTTTCATAGTGCAAATCTCCTTTAAGTTTTGTCTGCCGTAATAATACCACAGGAAAGGTCGATCACGTCCAGATGATTTCCATTGACCTAAGAAAGATAATCTGAAGGGCGTGGGGCTTTTGATTTTTGGTAAAAGATACATCAATATACAATACTACAGTATAAATTATAGGGAATATGCTCATTGGTGTCAACAAGATTTCCTACTCATCTTGAAAAGGGAGCCGCTAAGATCATGATTGTCTTTCTGCGGCACCCGTGCTATAATGAGGACGACTTTATGGAAGGGGCAGGCATACGGATGATGGAAGATACAAAAACGCAGAGTGACCAGGAACTGATCCCGCCTCCGGGGGAGGCCGCCGGTTCTCCGGCTGAGGAGCCAGATCTTCATCTGATCGATTTCTGGGATATATTATCGGAATTGCGGATTTGACGCGAAAACAGGGGCAATTCTATCTACCTTCGAGTACAAAGAATCAAAGGGGGCCAAGGTAATGTCTATGTATATCATCGACAGAAATGCTCTGTACGGGGAGGATATGTTCCCTGATATGGACCCATACAATGAGGCAGACTCGACTGTCGTAAATAAGATGGAAGAACTGTACCGCGCCCGTTTGCGGACTGCCTTGGAAGATCAGGGCTACACTTGGTTCCCTGAAACTTCTGAGCTTGGACAGGAGCGGGATACCGATGATGGCCCTCCAGAGTGCGATGTGGAGGAACTCAGAGATCTGTTCCGAGAGTTGTCCGAAGAAGTCTTCTCCACTATTGCCGCGATGGATGAGGGAGAATTGGACACTGCATATAATTCAGAGTGCTAAGATCGCAAGGGCGGCCCACACTTCATTGTGTGGGCCGCCCTTTTGTCATTTGGTGGCGCCAAAGGCAAAAAAATAGGAGTGCTGGTAAAGTGCCAGCACTCCTATTTTTAGGACCGTTTAAGCTCCACTGCACAACAATAGCGTGCCGTGTTAAAATGTGTTATCATCATCCACGTGCTCCAGGATATCTTCTACCTGGCAATGTAAAATATTGCACAGCTTATCAATCGTATTGACCTGCACATTTTGATTGTGCCGCAAACGATTGAGCTGTGAGCGATTGATGTTGTAAGTTGTATATAAAGCGTATTGGGAGATCCCCTTTTCTTTCATGGTTCTCCACAGCTTGTCGTATTTTATCATCTCTACACCGCGAACACCAAATTGTTGACTTGCTTTTTCCCTATTATGACTATAAAATAGACGTAGGAATAGTGTTCGTATAAAGACACTACGACGGCCTAGGTACGAGAATTTTTCTCTCGAAATTCCTCCAGGATAGCCCATATGATCAGCTTTTGCTGATCTGTCAGATAACTTGTATCAAACGTATTCGCGTCCAACAAGCCGAATATATAACAAACTGATATGTGGTCGACACAGGAAAAAATTCTCGCTTTACTTTGGACGGTGTGGTACAATATTTTTGAATAACCCAAATACGACAATGGGTAAAAGTAACGGAGCGGACGGCCTCTTGCGACCTAGCGATGAAATGCTTACATAATCCCGTGAGCACGGATGAATTCCCCGTTCTTTCCCACAGTGGTTCAGGGCCGCCTTCTCCAATTACTGCTGGGGAGTGCGGCCTCTGTGTTTTTCTGCCTGGGGTTACAGTTTCTGCTCAGAGGCGAGCCACGGCCAGGTTTCTGGATCATGGCGCATACGGGGGCCTGCATGAAAACTTCCCGGTTTCTTTCATTCGAGGAAGGGGGGGATCTTTCTAGCATGGAGTTGAACATATTGATTGCAGCACGCAATGAGCAAGCGTGCAGGACATTGAAAAAGCAGCTGGCTCACTTCGCCTACTACACCGACCTGGACAGGGTATCTTTTCTCCTTTGCTCTGACCCTCGAGCCGTCGACGCAATCGCCCCGTCCCTGTGGGCAGGCCTCCATCTTGCCTTTGTAGATCTGGCAGGCCCTGAAAGCGGTGCCATCGGTCAAAAGCTCTATCAGAACAATCCGTTTTGCCGTTTGATTTACTACGGGCACGGCAGATCGGAGTTGTCCGCGCTGCTGCCATCGCGCCCCGTATGGTATTGGGATGTGGATGGCCCCGCCGCTCTCTCCGAAATCTTCTTTGAACAGCTGTCCGCCCTGCGCGGCGACCCCGGCTTTCTCTATTACTCGGACCGCTACCGCTCCCTAACGGTTCCATATTGCGGGATTCTGTGTCTCTACTCTCAGAAACGGGCGATTTATATTCATACCGTGCAGGGCGAGGTTGGGCCTATTCCAAAGCCTCTGGACAGCATGGCAGCAACGCTGCCCCAGGCGCTGTTTGTGCGCGTGCACCAGAGTTTCCTAGTCAATCGAGGGCATCTGAGAACCCTGAACAAGAGTACCCGCATCTTAACGCTGGACGATGGCTATGAGGTGCCGGTCAGCCGGGCATTTTACGCACAAACTGCTGCGGCCTTTTGTCAAAATGACGCTGTGGGCGGTCAAAATTGCAAGATCCCTGACACGTCCCGGGCCGATGGTTTATACTCTGTCCAAGAGGAGGGGACAACATGAGCGGTGAATTTCACGAATGGAAATCGCCCCTCGAAGAGCTGGAGGGCAGAAAGCCTCCCGAGGAGCACCGGAGCGAAATATCCTCCGAAGCGCTTGAGTGGGCGAAACGCCTTCTGGAGGAAAACGCTCCGGAGGGGGGCGAGACGGATCTGGAAGCAAACAAGGACGTCCCCCGTTTTCAGGAGATTCCTCCGGTTACATTTGCAGACGGCCTTACGTTGGAGCAGATGGAGCGCCAGCAGGACGCCGGCGAATCCCAAGAGCGGCTCGAACCCGCAGACTACACCACGGAGCCCTATACCGATGCCGACGGGCTGCGCCGCTATGGACAGATCGAGCTGGACAAACTGACGCCGGCCGCGCTGGAGAACATCTCCGGAACCCCGGAGATGGACATTCCCCTGTGGACGCATCAGTCCCAGCAGAATTCCTGCGCGGTCAACTGCGCCTCCTTCATTCTGCGGAGCGAAGTGGACCCTCAACTGACCGAGGCCCACCTGATCCGGGAGGGGATGGAATTAAACCTGTACTACCCTGATGTCGGAACCTATTTTCACGATGTCGGCGCCTTGTGCGAGGTCCACGGTATGGAACGGGAATTGCAGACAGGCGCCACTCTGGAGGATATCGAGCAGATCCAGGAGGGGGGCGGCAAAGTGATCGCGATGATCAGCAGCCTCAAAATGGCATACCCGAATCGCTTTGGCTTTTTCCGGGCCGATCATGCCGTCCAGGTGGTTGGGATCGACCGGAATGATCCGGACGATGTCCGGGTCATCCTGAACGATCCGGGCAGGCCGGACGGTCAGGGGCTCTCAGTCCCAAAAGATGTTTTCCTGAAAGCTTGGGCCACCAGCGGACTTTCCCTGGCGGCGATCTACGCACGGAGGTGACATAGAGATGCACGCGGAACAATGGATGGAACTGGCCGTCAATGGCCGGGCGTCCCGGGAGTTGATTCCCATGGGCTTTCAGCCCACTCTGCCGGAGCTCTATCGGGGAGCGGACGGCTGGCGGGTTCGCTTCTTCTTTTATGGGATGCGTCTTCGCGACGAAGAACCGGCGTTGGAGACGCCCGCCTACCGTCTGGAGTTCTCCCTGGCCAGCGGGCGTCCGGTATCCTTTGACGCGCTCGCAGGCGCCGGGAAACCGCTGGACGGCGGGGATGCTCTGCTGGACCCCCAACTGGAGGAGCGTCAGCGGACCTATCTCTCCGAGCTGGAGCGGGCGCTGCCCGATCCGGAGGCCGGAGGAGAGGCCCTCTACCCCCTGTGGCTGGCGGCCTGCCCAGAGCCGCTGGCAGACGTTTTGGCGCCTTTGACCCATACAGAACATAAGGCTGGTTAGGAGAAGATGCTATGAGCGACTACAAAATGCGGATCGCGATCGACTTTGGCAGCACCGTCAGCGCCCTGGCCTGGAATCTCTGGGAGCGTGAAACGCCCAACGGCGATTTTGCCCTGGTGGAGAACGCGGGCTGGAAGATGCAGTTCCCAACTCTGATCGCGAAGAAGTCCCAGAACCCGGATGTGCCATTTGACAAGGACCTGTTTGGCGAGGATGTTCTCGATGTGATGAGGCAATATCCGGGACTTAAGGTGATATCTGAGTTCAAGCACGGCCTCTATAACCCTTCGTCCGAGGAGTTTCAGACCTCCTGCCGTCTGACCGCCGCGTATTTGAACTTCCTCCGCGGGTTCCTGGAGAACAATCACGACCTCCGCGACGAGGTGTTCTCCGCCGCCGAAAAGGAGATTTGGTACACCACGCCTCTAATCTCGTCCTACGACACGAATCAGGTCATGCAGGCACTACTTGTTGAGGCGGGCTTTACCCCCCAAAATGGGTATGGCTCTTTCAAAAAACTGGACGAGGCCACCAGCCTCTCCGGACTGGCGACATCGTCAAACAACAAACTGCTTCAGGAGTCGCTGCGGAAAACCGCCGCAGACAATCACCGCCGGGAGCTGGCGCTGTTCATCGACATCGGCGGCCTGACCGCGGATATCAACCTGGTGTCTTTTTACTGGGGGCTCAATGCCTCCGGGGAGTGGTCCATCCAATTCCAGCAGTTGGGGTGCTGGCCGGAACCGAGCACCCGCAAAAAGACGGCGGCGGAGCTGTGCGGCGGTCTGGCGCTGGACCAGGCGCTGCGCGGCTATCTGGAGAAGAACCATTTCGTCAACCCCGAGGTTGTCGAGGAGGCGGTGAAGCTGCACGGCTATATGGACTTCCGGGAGTTCAAGGAACAGTCCAATGACTACTACTGGCGCCATGGAGGCACGCGGGACACCCTGGACGGGCTGGGAGTCGACTACGACCGGGGCCTGCTGCCGGAGGCGGACTACGAGAAAAATCCCGAAAAGCGCCTGACCCCGGAGCGCTTCATGACAGACGTCGCGAACGGCTATATCAACACGCTGACCGACGCCATCCGCCAGGTAATCAGCGCCGGAGCGGCCCATGAGGCGGCCAAGGATCTGGACATCCGGGAGGAGACCATCGACTGGGTCTTCCTTACCGGCGGCGGCAGCAACATCTTCTTCCTTCGGCCCATGCTGCAGGGCAAGCTCCCACAGGGGCTGCCCACGCTGAACCTGAAAAAGATCCGGGAGTCTCCGGAGCGGATCCTGCCGAATGCGGGCGATGAGGATCTGCTGGACCACACCATGAACTGCGTCAACGGCGCACTGTGCTACACGGGGGACTTCATCGCCGCCTCCCCCGCCGATTATCAGATCATGATTCGCTTTATCGCCATGGAAGGCAGCGGGCAGACCGTGCTCCATGAGGAGACCCTGCCGCTCATGGCCAAACAGGAACTCCTCCCGCTGGAGCGGACGGGAGCATACGACTATACCTATCACTATACCAGCTCCCTGAGCAGCATTCGGTGCGAGCTGGTCCTGCTCCAGAGCGGCGAGGCGGACGTTGCCGAAGTAGGGGCGGCGATCGACCCCACCGCCGCGTCGAAAACCAGCCTCGCCGTTCAAAAAGACAACCAGGCAAAAGTCGGAAAAGCGGTGGTCAAGACGGCCAAACGCGTGTTGCCGGCGGCTGTATTTGGAGCGGCGGCTTTGGCTGTCGCCGTGATAAACCAGGAGGCCGGACGGGAATTGGCGACACAGGCGAGGAACGCGCTCCTCGCCAACAGATACTCCCTTGAGCAGGAGATCAAGGTGAAACAGGAGAGTTTGGCCCATGCTGCGGACAATATCACCTCTGACGGACAGGATACCATGCGTGTCTCCTACCGGTTTTCTGTGGACAAGGAGCGCCACATCACTTGTCAGCTGTCCGCCGTTTCCAATTCCTTTTCCAAAGGCGCGGTGCCCATGCACTTGGATTTCATCTGAGAGAGGAGGACATGACGGATGGCCAGCTACACGAAAGACCGCGACAGCGCGTTACAGCAGGCCCAGCAGGCAATGAACCCACAGAGCGAGCTTCCGCCGGATATTTTCTCACTCCTGCTGCAGGATCAGCTGGGGCGGGACGTGCTGGGGCGGCTTGGGAATCCCAGGGACTGGAATCTGCCGCCCTGCAGCACCCGCCGTCCCTATCAGTGGATGAGCATGGAGCGGCTCCCCATTCCGCCTGCCAAGGCCGAGAACTATGACCTGCTGGAGCGGTGGCAGAGCGTCCTCAGCGCGGCCCACACGATGGCGTGCAGGACTGCTCTGGCTCTGATCCGGCGGAAGGGCTGCACCAGCGTCTACCTGGGCGCCTGTAAGGAGGGGGAGCTGGGGCCCGAGCCGGCGCGAAGGCTCTCCCGGGCCGCCCGGATTCATATGCCGGGCATGGACCTATCCGCCGTCGAAGAGAAGACGGGGGGGAAGGATTCCATCCAGGCCGCTCTGAGCAGCCTGAACTTCACTGGCGTGATCACGGGGCTGCCCTCCAGCCGGCAGCGCCGGCAGGGAGAGATCAACCTGATCCAGACCCTGGACAAGCTTGCCTACGGCGTCAAGGATGATCGGGGACTGGAACAGGACTACGCGCTGCTGATCCTGGCGGAGCCGGTTCCGGATCAGGAGATCGTCTCCCTCTCCAACACCCTGCTCCGGCTGCGGGGAGCCATTCACAGGTGCGTGTCCATGAACGTCTCCGCCAGTTGGACAGAGGGGAGCGGAAAATCGGTCTCCGGCTATGCTCAGCTGGGGCACCTGTTCTCCGGCCTGCTTGCCGCAGCCGGCGCCTTTGGCGGCGGACTCGCCGCCGGAGCGGCAATCGGAAAAGGGATCGCACTCCTCGCGGGGATCAGCGCCGGCGGCAGCCGATCCAGAAGCTACTCGGCGAGCACCAGCGCCAGCCACGAGGAGAAGGATTTTGTCGCCGCTTACTGTGAGGAGTTGGTGGATAAGCATATCCACCGCCTGCAAAATGGCAGGAGCCTGGGCTTTTGGAACACCGGGGTCTATGTGGCCGGAGCCAGCGAAAGCACAGTGGAGGCCGTGCTGGGGATGCTCCGCTCCATTTACTCCGGACACGACACCTATGTGGAGCCCATCCGCGCATTCAATACCGGCATCCATCCCGGAATCCGCAGCTACATCCGCAACTACACGCTGCTGCCGCTCCCCGTTGCCCCGGAAGCGCAGCGGGCGCTGAATCAGGAGTTTGGGCTGGCTCCCGGCCAGTGGCACGTCTTTGGCCCGCTCTTTCAGAATTTTTCGACCCCCATGACCACCGAGGAGCTGTCCATCGCCGCCAGTCTGCCCCGGCGGGATGTGCCGGGCCTCCGCTTCGTCCACAACGCGGTGAAGCTTACAGCCAACCCGCCCAAACTGCCCGATAACTGCCGCAGCATTCCGCTGGGCAAGGTCATGGACATGGGCATGAACACCGGCCTGGAGTACCGGCTGAACATCGACAACCTGGTCCGCCACGTGCTGAGCGACGGCATCACCGGCTACGGCAAGTCAACGACCACCCTCTCCATGCTCTCCGGGATCTCCGGCTGGGGGGTGCCGTGGCTGGTCATTGAGCCGGTCAAGACCGACTACGTGGAGTGGGCGATGGAGTACAACAAAACACGCCCCCAGAAGGATCGGATTGCGATCTACATGCCGGGCTATGACCAATTCTATGGTCAGAAACTGGAGACCATGCGCCTCAACCCCTTCCAGCCCTGCGCCCCTGTCGGTGTGCCGCTGAATATCCAGGGCCATCTGGACGCGCTGGCAAGCCTCCTGACCGCCAGCGTCAGCATGGGCGAGGTGCTTCCGCTTTTGATGAAGGAGGCGCTGCAGGATCTGGCTGACAACGCGCTGGGCCCCGATCCCGCCACCGGGAGACCGATCGCCAACAGCAACCAGGCAGATCCGGCCCTGATCCAGGCCTATCCCGGTTTCAGCGAGCTGCTGGATGTGGTGCGCGCCCTGATGGAGAGCCGGGGATATGCCGCGGAGAACCACCAGAATATCACCGCCGCTATGGAGACCCGGATCAAGAGCCTGCTGCAGGGCTGGAAGCAGGATTTCTTCGACGCCCCCAGCTCCACGCCGGGAGAGGAGCTCTTCGGCAGAAAAGCGATCATCAACCTGATCGGCATCGAATCCGACGAGGATAAGGCGTTTTTCATGTCCCTGATCCTGCGGGCGCTGAGCGAATACCGCTCGGCCAGCTATTATTACCTGCCCCAGTACCGCAAGGCGCTTCAGTCCGGAGACAAGCTGATGCACCTGACGGTGGTGGAGGAGGCCCACCGGCTGATCGCCCTGCCCTCCATCCATCTGGACGGTGCCAATCCCCAGGGAGCCACCGCCGCCATGTTCAGCAATATGCTCCGCGAGATCCGAAAATGGGGGGAAGGGCTGATGATTGTAGACCAGCAGCCTTCCCAGCTGATTCCGGACGCCATTAAGGACACGGACCTGAAAATCATCCACCGGATGCCGTCTCTGGACGACCGCCGGGCCGTCGGCAACTGCATGGGACTAAACCAGGAGCAGATCGATCTGATCGCGGCTCTTGACCGGGGTGAGGTGATCATCTCCAGCTCCCATGACGACGCCGCGCTCTGGGTGAAAGTGGACCGCAGATAGGAGGCGCAGCCATGTGGAAAGAATTTCCGCCCTGCCGCGGGGACCCGTGCTGCCCGCTGGCCTGCACACGCTGGAACTACACGGTTTTCCTGATGTTCAGCCTTACCCAGGGGGGTGAGAAGCTCCCCTTTTACAGCAAGCGGATTCTGCCGCTGGAGACGGCCAAGAGAATTCTGGAGCGGGAAGTATCCCAGGCAAAACAGGAGGGGGCCCCCGCGATGACGGTCATATTACGGGGCGGGGATCCCTTGGATCGGCCCGATGACCTTCTGGATCTGGCGGAATACGCCAGGGCCCTGGGAAGCAGGGCGCAAATCGGGGTACAGGTGATGTTCACCGCTGATCCGGGACGGCTCCTCGCCTTCCGTAAGGAATATAGCTTCCGGTACGACGGGGTAGCTCCCGTTCTCCTGGCCAGGATCAACTGTCACGGACTGGACCCCGATGTGAAGCGTTTGGCGCCGGAATGCCTGGTCAACTATGGCGTCACGGCGGAAAACGTCCATACCTTTTATGACGATGCCGTCTGGCTGGCGGAACACGCCGGGCACCTGCGTTTGAAGTGGAACGGTGGAGCGGATTCGCAGGCCAGGAAGCAGTATTTCGTCCAGTTGAAAAGCCTGTATTCCGACTCCCGGATCGACAGCGCCAGGAAAAAATGGCTGACAGATGGGTTGGAGCTGGAACTGATGACCCGGCACAAGCTGGAGACGCAGTCGCCGTTTCCCTCCGGCGGAAAATGCTACGACACCACCGGCTGGGCATGGCCCTGTCCCGAGCTGTCCCCCCTCCGTCTGCTGAGCCGCGAGATGAACGACCGGGTACTTCTTCGGATTTGCCAGGAGGAGTCGCCGCTCCCGGAGCTGGTGTGGACCTGTCCCGGGCGGCTGATGTCCAAGGGAGGAAGCTCCGCATATAAAGAGGAGGCCGCGGCGGAGCGGATGGAACTGGCCTACTGCCAGGGGGCATTGCTCCAGTCTCAGCTGTCCCGATTCGAACAGGAACCCCCGGAACGCCGTGCCTTTGAGCGGGAGGTCGTGCGGGTTCTGGCCCATATGATCTTGGACGCGCAGAAAAAGACAGCCGACAGCCTGAAAAGCTGAGCTGCAACAAAAAAGGAGGAAGACCTATGCTTGAGAATTTGAATCCGAAGGAGTCGCTGGAAATCGAGGAGCAGAGAAAACTGTCCGAGTTGAATGAACGGCGAACGCAAGAACTTCTGGAGACCGCCGGCAAGGTTCAGGATGATGCGCTGGAACTGCTGGCCAAACTGGACGGCACAAGCGTGGAGGAGCAGCGCGAGAAACTTGAAAAGGCTATGGATGAAGTCGAAGAGGGCAAGGATGATCCAGCCCTGATCTCCGAAGATGGGCGGCTGAATAACCGAAAGGACGTCTCTTTTGGCTCATCTGCTTATGTATGCGCTCGGGTCACTACGGGGACGCAGAACTATTGTCCATTTGCTGGCTCCGGCAGATGAGAAGACCAGAGAGTGCATGGAGACGACATACGGACTTGTAAAGATCTTCCGCGCATCATCCGGGTACTATGTCTATGACGGCGCCACAGGCCGGATTCTGACCGTTGCCCCGCAGCTGATCCACGAGAGCGAGACGACCACGGAGGCTGCGGTCCTGCGGTACTTGTTGGCGCGCCGCATGGTATCGGGATCGCCTTTGCCTGATATCCTGTGGGAGTATGATTTCCCTCGTTACCTGGAAATGCTTGAGGATCAGATCCCCGCCCTTTTGCTCCAGATCACGCGGCGGTGCAATCTGAACTGCGATTACTGTGTTTACTCAGGAAACTATGCCCATATGGAGCCTCACGCCAATCAGGACATGACAGAGGATATTCTTTGCCGGAGCATCGACTTCTTTGCGGCCCACAGCGGCGGCCGCTCCCAGGTCACCGTCGATTTCTATGGAGGAGAGGCCCTTCTCTGTTTCCGCCGGGTTCAAGAAGCCATTCAGTACGCGAAGCAGGTCATGCCGGACAGGGCCATCCTGTTTCGCGCCACATCCAACGGCGTGCTGCTGGATGAGCATATCGCCCAGTTTCTGAAGGAACACCCGGAAATGCGGGTGCTGGTGACTGTAAACGGCCCCTACCATGACCGCCACAGGCGGGACTGGGCCGGAAACGGCAGTCTCGGCAGGATCATGGACAATCTCCGCAGGCTGCGGGAGGATTTTCCCGACGTGTGGGAGCATCAGATCCATTTTATAGCCAACGTCGCCCACGGGAACCACCTGCCGGCTGTGGTGGATTTCTACCGGAGGGAAATCGGCAAGCCCCCTGACGTGATTACCCGCATCCGCGGAACGGACGCCAACGAGATCGTCGACAGGCTCCTCTCGGAGGAAACCGGTACGGAAATCGAGGATGGGCTGCGGCGCTCCTACTGTGAGAGCGGGGACCCATTTCTGGA